>Ga0099364_10002883_pt1 | contig 27169 bp, 38 predicted proteins | sample TergutTh196P3_FD_73070 | JGI IMG/M metagenome (GOLD analysis project Ga0099364, IMG submission 73070) | Microcerotermes parvus P3 segment gut microbial communities from Pointe-Noire, Republic of the Congo - Th196 P3 | ecosystem: Host-associated > Arthropoda: Insects > Digestive system > Gut ... | reverse complement strand
GCCATGTTAATTGCTCTTTCGATCATGGACCCCATCTCGATTAGCATATCATTGAGTAGTGCAAGCTGTTCTTCGAATTTTGTACGCATCAGCCGAACCTCCCGGTAATATAGTCTTCGCATCGTTTGTCGCGTGGCATTGAGAACACTTGTTCTGTTTCTCCAAATTCAACCATTTCCCCAAGCAGGAAGAATGCAGTTTTATCTGATATCCTGGTTGCTTGCTGCATATTATGTGTGACGATTACGACCGTATAGCTCTTTTTTAGTTCAATCGCCAAATCTTCTATCTTTGATGTAGATATGGGGTCAAGTGCGCTTGTTGGTTCATCCATTAGTAATACCTCAGGCGATACGGATAGTGCGCGCGCTATGCATAGCCGCTGTTGCTGACCGCCTGATAGAGTGAGCGCGCTTTTTTTGAGCCTGTCTTTTGTTTCATCCCATATTGCTGCGTCTCGCAGAGCTTTTTCCACAATTTCATCGAGCATGTATTTGCCTTTTACCCCATGTGTTCGAGGGCCGTATGCGATATTGTCATAAATGCTCATCGGAAACGGGTTTGGTTTTTGGAACACCATTCCGACTCGTTTACGCAGAGTGTTTACATCCATGTCGCCAAATATGTCCTCCCCGTCAAGGCATATCGATCCTGTGATTTTGCACCCTTCCACTAGGTCGTTCATCCTGTTGAGGCTTTTGATCAGCGTGGATTTTCCGCAGCCGGACGGGCCGATGAATGCTGTTATCTCACCTGATTCAATTCGCATATCAACATTAGTGAGCGCTTGAAAGTCACTATACCATAAGTTTACATTCTCTAATACGAACTTTTCCATAATCGTCCTCGATATGATTATTTTACATTTGAGTTTCCGGTGTTTTGTAGACGACACGCAGCGCTTCGTATTTGAAATCGCTAGTTATTTTGAATACGACGCGCAGCGCTTCGTATTTGAAATCGCTAGTTTTTTATACCATGGTATTTTTTCGCAAGACGAGGCACGAAGAGGGCGAATACCCATTGGTATTTAACCGATGAGAAACGAAGTATTGCGGAAAAAGACCGGTAGAAAAGGCTAGTTATTTTGAATACGACGCGCTAAGTATGCAGATAAGGCATTAATACCAATAACAAGAGCCAAAAGCACAACGGCGGTAGCATATGCCTGCCCCTCATAAAGTGCGTTGCTGGTCAAGACATACATATGCAAAGAAAGAGTACGCCCCGAGGAGAAGAACCCTGTCGTCATCTTGGAAGCACTGCCTAACGTGTAAATCAAAGCAGCAGTCTCGCCAACTATCCTGCCAATAGAAAGAATAATTCCTGCAAGTATACCCGGAGCTGCAGCAGGTAAAACAATGCGAAACACAGTACGCAGCCGCCCGGCACCCAAGCCGAAGGAACCTTCGCGATATGCATCAGGTATCGCTTTGAGGCTTTCTTCCGTAGTTCGCATAATGAGCGGTAAAACCATTATTGATAAAGTGAAACTGCCTGCCAGCAGCGAGTAACCCCAGCCAAGCTGCGTCACAAAAAACAGCGAACCAAACAGTCCATAGATTATCGACGGAATACCTGACAGTGTTTCTGCCATTGCTCTTACCAGCTTTACGAACCTGTTGCCGCGTCGTGTGTACTCGACTAGATAAATCGCAGAGAATACCCCAAGCGGTACAGCGATTAGCAGAGACAGTGCTACAATCATAACAGTTGTAATCAGTGATGGCAAGAGCGATACATTGTCCGGTGTATACTCAAGCTCAAATAGCGAAGATTTTATATATGGTATACCCTTAACTAAAACATGAATAATTATAAAAACGAGTACACTAAACGTAAGAGCTGATAGTATCCATGTCAGTGATTTAAGGAACATATCGGAAATTTTTCTTTTTGATAGTCTCATTTAGTATCACTTTTCTTTCTTATCACCGAGAAGAGCAGGTTTATAGCTAATATGAACACAAACAATACAACTCCGGTCGCAACTAATGCGTCACGGTGCATACCCTCGGCATAACCCATCTCAAGTACAACATTCGCTGTCAGCGTCCTGACTCCAAGCAGGAAATCTTGTGGTGCGCGTAACAACGCTTGATTGCCCGCAACCATTTTAACCGCCATCGTTTCGCCGATTGCTCTACCAATACCTAAAATGACCGCAGATATCACTCCTGATTTTGCCGCCGGCAGCACTACTCCAAATACTGCCCGTTCATGACTCGCTCCAAGCGCGACTGCTCCCTCATACAGTTCATCGGGTACTGCTCTCAGAGAACTCTCGCAAATGCCTATGATGGTAGGCAATATCATTATCCCCAGCAATAACGAAGCGGTGAGAATGCTACTCCCTCTCCCTCCAAATGTTTCTCTTACAAAAGGAACAAGAACAATCATGCCAAAAAACCCATATACTACAGATGGTATACCAGCTAATAAGTCCAAGGCGGGTTTGAGAAAGCGATATAGCGGTTTTGGGCAGAGCCGCGCCATGAATATTGCCGTGAAAATCCCCGTTGGAACACCAAATAGCAATGCACCGGCTGTAACATAGATAGATCCGACAATCATTGGCAATATGCCAAACTCATAATATGTAGGACTCCAGCTTGTTCCCGTGAGGAATTTCAATACTCCAATCTTACCTATGACAGGTAACCCGCCCGAAAATAAAAACAGGCAAATCAGCCCTACCGCCAGAATGGCGGTTAGAGCTGATATTGCAAATATGATTCGCATAATTTTTTCGATTAAGTTTCGCTCCATCTCTCGGTTTCTCCATTGTATATACTTCTAACTTGTTCTCTTGACAGAGCGGTAAGCGGGTTCGATGAGTTAACTATAACAGCGATTCCGTCAATCGCTATGAATATCGGAACTAGACCGTCGGCAACTTCAGCTTCCCTCACCTCGCGGCTTGCCATGCCAATGTCATAGACGCCGCTCTTCGCATCGTTCATTCCATTTGTGGAGTCGCTTACTTGCAGCTCAATTTCTGCATTGGGATTGATTATTGCATACGCTGCAATCAGGTCTTCCATAACCGGAGAGACTGATGACGAACCGCCAACGACTATCTTGCCCGACGGTCTGCTGCCCGAGTATGCGGGAGCATTGTCGATGGCCGGTATACATCTTCTTGTTGTGGCTTCCTGACCTTCGCTGGATAGTATGAAGTGAATGAAGTCAGCAGCCAGGCCGTCTGCGTCGCCCATGGTTGCTAGGTAGAAGGGGCGTTGGATGGCATATGAACCGTTTTTAACGTTTTCCACCGTTGGTTCAACTCCATCTATATCGAGTGCTCTGACGGTATCATTTAATGATGCAAGCGAACAGTATCCGATTGCATATGGATCGTTTGCGACGTTCGTAATCATTACGCCCGTGCCGTCAGCAACGATTGCTTCTAGTGTGACATTTTCTCTTCCGTCAGCATCTCTTATATCGAACAGGTCTCTCATCGCGTCGCGAGTTCCGCTGCCTTCTTCGCGGGTGACGACTGATACGTACCTTGTATTATCAAAATTCGATGTTGGCGCGTCATTGGTGTCTTGTGTACCGGAATTGTCTGCTGTTGAACCGGTGTCCTGATTTTGCGAATTGCTATTGTTTGATGCGGTGTCGTTTGTTGAGTTGTTTCCCGTGTTGTTTGTTTGGTTGCTATCTGTTCCTGTTCCGCCTTGATCTGTTGATGCGGTGTCTGTGCTGTCGCATGCTGCGAGCATTACTAACGCAAGCATAACAACGAGTACCAGAGCAATGATTCTTTTGATTACTTATTTACCTCCATAATTGTCATTTCAGGTGAATGATATATGGTTATTGTAAAAAGTAAATGCATATGTTTGTAAAAATCATGTAAAGAAAGACAGGGACGATACTTATCTATCAATATTTATCAGATAATTTCAAGAAATACAAAATAATTGTTTGCAAAATAACAAAAAAAGTATTGACATGGGTGATGAGTTTTGATATCCTACTCAAGCGCCCTTGAACGAGGCGTTATTGAAACGCGAAGAACCGGGAGATTGCAGGCTTAGCGCGGCAACGGATTTTGAGCCGCGAGGCTGAACGGTCTGGTAACTTTCGGGGAGTATGTCCGGCAGCTTGTGAAGTACAAAAGATTTTCGTTTATCGCAATAATACGAAACCGGAATACAACGCAAGCCGCATAATCGGGCGGCAGAGAAAATGAGCAACCACAACGAAAGCAACCATGTCAAAAGGACATGAAAGCAGTATATCGCGTACTCGGAGCAATAAACCGGGAAGCGAAAATTTTCCGGTTTGATTTCCAGGTAGGAATGATACGCACGGTTGGGTGTTCAAAATATTCTCTTCCGAACTGCATCGATAAAAATGTCAGGAGGAAAAAATGGCAGCCAAAAAAATGATCCGAATCAGACTCAAAGCATATGACCACCAGCTTATAGACCAAGCAGCATCGCAAATCGTGGAGACAGCAAAACGCACAGAAGCAAAAGTATCCGGGCCGATACCCCTGCCGACAAAGAAAGAGATTGTCACAATCCTTCGCGCCGTGCATAAATACAAAGACAGCCGCGAACAATTCGAGCGCCTGACGCACAAAAGACTCATTGACATCATAGGACCGACGCAAAAAACGGTCGAAGCTCTGATGTCACTTGAACTGCCCGCCGGCGTCGAAATCGAGATAAAGCTCTAAAGTCAATCGTCCAATCAAACTCGAAAGCAGTAAAAAGCGAACATTTGCGGGGAACGCCCTCCGGCAATCCCGCAGGTCATGTTGGTCAAGACCATAATAAGTCTGATCAACCAATAACCAATAAAAGGAGAGAACGATATGGTCAAAGCGATCATTGGGAAAAAAGCAGGTATGACGCAAATATTCGATGAAAACGGAAGAGTCATACCGGTCACGGTAGTAGAAGCCGGACCATGCGTAGTTGTACAGAAAAAAACGATTGAAAAAGATGGGTATGAATCCATCCAACTCGGATTCCAAGACATAAAAGAACACAAACTCACGAAACCTGAGCTTGGACACATGAAAAAAGCGGGCGTAGCGGCGAAAAAATACCTTAAAGAGTTCCGTTTGGAAGATACATCTATTTACAACATCGGAGACGAACTGAAAGCCGATATATTTGCCAAGGGCGACAAAGTCGATGTGACAGGCATATCGAGAGGTAAAGGATTCGCAGGCGTCATAAAACGCCACAACGCGGGAAGAACCCCGGAATCACACGGCGGAGGACCGGTTCACAGACATGCAGGTTCGATGGGTTCAGGTACAGACCCGTCGCGTATATTCAAGGGGAAAATCGGTGCAGGGCATATGGGTACCGACCAGGTGACCATCCAAAACCTCGATGTCGTGAAGGTTGACCCGGAACTCAACATGATTGCAATTAAAGGCGCTATTCCGGGACCCAGAGGCGGAATAGTATATCTTAAAAACACGGTCAAGAATAAATAACGAAAGGAGAGACTTCAATGCCAGCCAATAAACTATATAATATGCGAGGCGACGTTATCGGCGAAGTGACGCTCTCCGATACAGTTTTCGGCATAGAGCCAAATATCTCAGCAGTACACGCAGCGGTTAAGAATCATCTTGCAAATAGGCGCCAAGGCACACAGTCAGCATTGACGCGCGCGGAGGTTCGTGGCGGCGGAGCAAAACCATACAGGCAAAAAGGCACCGGTAGAGCCCGACAAGGTTCTACGAGAGCGCCTCACTATACCCATGGCGGTGTCGCGTTTGCTCCGAAACCACGCGATTATAGCTATTCACTAAATAAAAAACTCAAGAGATTAGCGCTCAAATCTGCGCTTTCGCTCAAGGCAGCCGAAGATTCAATATTTGTCATAGATGGCATCAAAATGGATGAAATCAAAACAAAAGAATTCAAGAAATTCTTAGAATCAATTGGAATTAACGGAAAAGCGCTCATAGTTACGCCGGAGAAGGACGAAAACGTCATTCTCAGTTCAAGGAATCTTCCGGGAGTTAAAACAACATTTGCTCGGCTTCTCAATACATATGATATTGTGGATGCTCGGGCATTTGTCGTAGATAAAGCAGCTCTCGAAACTATCGAGGAGGTGTATGCATAATGAAAACATCGTATGACATCATCATTCGCCCGATAATCACTGAGCAGTCGATGGAGCATTTGGATCTCAAAAAATATGTGTTTGAAGTAGCCCGCGACGCGAATAAAATCGAAATCGGTAAAGCTATCGAGGAGATATTTGGTGTGGAAGTTGACAAAGTAACCACATTAAATATGAAAGGCAAGAAAAAGCGCACCGGGCGTTATCCGGAGGGATATAGGAAAAACTGGAAAAAAGCAGTTGTCAAACTTACCGACGACTCAAAAACCATCGAGTTCTTCGAGGGAATGGTATAGTCAAGAATTAAGAATTAAGAATTAAGAATTAAGAGTTAAGAATTGCCAATCAAGAATTATGAATTGAGAAATAGCTATCAGGAATGATTAGCTGTTTAGGGGGATATCAGAATGTCTGTTAAATCATATAAACCCACCACACCGTCAAGGCGACATATGTCCGTATCAGGCTTTGACGGAATCGACAAAAAAGCCAGACCCGAACGCAGTCTCACGGAAGTGCTCAAGAAGCATTCGGGCAGAAATAATTATGGACGAATCACTGTTCGGCACAAAGGCGGCGGGAATCGCAGGAAATATCGAATAATCGACTTCAAACGCAATAAGTTCGATATACCGGGACAAGTGCTCAGGCTTGAGTATGACCCAAACCGTTCTGCAAATATCGCTCTCATCGAATATACGGATGGTGAACGCAGATACATCATCGCACCGGTCGGATTAAACAAAGGAGATACTGTAATCTCCTCGAAAACCGCTGACATCAAACCGGGCAATGCGCTCCCGATAACGTCAATACCGGTCGGAACAGTCATACACAACATCGAAATCTACCCCGGCAAAGGCGGGCAGCTAGTACGCAGCGCGGGAACCTCTGCGCAACTCATGGCCAGAGAAAGCAAAATGGCTCAGATCAGGATGCCATCCGGCGAGTACAGGCTTGTCAGAAGCAATTGCATGGCTACTATCGGCCAGGTAGGAAACGCTGATCACGCAAACATCCATATTGGAAAAGCAGGCCGCAAACGACATATGGGCATCCGCCCGACGGTTCGCGGCTCCGCAATGAATCCGGTTGATCACCCGCACGGCGGCGGCGAAGGCAAGAGCCCAATTGGTAGGCCAGGACCCGTCACCCCATGGGGCAAGCCTACTCTTGGTTATAAGACTCGTAGAGCGAAAAACCCCACTGATAAGTATATAGTTAAGCGCCGCGGCAAGAAATAACGCGGGCTTCGTTCGAGCTTTGCCATATAAACGAAATCCCATGTTTTGATTATTGAGCAAAGTGACAATAATGGAGGTATAGTTGAGACATGAGCAGAAGTGTTAAGAAGGGTCCCTTTGCCGCGCCGGAACTCTTGAAACGCGTCGATGAAATGAACGCTTCAGGAGAAAAGAGAGTACTGAAAACATGGTCTCGCGCCAGCACCATATTCCCGACGTTCGTTGGGCATACGATAGCGGTACACGATGGCCGCCGGCACGTACCTGTTTACATCACCGAGGATATGGTCGGCCATAAACTCGGCGAGTTCGCGCCCACACGGACATACCGAGGACATGCGGGCAGCAAATCATCTAGATAGGGAGGCAGACCGTCAATGGAAGCAAAGGCACATATGAAGTTCGTGCGAATCTCACCACGCAAGGTCGTGATCGTCTGCGACCTTATCAGAGGTAAGGATACGAAAACAGCGAAAGCGATACTTATGCACACGCCAAAAGCAGCATCAGAGCTCATGCTCAAACTACTAAATAGCGCAGTAGCCAACGCTGAGAACAACCACAACATGGATCCCGACAATCTCTATGTTTCCGAGACATATGCGAACCCGGGACCGATCCTCAAGAGGATCAGACCTGTCGCTCGCGGTAGAGCTCATAGGATAAATAAGAGAACATCGCACATAACCATAGTTGTGGCAGAAAAGGAATAAGGGGGAGTCGCCATGGGACAAAAAGTTAATCCGCATGGATTTCGGGTCGGCGTCATAAAAGACTGGGATTCCAGATGGTACGCCCGCGCTGACAAAGTGGGAGACCTTATAATCGAAGATTATAATATCCGTAAGTATCTAAAAGCACTGCTGTTTTCCGCCGGTGTTCCCAAGATTGAGATTGAGCGCGACAATGCAAAAGTCAGGATATTCATCCACTGCTCACGTCCCGGCGTCGTAATCGGGAAAGGCGGAGCGGAGATTGAGAGACTTAGGCTGGATGTCGAGAAAAGAATCGGGAAACCGGTTGCATTGTCGATCGTCGAAGTCAAGAACCCGGATGCGAATGCACAGCTTATCGCTGAAGGCATCGCCGCAAAACTCGAAAAACGCATTGGCTTCCGCCGCGCGATGAAAAACGCAATGAGCAGAGCGATGCGCCTTGGCGTTCGCGGTATAAAGGTCATGGTCTCAGGACGGCTGGGCGGTGCCGAGATTGCAAGGAGTGAAACATATCACGAAGGCACGATTCCTCTCCAGACACTACGTGCTGATATAGAATATGGTTTCGCGGAAGCAGCGACGACTTATGGGCGTATCGGGGTTAAAGTATGGGTCTATAATGGCGAGATTCTGAGCCAGACACTTCGTACAACGCCGAGGACGATGGATACATCACGGCCTCCAAGAGACAGGAGAGATCGTGGCGATCGCAACGACAGAAACTCACGTCCGGGCGGCGGATATAACCGCAACACGCAAGGTTCGCAAGGCGGCGGATATAACCGCAACACGCAAGGTTCGCAAGGCGGTGGGTATAACCGCAATACGCAAGGTTCGCAAGGCGGCGGGTATAACCGCAACACGCAAGGTTCGCAAGGCGGCGGATACAACCGCAACACTCAAGGTTCCCAAAGCGGCGGATATAATCGTGATTCACAAGGGTCACAAGGAAGCAGTTACAACCGCCCACCGCAGAGCCAAGGTGCTGTGCCATCGACGCCGGCAACGCTGTCACCGCAGCTGACACCATCGACACCCGCAGAAGGAGGCAATGAATAATGTTAATGCCTAAAAGAGTAAGACGGCGCAAGGTACAAAGAGGCCGTATGAAAGGCGTTGCTACACGAGGCAACACCATTACATATGGTGACTATGCATTGCAAGCGCTTGAACCTTCATGGATAACATCAAATCAGATCGAAGCAGCCCGTATCGCAATGACCCGCTACTCGAAACGCGGCGGCAAAGTATGGATAAAGATTTTCCCCGACAAACCTGTCACATCAAAACCGGCAGAAACAAGAATGGGCTCGGGAAAAGGCTCTCCGGAATACTGGGTCGCAGTCGTGAAACCGGGCAGAGTGCTATTTGAGATTGCCGGAGTCACCGAGGACGTAGCCAGAGAAGCAATGCGGCTCGCCAGCCATAAGCTCCCGTGCAAGACGAAGTTTATTAAACGTGAATTTATTGCAAATACGGAAAGCGTGGAAACAGAGGAACTATCAGCAGACTCCGTTAATGAAGATACTGCAACAGCGAATGAAGTTGCTGATATCACAACCGATGATGAAACAGTTGATAGTGCAGCCATTGATGTTGCCGACGAGACGGGTGGTGAATTAGATGAAGGCAAGTGAGGTAGTGACGCTCAGTACCGACGAACTCGAGGAAAGATTGATCGGACTTAAAAAAGACCTTTTCTTTTTGAGAATGCAGCATGCAACAAACCAGCTTGACAACCCCATCAGGATAGCTCAAGTGAGAAAAGACATTGCCAGAGTCAAGACAGTAATTCGCCAAAAGCAGCTCGAGGAAGCAGGAGGTTAAGCTGATGAGTGAGAGTAGAACATCATCAAGAAAGACGCGGGTCGGCAAGGTCTTGTCGAACAAAATGGATAAGACTATTGTAGTAGCGGTCGAAGACAGAGTTCCTCATCCGCTCTATAAGAAGATAATCAAGAGAACGTATAAACTAAAAGCACATGACGAGAACAACGAATGTAACATCGGTGATAGGGTCCGCGTTATGGAGACACGTCCGCTCTCAAAGGAGAAACGCTGGAGACTGACCGATATCATTGAAAAGGCGAAGTAAAGGAGGGGCAGCATGGTACAACAAGAATCGTATCTGAAGGTTGCCGATAATACTGGCGCCAAGGAGATAAAATGTATTCGAGTGCTGGGAGGATCCGGCAGAAAATACGGAAGCGTTGGCGATGTCATTGTAGCATCCGTCAGAAAAGCAGCACCGGGTGGAACGGTTAAAAAAGGCGAGATTGTCAGAGCAGTAATTGTCCGAACAGCAAAAGGCCTCCATCGTGCCGATGGAACATATGTACGTTTTGACGAAAACGCCGCCGTATTAATAAGGGACGACAAAAACCCGAGAGGAACGAGAATATTCGGCCCGGTGGCTCGTGAGCTCCGCGATAAGGACTACATGAAAATCCTTTCGTTGGCGCCCGAAGTGATTTAGGGGGTCATGATATGCATATTAAGACTAGTGATACCGTTATTGTCCTATCCGGCAGGGATAAGGGCAAAGAGGGCAAAGTGATGAGCGTGGATCCCAAGGGTGGAAAAGCCATTGTTGAGGGCGTCAGTGTTGCGAAAAGGCACATGAAACCACGCAAGCAAGGCGATCCCGGCGGGATTATCACGATGGAAACGCCGATATATGTCAGCAAGCTAATGCGCATTTGCCCAAAATGTGAAATGCCGACTAAGCCTGCGCACATCTTTAAGGACGATGGGAAGAAAGTTCGCGTCTGTAAGAAGTGCAATGCAGAAATCTAGGGGAGTGTTTGACCATAATGACTAGAATGAAGAAAAAATACCAAGATGAGGTCGCACCCGCATTAATGAAAAAGTTCGGTTATAAGAGCGTTATGCAGATACCGAAGATCGATAAAGTCGTCGTCAATGTCGGCTGCGGAGATGCTCGCGACAATGCAAAAGCTATTGAAGCTGTTGTAAAAGACATTTCGACCATCACCGGTCAAAAGGCAGTTATTACAAAAGCTCGTAAATCTGTTGCGAACTTCAAGCTTAGAACAGGTATGCCCGTTGGCGTCAAGGTTACGCTCAGGCAAGATCGGATGTGGGAGTTTTTAGACAGGCTTCTCAATGTCGCATTGCCTCGTGTTCGAGATTTTCGCGGTATTAGCGCTAACTCGTTCGATGGGCGCGGTAATTATGCTCTTGGTCTCAAGGAACAGCTTGTGTTTCCGGAAATCGATTATGATAAGATTGAGAAAATTCGCGGTATGGATATTGTAATTTGCACGACCGCAAATTCAGATGAAGAGGCCCGGGAACTGCTGGCATATCTCGGTGCTCCGTTCATCCAAGCATAAGGAGTACAGGAATATGGCAAAGAAAGCGATGATCCTAAAACAGCAAAGAGAGCCTAAGTTTTCAACGCGCCGTTATAACCGCTGCAAGATTTGCGGGCGGCCTCACGCATACCTTCGCGACTATGGTGTGTGCCGTATTTGTTTCCGTAATTTGGTGTATAAGGGGCAAATCCCCGGTGTTCGCAAAGCCTCGTGGTAGCTTTTTCCGCTATACTTCGCCTCACAGCCACTGTAGAGTTAAGAGTTAAGAGTTAAGAGTTAAGAGTTAAGAATTGATTCTCTCGAAAAACCTACACCAGATGTCATTCTGAGAGAGCGAAGCGACCGAAGAATCTTTATATATCGACGTTTACTTTGGAATAAGATTCTTCGCTGCGCTCAGATTTACAGTAAGATAGAGGGTCTTGATTAAGAGTATGGAATAAGTATACAGGTTTACTGTACCCATTATTCCGAATTCCGAATTCCGAACTCCGAATTTCCAAAGTTCCGAATTTTCAAAGTTCCGAATTTACAAAATTTCCTACCGATTTTCACGAAATCCTTACAAGGAGGGCATAGATATGCAGATAACCGACCCCATAGCCGATATGCTCACACGCATAAGAAACGCAAGCTCGGCAAAACACACGACAGTTGATATCCCCGCATCAAACATGAAAAAAGCAATAGCGGAGATACTGCTGCAAGAAGGTTACATCAAAAACTTCCAGTTGATCAACGATGGCATACAAGGCATCATAAAAGTGACGCTCAAGTACAACGGTACTGAAAAAGCCATCACGGGACTCCGCAGAGTCTCGAAACCCGGCCTTCGCGTATACGCAGGAGCCGACGATCTACCCTACGTGCTACGTGGGCTTGGAGTTGCGATAGTATCCACATCAAGGGGCGTCATGACCGACAAAAAAGCCAGAGCGGCACACGTTGGCGGCGAAGTCCTCGCGTTTATATGGTAAGGGGGGCGTGAAATGTCAAGAATAGGCAAAACACCAATAACGATCCCTGCCGGAGTCGATATCAAAATCTCAGATGGAAACGTAATAACCGTGAAAGGACCGAAAGGAACGCTTGAACGGGTTATCAGTCCTGACATCGGAGTCGGGATTGATGGAGCGACAATGAACGTTACGCGGCCAACCGATATGCCAAGGCATAGAAGCCTTCATGGACTCACGCGATCGCTGCTGAACAACATGGTAGTTGGCGTCACGGACGGATACAAGAAGGAACTTGACATTGTTGGCGTTGGATTCAGGGCTACGAAAGAAGGCAAAAGGCTTGTGATGAACCTTGGATATTCACACCAGGTCATAGTCGAAGAAACAGATAGTATCTCAATCGAAGTCCCTGCTCCAAACAAAATAATCATTAGCGGCATAGACAAGCAAGCAGTCGGTCAGTTTGCCGCAGACATTAGGAAGAAAAGACCGCCGGAGCCATACAAAGGCAAAGGCATTAAATACTCCGATGAAGTCGTTCGCAAGAAACAAGGTAAGACAGGTGTTAAATAAAGGGAGGCGAGCCTAAAATGATAAACAGACCTGATACGAGCGCGCAGCGGAAAAAGCGCCATAGGAGAGTACGCGGCAAAATCTCGGGGACTCCTGAGAGACCAAGGCTCAATGTCTTCCGCAGCGAAAAACACATTTACGCGCAAGTCATAGACGACATACAAGGCCACACGTTATGCGCCGCGTCATCGCTCGAAAAAGACTTCGACGGCAGCAGCGGCAGCAACAAAGAAGCAGCAAAAACTGTTGGTACTATGGTCGCAAAACGCGCAATCGAAAAGGGTATCACAGAAGTAGTTTTTGACCGTGGTGGATACATATACCATGGACGTGTCAAGGAACTTGCGGAAGCAGCCCGCGAGGGCGGGCTCGTATTCTAACGGAGGGAGGAGGAAACGAATATGGCAAGTAATTACAACAACAATGCCGGGAGTTCCGGCAACACGGGCAATACCGGTGGCAACAGAAGAGATAACAGACGCGACAACCGGAAAGACGAAACCCCTCAAGAGTTCACGGAAAAAGTCGTTTCCCTTAACCGTGTCGCTAAAACTGTTAAGGGCGGACGCATATTTAAGTTCGCCGCTCTGTGCGTAGTTGGAGATGGAAAAGGCAGAGTCGGGTTTGGCCTCGGCAAAGCCGGCGAGGTTTCCGAGGCGATACGCAAAGGTATCGAAGATGCGAAGAAAAATGTGACAACTGTGACGATCTCGGGCAGCACAATACCTCACGAAGTCATCGGCGTATTCGGAGCAGGCAGAGTTTTGCTCAAACCGGCACCTCCGGGAACCGGCGTTATAGCGGGCGGAGCTGTCAGAGCTGTCGTTGAAGCTGCCGGAATATCCGATATCAGGACAAAGTGTTTGCGCTCAAACAATCCGCAAAACGTCGTCGCGGCTACGATGGTCGGGTTAAAGTCGCTCCGGGACGCAGCGCAAGTAGCTAAGACAAGAGGGAAGAGCGTAGAAGAGATATAGCACTTGACATACCATAAAGCGATGCGTCACTTAATAAGCGAATAAGCGAAAAAATAAGTGGCAAACCTTGAAAACGGCTAATTACTATACAGGAGACAGTACGTTATGGCTAATTTGAGAATTAAGCTCGTAAAGAGTTTAAATGGCAGGCTTGATAAGCATATTGCCACAGCGAAATCACTCGGTCTGACAAAAATAGGCAGTGAGACGATTCAACCTGACAACCCGCAAACAAGGGGTAAAATCGCAAAAATCAGGTATCTGATCACAGTTACAAACGAGTAAGGAGAGCGAGTTATGTATATACACGACCTTTCTCCCGCAGAAGGTTCAACAAAAACCGGAAAACGAAAAGGACGCGGACATGGCACAGGCAATGGCAAGACCGCAGGACGCGGACATAAAGGACAAAAATCCCGCAGCGGCGGCGGAACCCGCATAGGATTTGAAGGCGGACAGATGCCGCTTGCCAGGCGTGTACCGAAAAGAGGATTTAATAATATCTTTGCAAAACCGCTTACTGCGGTTAATGTAGTTGTGCTCAACAGCTTTCCGGATGGCGCGACAGTCGGAGCGGATGAGCTCCTCGAAGCCGGCATAATCCATAAATGCGAATATGGTTTAAAGGTACTAGGCAACGGATATCTTCAAAGGAAGTTGACTGTCAAGGCAGCGGCATTCAGCGATTCGGCAAAGCAAAAAATCGAAGCTGCCGGCGGGACTGCTGTAGTCGTTTAGCTAATCCTTGCCATGTAGCAAATCGTTTCTTTTTATCAGAACGCTGCGCGATTCGCATCTTTTTGATTCGCGGATGATGTACGAAATAACCATTCCTTTCACGGTTGTTTCGTGCAGATGCTCATAAGAAAGGAATGTTCAATAATATGATCGCTACCATGCGTAACGCATGGAGAGTAGATGAGATACGTAAAAAGCTGCTTTTCATGTTCTTCATGATACTACTGTATAGGCTTGGAAACGCTGTTACCGTGCCATATGTAGACACCTCGCTCTTGCGCGAGTACTTCACGCAACTTAACAATACCGTGCTTGGACTTATCAACACAATGTCCGGAAGCGCTTTGGAGCGAGCCTCGATATTTGCCTTATCTATACAGCCATACATCAACGCCTCGATTATTATCCAGCTCCTTACAGTTGCCATACCGGCTCTTGAACGACTGCAGAAAGATGGCGGCGAAGACGGAAAGAAGAAACTGGAGAATATCACAAGGTACTCAACTATCGGCATAGCGATACTCCAAGGTTATGGATACTATGTCCTCATCAGCAATGGCGGAATGCTTGACCCGAACGCCACGGGGTTCTGGCCACCCGTTGTGATTGTAGGCACATTTATGACCGGCAGTGCCCTATTAATGTGGATGGGGGAACAAATAACGGAGTTTGGAATTGGCAATGGAATATCTGTTATTCTTTTCGTCAGAATCGTGTCCAGATTCCCGACATCGATAGGAACGATGATCAGAAGCACCATCGCAAACCCGTCAGGTTGGTGGATTCACATACTCATGCTGATTGGCGCATTAGCCATTATCGTGTTGATCGTTATTGTAACTAACGCAGAACGACGAATCCCCGTGCAATACTCAAAAAGAGTCGTTGGCAGAAAAATGTATGGAGGCCAGTCAACTCATCTGCCAATGAAAGTCAATATGTCCGGAGTTCTCCCGGTCATATTTGCGCAGTCAATCGCATCAATACCCGCTACGGTCGTGGTCTTTGTCCCAAGATGGGAAAACAGTTGGATAATGAGAGTCTTTGACACATCGAGCATACCATATGCGATTCTTTACTTCCTTTTGATCGTCTTTTTCTCATACTTCTACTCAACGGTTCAGTTCAACCCGATAGAAATCGCAAACAACCTCAAGAAAAACGGTGGGTTCATACCCGGATTCAGAGCGGGCAAACCTACAAGTGAGTTCATACAGAAAGTGCTTACAAAGATTACGCTATTTGGCGCTCTATATCTTGCGATAATCGCCATAACACCAATACTCATATCACGTTTCTCGCAAACTGCGCAGAACTCAGGAATATCGCTTGGCGGAACCTCCGTCATAATTGTCGTCAGTGTCGCACTCGAAACAATCAAGCAGCTCGAGTCGCAATTGCTCATGAGGCACTACAAAGGTTTCCTGGAATAATAGTATCCGGCTTTAGGAGAATGCGATATGAAATTAATACTTCTGGGACCGCCCGGAGCAGGCAAGGGCACTCAAGCGGAAGCGCTTATGAGCAAGTATGACATTCCGATGGTATCGACGGGAGACATCCTAAGGGATGCGATCAACAAACAGACACCGGTTGGAATGCGAGCAAAAGCAATCATGGAAGCCGGTAATCTAGTACCGGACGATGTGATAATCGGCATTGTCATAGATCGAATATCAAAAAAGGACTGCGAAGGTGGCTTTATTCTCGATGGTGTACCAAGGACATTGAATCAAGCGGAAGCGCTTGACGAGCAAGGGATTAAGCCGGACTATGTACTCTCATTGGAAATACCCGATGAGGAGATAATTAAGCGGCTTGGCGGTAGGCGCGTATGTCCAAAATGCAGATCGACGTATCATATTTCGTCGACTCCTCCTGAAAAAGAAGGCATCTGCGATAAATGCGACTCTAACCTGATAACAAGAAGCGACGATAATCATGAGACGATTCTAAACCGGTTGCTCCAATACCATAACGAAACAGAACCGTTAAAGCAGCATTATGACTTACAAGGAAAACTGATTTTGATAGATGGGGCTCAGAGCATCGCCGATACGACAACAGCGCTGCTTCAAGCGATATCCTCGGAAGGTTAGATAATTCCATGATCAAACGTAAAAACTCACGTGAGATAGAGCTAATGCGAAAAGCCGGGAAGATAGCGGCTGCCGCCCGGCAGATAGCAGGGAACATGGTGAAAGTCGGCATAACTACGCAGAGCATAAACAAAAAAGTGCACGACTACATTATCTCATGTGGAGCAACGCCTACGTTTCTGAACTATAGAGAATATCCTGCAAGCGTGTGTATTTCCGTCAACGAGCAGGTCATTCATGGAATACCGTCGTCTCGCGTGTTGAAAAATGGCGATGTTGTCAGCATTGATGTCGGTGTGACAAAAGACGGATTTGTCGGAGATTGCGCGGCAACATTCATAGCAGGCGAAGGAGACACCGAGTCTTTGAGGCTCATTGAAGTCACTAAGGAATCATTTTATAGGGGCATCGAGTTTGCTCGGGTCGGATGCAGAGTATCCGACATATCAAGGGCGATACAGCAATACTCTGAAGACAATGGTTTCAGCATAGTCAGAGAATATGTAGGACATGGCATCGGCAGTAAAATGCACGAAACGCCCGAAATACCGAATTTTGTCGAACTCCCCCGCAAAAAAGGTGATCCGAGGTTGCTGTCAGGAATGACGCTGGCGATTGAACCGATGGTCAATGCAGGAGATGCCGGAGTATATCTCCTCGAGGACGGTTGGACGGTCGTTACTAGTGACGGAAAGTCCTCTGCTCACTATGAAAACACGGTATTAATTACAGATGGAGAGCCTGAGATACTCACAATCACTGAGGATAGTGCCATATGACAACGGAAAAGGCGGATGTCGTTATATCGCTCAACGGCAGGGATGCTGGAAAACGCTTTATTGTCATAGATACGGAAGATGAGTATTCATTTCTAGCGGATGGAAAAGGCCGCAAGATCGACAAACCAAAAAGGAAGAAGAATAAGCACCTGAAACGGGAGGACAAGATCACGGGACAAGTCGCAGATAAGCTGAGAGATGGCGACAAGATTACAAACAAGGAAATAAGGAGAGCGTTGGCGGAATATACCGCTACCCACGGAGAAGACTCTTCATCTGAAGAGCAAGGAGGTATGTAGGATTGGCAAAGGACGATATGATCGAATTAGAAGGAACCGTTGTCGAATCGCTGCCTAATACTATGTTTCATGTGGATATAGGCAATGGGCATACGATTTTGGCGCATATCTCCGGAAAACTTCGAATGAATTTCATACGGATACTCCCGGGTGATAAGGTAACGGTGCAAATGTCCCCATATGATCTCACACGCGGTCGGATTACATGGCGCAGCAAGTAAAATTAAGAATTAAGAGATAAGAGATAAGAGATAAGAGATAAGAGATAAGAGTTAAATGAGGTGATAATTATGAAAGTTCGCCCATCAGTAAAACCCATGTGCGATAAATGCAAAGTCATCAAGCGCAAAGGCCGGGTCATGGTGATTTGCGAAAACCCGAAACATAAACAAAGACAGGGGTAGCCGCGTATTGCGCAGCAACCAAGAACTGATACGAAAGGATTGATTGCAAAATATGGCACGTATTGCCGGCGTTGATTTGCCTAAGGACAAGAGAGTAGAGATCGGTCTGACTTATATCTTAGGTATAGGCAGGACAAGCGCGAAGAAAATTCTGGAAGAAACCGGAGTAAACCCCGATACCAGAGTCAAAAACCTCACAGAAGCAGAGGAAACAGCCCTTCGCGAATGCATAGACAAAAACTATGTCGTTGAAGGTGACCTGCGTCGCACGGTTGCACTGGACATAAAGCGCTTGACCGAAATAAACAGCTACCGAGGAATGCGCCACAGACGCGGACTCCCCGTGCGCGGACAGCGAAGCAAAACGAATGCGCGTACCCGCAAGGGTCCGAAGCGCACGATAGCCAACAAGAAGAAGTAAGGGAGGGATTTTCGATATGGCAGCACCCAAGGGTAAAAGAACAAGAACCAGGCGCCGCGAACGAAAAAATATCGAGAAAGGCGCGGTCCATATTAAGTCGTCTTTCAATAATACAATGGTAACGGTGACAGATGTGCATGGCAATGCTATCTCGTGGGCTTCCGCAGGCGGAATGGGTTTTCGCGGTAGCAGAAAATCCACACCCTTTGCCGCTCAGACAGCCGCTGAAACAGCAGCAAAAGCAGCTATGGAACACGGACTGAAAACAGTCGAAGTGTTCGTCAAAGGTCCGGGTTCGGGACGTGAAGCGGCAATTAGAGCACTCCAATCAGCAGGGCTCGAAGTCACGATGATCAAAGACGTTACTCCGATACCGCACAACGGATGCCGCCCGCCAAAAAGACGCAGAGTGTAAAGGTAGATGCTGAACAAGCTTCGGCAACCTCGTCATTTGAATCCCTTATGGGAAACCGCAAAGAAGAGCAAAAGAGTCATTACATATTCATGACTGTTTTCGCTTGAAGATAACTGAAAGGAATGACCATTTATATGGCAAGATATACTGACGCAGTATGCAGACTTTGCCGCAGAGAAGGCCAAAAACTCTTTTTGAAGGGAGATAGGTGCTATACCGACAAGTGCGCTGCAGACCGCAGACCTTACCCTCCGGGACAGCATGGTCAGGGGCGCGTGAAAACATCAGAGTATGGGCTGCAACTGCGCGAGAAGCAAAAGGCAAAAAGGTATTATGGGGTCTTGGAGAGCCAGTTTCGCGGATACTTTGAGATGGCCAGTAAGAAAAAAGGTAAAACAGGTGAAAACCTGCTTGCAATCTTAGAGTCGCGCTTAGACAACACGGTTTATAGGCTTGGCTTTGCAATGAGCCGCGCAGAAGCCAGACAGCTAGTGCTGCATGGGCATTTTCTTGTCAATGGGAGAAAGGTCAACATTCCGTCGTTCCAAGTGAAACCGGGTATGATTATCACGCTCAAAGATAAGAGCCGGAGTCTTGACAAGTTCAAAGCTGTCATCGAAGCTAATGCTTTCAGGCAACCGCCAAAATGGCTTGATTACGATGCCAACGCACTCGTAGCAAAGGTTCTCGCGTCACCATCGAGGGAAGACATCGACATGCCAATCGAAGAGCAGCTCATAGTCGAGCTATACTCAAAATAACAACTCACCCTCATATCGATTTATCACATACCGATATATTGGCGTATTTGCGCACCATAACTGAAGGAGGGTATTTCATGATAGAAATCGAACGGCCCCGCATCGAATGCATAGAAACACTTGATGACGAATCGTATGGAAAATACGTGGTTGAACCGCTCGAACGCGGTTATGGCACTACTCTCGGAAACTCATTACGCAGGATTCTGCTGTCTTCGCTCCCGGGGACCGCTGTAACGACAGTGAAAATATCAGGAATCAACCATGAGTTCTCGACAATACCGGGAATAAAAGAAGATGTCACCGAGATCATATTAAATATAAAAGGCATAGTAGCAAGACTGCACGCGCCTAGGATGAAAACAGTTACAATAGAAGCATCCGGCGAATGCATTGTCACCGCCGGAGACATTAAGCCGGACGGAGAAGTTGAAATTCTAAACCCCGAACTCCATATTGCAACGCTCAGCCACGATGCATCGCTTAGCATGGAGCTCACAATTGACCATGGGCGCGGATACATGTCAGCAGATAGAAACAAGCTGCAACAACCGATAATTGGAGTAATACCGATAGATTCGATATATACCCCCGTCCAAAAAGTCAACTACACGGTGGAGAATACTCGCGTCGGAAACGTCACTGACTTTGATAAGCTCACGCTGGAAGTGTGGACAAATAAGACGATCACCGCGAGAGATGCAGTATCTCTCGGAGCGAAGATTCTTTGCGACCACTTCACGCTGTTTATTGACCTGTCTGATGCGATTGGAATTAAGTCAACGGTAGTGGAAAAACCGGAAGCCCAACGAGATAAAGTCCTGGAGATGACAATCGAGGAGCTTGATCTGTCAGTCCGAAGCTTCAACTGTCTAAAACGCGCTAACATCAACACTGTCGAGGATCTCATCTCAAAGTCAGAAGCTGAAATGATCAAGGTTCGCAACCTCGGGCGCAAATCGCTTGAAGAAGTCATTCACAAACTGGCGATGATGGGTCTGACGTTGCTCAACGAAGATATAAATTAGGAGGACGAATGACATGCCCGGGACACGTAAACTAGGGAAGACTACCGCGCAGCGCAGAGCGATGCTGCGTCAGTTAGTCACCGATTTTCTAGATAAAGGCAAACTCGAAACAACCGTGACGCGATGCAAGGAGATTGCGCCGCTAGCGGAAAAAATGATTACATTAGGCAAGAAAAACACGCTAGCATCTCGCAGGCAAGCCCTTGCGTTCATTACAAAAGAGGATGTTGTGACTAAGGTGTTCACGACAATTGCGCCGGGTTTTGAAGGGCGCAATGGAGGCTATACTCGCATAACCAGAATCGGTCCTCGCCGAGGCGATGCTGCTGAGCTGGCTGTTATTGAACTGGTGAGATAATCCGACGGTAATTTTTTAGTACAAGCGTTTACTCAAGGGCGGCTGTTATGCCGCCCAAAAACACATTATTCAAATTCGGAGTTCGGAATTCGGAATTCGGAATAGCTAAGCCGTAAATCTACCTCGTCTCCCGTCATTGCGAAGAGCCCGCTAGGGCGATGTGGCAATCCATACCTTCGTTATACTGTTCACTATTACTTGTAGGGCAGGGGCTCTGCTCCTGCCGGAAATGCGGAGATAATTCAGAATTCAGAATTCGGAATTCGGAATTCGGAATTCGGAATTCGGAATTCGGAATAACTAAGCCGTAAATCTACCTCGTCTCCTGTTTTCTATTCATTGTTCACTGTTCACTGTTATTTGGGTGCCGCGTCAGCGGCGGGGTGGTTATGAAAAAAGATAGAATACTAAACATAATACTCATTGTGCTAGTTGTGCTGTTAATGTGTGTAGCAGCGCTGGTAATCTTCCGCCCAAATATAAGAAACACAGAAAGAACAAATAACAGCAACACAAACACAATATCGACTCCAACATCAAACAACCCCGAAAGAAACGACGCAACAGAAGACGAAAACAATATTGACACAACGAGTACACCTGAATCATCAACACAAACAACAAACGGACGACAAAACACGGAAACAGAAAGCAACTCGCAGCAAAACTTCGAGGCAACCCCCGATGTACAGGAAGTGCCGGAGGACCCCAATCAACCATCAGATACTCCTGATGGAGAGATACCGATAGAACCAACGGACACAGATATAGGGGAAGAATCGGATGACACAGAACCACCGGAAACACCGGACACGGACGAAGACAGTAGACCACTCGAAGGCATGATCATATGCATCGACCCCGGGCATCAAGGACGAGGAGATAGCACACAAGAACCAATCGCCCCGGGATCGACGGAAACAAAAGCAAAAGTATCATCAGGTACGCAAGGCGCTTTCACCCGAGTCGCTGAATATGTTCTCAACCTTGAGGTCGGGCTAATGCTCCGCGACAAGCTGGAAGAACTGGGCGCGATTGTAATAATGACTCGCACGACACACGATATAAATATCTCCAATTCGGAGCGGGCGATTCTGGCAAACGATAACAATTGCGACATGGTTATAAGGATTCATGCGAACGGTTCTACAGATTCTTCGGTTAGAGGATATTGCATAATGATACCGGGGAGCTTGTATACACCCAACATCGTATCAGACAGCAGGTATATGGCGGAAGTGCTTGACTCAATCCTGCCAAATTACGTCTCCATACCGTCCCTGGGTCTTTTGACGATGAATGATCTGACAGGGTTCAACTGGCTCATTGTTCCCGGTATTCTGTTGGAGATGGGGTTTATGACGAATAGAACTGACGATGAAACCATGCAGACTGCTGAGTTTCACGAAGGAGTCACAGACGCCATGGTCGATGCGCTGATAAGATACTGGGTAGGCTAGAGCACCCGGCAATAAGGATGACCTGATGTTGTACACAAACCCAGTAGGGGCGATTATCAATCGCCCGAAACCGTCTAATAAAAACAGGTACTGCTCAAAAAAGCAGCACCTGTTTCATAATATGCGACTAAATTACCCCAGTCGAATCTCGAGAGCAGCGAGCTCATCGGCAAGCTCCTTCGGAAGCCTATCTCCTAAATTAGCATAAAAATCCTTAATAGAAGCGACATCATCTTTCCAATAGGAACTCTCGACTGACAAAATCTCACGCAAAGCATCTCCATCGAACTTCCTATCAGGAGTGATATCATAATCAAGATCGGAAATCTTGATATCATCCTGGAACGGCACATACCCAATAGCGGTATCCTGAGCATCGACCTCTCCCCTGCAACGCCTGATTATCCAGTCAATGACACGGAAATTCTCGCCATAACCCGGCCATATGAAGTTCCCCTCGTCATCAAGCCTGAACCAGTTGACATTGAAAATCTTCGGATGATCCTTTATCTTCTCACCCATATCGAGCCAATGCTGAAAATAGTCACCCATGTGATACCCGCAAAACGGAAGCATAGCCATTGGATCACGTCTGACAACCCCAACGGCACCGGCTTGCGCGGCAGTAGTCTCGGAAGCCATAATAGAACCAACGAAAACACCATGTTTCCAGTCACGAGACTGATAAACCAGCGGAGCGGTCTTTGCGCGGCGGCCTCCAAAGATAATCGCAGAGAGCGGTACACCTTGGGGGTCCTCCCAGTTAGGAGCAATGCATGGACAGTTTCTCGCAGGAGCAGTGAAACGGGAGTTGGGGTGTGCTCCGACGGCTCCGGAAGCCGGATCCCAAGCGTTGCCCATCCAATCGAGTGCACCTTGAGGCGGGTTTTTGTCCAGTTTCTCCCACCAGACATTCATATCCTTGGTCAAAACGACATTGGTGAACAAAGAATCTTTCATCGTCGTATGCAAAGCATTTGGGTTGGAATGCGCGTTTGTACCCGGCGCGACTCCGAAGAAACCATTTTCCGGATTGCACGCCCAGAGCCTGCCGTCTTTCCCGATGCGAATCCAGGCAATATCGTCGCCAAGCGTCCAAACCTTATATCCTTTTGACCTATATCCCTCAGGCGGAATCATCATAGCAAGATTCGTTTTTCCGCAAGCAGACGGGAATGCAGCCGCAACATACGACATATCGCCATTCGGGTCTTCTATCCCCAGAATCAGCATATGCTCTGCAAGCCAACCTTCAGTTTTACCTTGATATGAAGCGATGCGCAGCGCGAAGCATTTCTTCCCGAGCAGAACATTCCCGCCATATCCGGAGTTCATGCTCCAAATCGCATTGTCTTCGGGAAAATGCAATATATAACGATTTTTCGCATCAAGGTTGCACTTGCTATGCATACCTCGCACAAAATCATTTGAGTCGCCGAGCATATTCAAAACAGGTCTGCCAATACGAGTCATAATCTCCATGCTGAGCACGACATAAATAGAGTCCGTCACCTCGATGCCGACCTTTGCGAATGGAGAGCCGATCGGCCCCATCGAAAATGGAATGACATACATTGTCTTGCCGACCATAGAATCCTTGAAAATGTCGGTCGCCATTTTATAAGCATCAGCGGGTTTCATCCAGTTGTTGGACGGACCGGCATCGTCTTTATTCTCGCAGCAAATGAAAGTCCTGTCCTCAACGCGTGCAACATCATCAAGCGCCGAACGGTGATAATAGCATCCGGGTAGTATTTGCTGATTGAGCTCGATGAGTTCTCCTGTTGAACAAGCCTGTGCCCTTAATCCGTCAAGCTGCTCTTTGCTGCCGTCTATCCATACGACGCTGTCGGGATCGACCATTGATCTCATTTGCTCGACAAAATCAAGAACCATCTTGTTGTTGGTTATTGACATAAAGCTACCTCCTTGTTAATTTCACAATACCATCATACTACACTAAATGAAAAATGCAACCCCCAAAACTCTTATGGATTATGTCTATAATTCTATAATGGCGTTATGAATGCCTAAATTCCATTGACATTAAACGATAATATCAATATTATATATGTGTAATTGAAGTAAAAAAGAAAAATGAAAGGTACTGACATGGACTTTAAGTTTTCAACGGAAGAAAGAGAAATCATACACATGGTCCGGGATTTCTGCATGAAAGAAGTGCTGCCGATTGCAGCGCAGCTTGATGAAGAAGAAAGATTCCCGGAGGAGACAGTCCGAAAACTGGCGGACATGGGACTAATGGGAATATCGTTCCCGGAGGAATATGGCGGGGCAGGTATGACATATCTGACATACATCGCCGTATGTGAAGAGATTGCGAAATTTTGCGCCAGCACAAGCGTCACGCTCTCAGCGCATTCCTCTCTGTGCTCAACACCGATATTCGACTATGGAACCGAAGAACAAAAGCAAAAATACCTTGTACCACTGCTGACCGGGGAGCATCTCGGCGCATTCGCGCTCACAGAACCAAGCGCAGGCAGCGATGCGGCGATGCAAAAAACCGTGGCCATCGACAAGGGCGACCATTGGCTAATCAATGGCAGTAAAATATTTATTACCAATGGAGGATATGCGGACACTGTCGTTGTCTTTGCCATGACTGACAAAGAAAAAGGCAATCATGGAATTTCCGCATTTATCATAGAAAAGAATTTCAAAGGGTACTCTGTCGGGAAACACGAGAAAAAAATGGGAATTCGTGCCTCATCGACTACAGAGCTTGTATTTGAAGACATGATAGTGCCAAAGGAAAATCTACTTGGTTCTCTTAATAATGGATTCAAAGTTGCGCTCACGACGCTTGATGGCGGAAGACTCAGCATTGCCGCGCAAGCTCTCGGGATTGCAGAGGGAGCTCTTGCTGAATGCATAAGATATGTCAAGCAACGTGTGCAGTTTGGGCAATCGATCAGTAAGTTCCAAAACACTCAGTTCGAGATAGCTGATATGTATACGAAAATCGCTGCTTCGCGGCACTTTACGAACCGTGCTGCACAAGCGAAGCAAGACGGTGAACGCTATAATCACTTTGCAGCGATGGCAAAGCTCCATGCCTCGAACACGGCAAACGATGTCACTCGTCGTTGTATACAATTAGTCGGCGGTTATGGGTATATGAGAGAGTATCCGTTCGAGCGATTTGTCCGCGATGCAAAAATCACGGAAATATACGAGGGTACAAGCGAGATTCAGAAAATAGTCATTGCGAACTACCTCGGCCTAAATAAATAGTAGGGGCGATTATCAATCACCAGGGGTGCGGAAATTAAGAAGTCTTTTCCATTTAAACCGGGGTAGGATTTAGGCGCCAATATCACCCTATGGCCATAAGGATCGCTTTTGGAATGAACCCTACAAAATGCGCAACCGCCATAATGATAAATGATATTCCGAGTATGCGCACGATAGTCCACATTAAGTTTTTTCCGATATACTTTATCATTTTCAATACCTCTTTGTTTGATTTAGTGTTTCTGCGATTTCCCGTCATCTCAGTTTCTAGATCGCTTCGCTTGCAAAGACGAGACTTGGTGACACCTACTGAGCAACTACAATTTAGTAATCTATTTGGAACATCACACTCTGCATCTAAAAAAATGGAAGAGTACCTCTCTACCCCAATTTTATCACACATATTTAAGTAGTTCAAGGATGATTCTATGGATGTTTTTAACAGGCTTGCGCCGTTCATTCAGGATTTTATTTACCAAAACAAATGGGAAGAGCTTCGCGGGATTCAGGTTGCGGCTTGTGAAGTCATATTCGACAACGATGACAACCTGCTGCTCTCTTCGGGAACTGCCTCAGGGAAGACCGAGGCGGCATTCCTGCCCGTGCTGACCGAGCTTTTTAATAACCCATCGAAGTCTATCGGCGTGATGTATATTTCACCGCTGAAGGCTCTAATCAATGACCAGTTTAAGCGACTCGAACTATTATTGCTGGACTCGAATATCCCTGTTGTCAAGTGGCATGGGGACGCTTCACAGACCAGAAAGGACAATGCCGTTAAAAACCCCCAAGGGCTTATTCAAATTACCCCAGAATCGCTCGAGAGCCTGATAACAAACAAGCGGGGGGCCTGCTTGCAGATGTTCTCCGACTTGCGGTTTATTATTATCGACGAAGTACACCATTTCATGCGCGACGATCGGGGCATTCAGCTTTTGAGCGTTCTGGAGCGCTTGCAGAAACTCACAGGGATTATTCCGAGGAGGATAGGGCTGTCCGCAACCCTCGGTGATGTGTCTATGGCGGAGACATGGCTGAACACGGGCACTGGGCGCAACTGCTCCTCTCCCATAACCGACGAGGGGAAGAAGCGAGTCCGGCTGCATGTCGAGCGTTTTGTGGACTACAGCGACAAGCGAGATTTTGTTGAGCGGGACGGCAGCGGCAATGTCGTGAATGTGAGTTCGAGCGGAGATATAGGTCGCAGGGAGCATTATGAATACCTTTTTAAGAC
>Ga0099364_10002882_pt1 | contig 27170 bp, 26 predicted proteins | sample TergutTh196P3_FD_73070 | JGI IMG/M metagenome (GOLD analysis project Ga0099364, IMG submission 73070) | Microcerotermes parvus P3 segment gut microbial communities from Pointe-Noire, Republic of the Congo - Th196 P3 | ecosystem: Host-associated > Arthropoda: Insects > Digestive system > Gut ... | reverse complement strand
CCAACGTTGAAGTACCCCGAAACGGGCAATGTAGACTTTATTGCCTACCATCCCTACCACGCAAGCTTAGGCGCCGGCTTCACCGTTCCGGTAAACGTGGCGGGGCAGGCGAACGGGCTGCCGGTGGAAGTGTTGTATTCCAACGACATCACTAACCAAGCGCCCACCGACCAAGCCCTTACGCTTAATTTTCAGTATTCGTTGGCAAAAGTTGAAATTACTGTAGTAGGGGGCGACAACTCCGAACTTACCGCAGCAGACTTTGAGGCAATGACCGTCGCTGTGCATGGCTTACCCACACAGGCAACGCTGCACCTTGCCGACGGCACATTAAGCAACATAGGCGAAAACGAGCCGGTAACGCTCCACAGAAAAAGCGCCACCGCCACATCGGCAACATTTGAGATGCTTGCGCTGCCGGTGACAAACGAGACGGTAACATTTATCTTCAACGCAGCAGGAAAGCTCACAATTCACGAAACAACGGTGACCTACGAATCCGCAAAATTATACAGAACAAGCTTTGCGTTAGATTATCCTTTTGTAACCAAACTGAACACGCATATTGTGCCACGCGGCGAAGAGCCTCCACAGAACATATCAATACCGGCTGGCACAAGTTTTATGACTATGACAACGACAGAGCCAATCGTAGGAATTGTATTACGTGGCACTGGTAAAGCGTTTATTGATTGGGGCGATGGCTCGCCATTGGAAACGATTACGCTTCAACCATTTACTAGTATAGGAGATGATACACCAAGATTAACGCACAACTACACCGTAACAACTTCCCGTACAATAACGATTTATGGCGATAATATTACGCTATTTAGTTGTGGACGCTATTTGTCAAATTATCAATGGATTTACAATCAATTAACAGCCTTGGATGTCAGCAATAATACGGCGTTGACATATTTGTTGTGCCATAATAATCAATTAACAGCCTTGGATGTAAGCAAAAATACGGCGTTGACAAGTTTACAATGCGGGAATAATCAATTAACAGCCTTGGATGTGAGCAATAATACGGCGTTGACAAGTTTACATTGCGGGAATAATCAATTAACAACCTTGGATGTGAGCAAAAATACAGCGCTGATGGGTTTAGCTTGTAGCTATAATCAATTAACAATCTTGGATGTAAGTAATAATACGGCGTTGTCAAGTTTATCGTGCCAAGATAATCAATTAACAGCCTTGGATGTGAGCAATAATACGGCGTTGATAGGTTTACAATGCGAGAATAATCAATTAACAACCTTGGATGTTACTAATAATACAATATTGTCATCATTTTATTGCCAGAATAATTTATTCTCAGCCACTGCTTTGAATGATTTATTTGAAACGTTGCCTGTCAATACTATTCCTAATAACATAAAACGAATATACATAGCAAACAACCCCGGCACAGCAACATGTGACCCAAGCATTGCAACAGCAAAGGGATGGAATGTTAATACCACCCATCAATAATCATTTTCTACAAAATATCCTAACGTCCTGCTATTTATCACATTTTGCGGGGCGTTTTTTTATATAATGTTCAATATTTTGCCTGCATTATTCATAAGGCTCTAAATAGAGCACGTCATTGCGGGCTTGACCCGCAATCTCTTTTATTAATAGGGGATTAACTTCGTTGAGCTCGCACTTTCGTGCTTCGGTTGCGGGTCAACCCCCATAGCCATCAAGCTAAGAATGTAATGTACATATATTCAGAATATTATGTATTATATGTAAGTCCGGAGGACTTTTACGTGGATAACCCCGAGTAAGCGAAGCGCAACTCGGAGGATAGGGACTACGACTATCTTTGCGAACTCCGTATGGAGTTCAACTTTTTTTGCGAATTATTTTTTGTTAAAATCAATACCTTAGCTTTTTTCTTTTGTTGAACTCCATACGGAGTTCTAGAGGAGTTGGAGCTGTCACATTCCCCGAGTTGCGCTACGCTTACTCGGGGTTATCAACGTTTGAACTCCATACGGAGTTCCCCTACTGTTATCCATAAAACCCCTGATAATAAGCCTTTTATATCCTTAGATTGATGGCTATGGGGCTTGACCCGCAATGACGCGCTCTATTTAGAGCCTTATGAATAATGCAGGCTAAATAGAGTGCGTCATTGCTGATGAATAACGCAGGTTGGGGTGTAAAAATTTGAGATTATTTTTCCAAAATTTCGTTCAAAAAACTCGTAGTTGAAAATTTGCTTTGGACGGTCGGGAGGGGCATTGTATTTTTACAACGGCGCTCCAGAGCGTCGGGAGGGGCATTGTATTTTTACAACAGCGCTCCTTAGCGTCGGAAGGGGCATTGTATTTTTACAACGGCGCTCCAGAGCGTCGGGAGGGGTATTGTATTTTTACAACGGCGCTCCAGAGCGTCGGGAGGGGTATTATATTTATCAGGGTCGTCAACAGCCTTTTCATCATCAGGGAATTAACAACCAATCTATCCTGCATTATTCATAAGCAATGTTACAGAACGCGACATTGTTAGCGTCATTGCGGGCTTGACCCCATAGACATCAAGTTAAGGATATAATGTACATATATTCAGAATATTATGTATTATATGTAAGTCCGAAGGACTTTTACGTGGATAACCCCGAGTAAGCGAAGCGCAACTCTGGGGATAGGGACTACGACTATCTCTGGAACTCCGTAGGAGTTCAACAGCCTGTGTAAAACCATTATACATTGAACTCCATACGGAGTTCCCAAGGAGGTAGTAGCATTGCACTCCCCGAGTTGCGCTTCGCTTACTCGGGGTTATCAACGTTTGAACTCCATACGGAGTTCCCCTACTGTGTAGCTATCCATAAAACCCCTGATAATAAGCCTTTTATATCCTTAACTTGATGACTATAGTGTCAAGCCCGCAATGAGGCAGAGAAGCAATTTTTTGTGAATAATGCAGGATAAATCATAAGTATACAATCATCAAATTTTTTTTTATTAAATATGCAGATTCAATAATTTAATGTAATTTTGCGGGCTGAAAAAATATCAAAAATGCAATATCCATTATTCGGAAAAACTTTACCAGAGCTGTCTCAAATAGCTGAAGAGCTTTCGTTGCCGGCTTTTTCGGCGCGTCAAATTGCCGATTGGCTGTATAAAAAAAATGTCTCTTCAGTAGACGAGATGACCAATCTATCTACAAAAGCCCGTGCTACTTTGTCGGATAAATATTGCGTTGGATGTAGCGATGCGCTTAGCGTACAGACTTCCACAGACGGCTCAAAAAAATATTTGTTTCAAACAACCAGCGGAAAACGTATCGAGGCTGCGCTTATTCCCGACAACGACCGCATTACGCTTTGCATTTCATCTCAAGTGGGATGCCGGATGGGGTGCGCTTTTTGCATGACAGCCAAACAGGGTATGCAAGGAAATTTGACGTCTACCGACATTTTGAACCAGTTTAGAAGTCTACCCGAACACAAAAGTATCACTAATATCGTTTTTATGGGCATGGGAGAGCCATTTGATAACGTCGACGAGCTTTTCAAAAGTTTGGAAATACTGACAGCCGGGTACGCGTACGCATGGGCGCCAAAGCGAATAACAGTTTCTACAATCGGTATTCTTTCTGCTATACGCGCTTTTATGAATAACACTCGATGCCACCTTGCTGTAAGTCTTCATCACCCTGAGTCCGACGGACGCCGAAAAATTGTGCCGGCAGAAAATAAGTACCCGATAAAAAAAATGGTAGAATTGTTAAAAACGTTTGATTTGAACAAACAGAGGCGCATATCTTTTGAGTATGTCATGCTGGCGGGAATCAACGATTCTCAACAACAAGCGAAAGATACAGTAAAATTGCTGTCGGGACTGAAATGTCGTATAAACCTGATAAGATTCCACGCTATTAAAGGAAGTTCGTTAACGCCGTCGAATGACAATGCGATACAGCAATTTGCAAATACGCTGAAAAGCAAAGGAATTATCACAACAATTCGCAGGTCGCGAGGGCAAGACATAGACGCTGCCTGTGGAATGTTATCAACTAAAGAGTTTTAAGTAATTGTTAATAAAAAAATAATGTTAAGTCAAGAACAAGTCGGATTGATATTTAGATTAAAAAAAGATTTATCTGCACCTCGAAAAATAGTAATAACAACCCATCAAGGTCCGGATGGCGATGCAATGGGTTCATCTTTAGCTCTATATATGTTTCTTAAGAAACGTGGACACGATGTAACGGTTGTTGTGCCCAACGATTATCCGGAATATTTACACTGGCTGCCTTCAAATTGCGATGTTGTAAATTTTATGAAACAGAGGCAATTAGGCGAATCGCTTATTGAAGAAGCTAAATATATTTTCCAGTTAGATTACAATGTTTTGGGTCGTAGCGCAGATATGACACGGTTTTTATACAAAAGCAAAGCCACGCGTATACTCATCGACCATCACCCTGACCCTGAGATGAAATGCAGATACGTGTTTACGAATATCCATGCAAGTTCAACTTGCGAACTGCTTTACTGCATGTTGAAAAGATGGGATTACAGTCTTATTGACGCCGACATAACTACATGTCTCTACACGGGAATTATGACCGATACCGGAAATTTTTCTTACCGCAGTGCAAATGTTCAAACTTTTTTAGTTGCGGCAGAATTGATGAAATCCGGTATAAATCGCGAAAATATATACGATAATGTCTACAACAACTATTCTGAAAATCGCGTCCGTTTGCAAGGTTTCTGCTTGAACGAAAAAATGGAAGTTTTTCCTCAGTATCGCACCGCGTTAATTAGTTTAAACTTGGAAGAACAGCATCGTTTTGGATTTGTAATCGGCGATACGGAAGGTTTTGTAAACATACCGCTATCAATAAAAGGCATTCGATTTTCGGCTTTTTTTCTCGAAAAAGAAGACAAAACAAAAATGTCGTTTAGGTCAACAGGCAACTTTTCGGTCAACGATTTTTCAAAAAAACATTACGACGGAGGAGGGCATCTTAACGCAGCCGGAGGAGATTCCAAAATACCTATGAACGTGTTGATACAGCAATTTCGTGAATTATTACCGAACTACGAAAAAGAGTTAAATGATGAAGAATAGTTTTTTGCTAATCGTTTTTTCGTTTTTTCTGCTATTTTTTGTCTCATGCCGTCGCACGTACAATACACAGTCGCCTGTTGACGATGGCGCCGAAGCGCGTCGAATTCACAACGAGATGATGATTCGCGCTCATCAAGAGTTAGTACAGGGCGAATCTCAAATAATAAAAGCTTTTGCCGAAGTGCAAAACTGGGATATGAAAACAACCGAATCCGGCTTATGGTATATGATATACGGCAACGGAAGCGGCGAAAAGGCAACCACCGGAAAAATCGCGACAATAGAGTACACCCTGTCTTTGATTGGCGGCGATGTTTGTTATTCTTCAGATGAATTTGGCGCTAAAAGCTTCAGAATAGGGCATGGCGGCGTTGAAGCCGGACTCGAAGAGGGTATTCTGCTATTGCGAAAGGGAGACAAAGCGCGTTTTATCATGCCTCCGCACTTAGCTCACGGAATCATGGGCGATTTGGACTGTATACCAATAAGAGCGATTATCATCTACGAGGTCGAACTGATTGATATCAGGTGAAGGGGTCGAAATTTCTCAATTAACGATTATTTCAGGTCTACCTAACGCGGGCGAAATTCGCTCGCCGTTTTCGTATATAGGAATCCATGCCTGGATGCCCAATTCGTTCATCTGATTACGTATCGTGATAGCCTCTTCTAATGAAGAAGCCGGTATTACATACTTGTAATCGTTGTCAGAATATTTTTCAATGACCAAATTTTCAACTCTGAATTTTGCCGGAATTTCTGAAATAGGCACAAAACTATCGTTTGACAGTATTTGAACTTTGAAATGTCTACCCGACGACTGACTTGCTTGTTGCCGCACCGGCTGATCAACGGCTTGTGTTACAGGCTGCTGAGCAATTGATTGCTGAACAATCGGCTCTTGTACAACAGGTTCTTGTACATCAGATTGTAGAGTAATCGGCTGGCTATCACTTTGTTCAACTATATCGATTTCGGTGCTTACAGCGTCTTCAACAAACTCAAATTCATCCTCATAAATATTTGTCTCATGTTCTGCTTCTACCTCTGCTTCTACCTCAGTCTCTACCTCAGTCTCTACCTCAGCTTCTACCTCAGTCTCTATCTCAGTCTCTACCTCTACACCTATTTCTGTTTCAGGTTGCATTACTACTTCGGTTTGCAATTCTGTTGTCACTTCTGCAACAAAGCTACTAACCTCTTCCGAAATCAACTGCGTTTGCGGAGTAGCTATAGCTATCGGTGGCGTTTCGGCAGCTATAGAAATAGACCGTAACACAGGCGGTTTCGTGTTTCTCATATCAACCGAGCCATCTACCATTGCGATTTTACCGTCCCAAGTCATAATAACACGGTTATTTGCTATGCCCGGCTCAACGCCTTGCCGTGTTGTTTCGACTGACACATCAGTTGTAGTTGTAACAACATAACTTACTTCTGATCTGGCTCTTGTATTTTGAGGAACTCCTCTAACAGAAACAACGCTTTCTAACGGCTGTTGGGGAAAATTAAACAACACTGACACCGGCGACGGGTTACTTTTGCCCGGTTTTGATTGGTCTGACAGCGCCTTGAATACGTTACCTAACGTGCGGGTGGAAAAACGTCTGTTGTCCCAGCCTAAAAAATCGGAAAACGTTTGCGGGCTTTCTTCTAATAAAAATTGTCGTCGTTGCGCTTGAGAAGCTCCAAAAATATTAGACCTGCCACGCTCAAACGCCGAGGGTAACTCTTCAGCAAATTTCATGTGCTCGGTTTCAGCAAGCTGACGGGCAATCTGCTCAACCTGAGCGTCAGCAATATAGCTGACACACAGAATAATAAACACTAAAATATTTTTTTTTGTCATAAACTGTTCTCTATTATGTATAACTTAAAAAATGAAACCGCAAAATTATAATTTTTTTTTTTCAATTGAAATTTTTTTTTGATTTTTATAACTTTTTTCAATTTTTTTCGTACAAGTAAAAAAAATGTTTACCTTTGCGTTTTCAATTTTAGTTAAATTTAAATATACATACACATTATGTCAGCTCATAAGGCAACACCCGAAGAAGTGCGGGAAAGAATAAACAAGAAGCGGAAGCAAAAAAAATATAATCTTCCTGTAATTGGACATTTTGCAGACAGAAGCGTTCTGTTTAAGTCTATAAATCAGGCTTTTGATGCTACCGGCATCCACTATACCCTAATTTTCGAATCGTGTATCGGAAAAATACACACGGCTGGTAATGCCGTTTGGGAATATAAGAAGGGTAATCACTACATTAAGTACAAGGCATATTATATTAATCATCAGGATAAATATACACGTCCTTCAAGCTTTAATTAATTGATACGCCGTATTTTTTTAATTGTCGCTGTTGCGGGTATTTTTTGCCGATGCGGTGACGACACAGATGGTCCATATTCTAACTATCAGATAGTTATAGATAATGCCATGGCGGTTTCCTATTTCCATACTGTGTTCGTTGAAACTGAAAACATTTGGGCAATAGTGCATGAAAATGCCTACCACGAAGGTATGGTAGTTTTTGACCAGACTCAGGGCTACAAGGAAATTAATATAGAATACAGCGAAGAAGAAGACGCAAACACTGTTACTGTTGAATATTTAGACTGGAAATCCAACAATCATTTGCTAAGAGGCACAATAATCGTGACTTTTGACGCAAATAGCTATCGCAGACATCAAGAGAGCGCAAGGGTTACTATGAGCAACTTTTTTATTGAAGGTCAGATTATTGCCGGCGTTGGTACTTTACAGTACAGAAATGCCAATAGAGATGAAAGCGAAGAAGACGAAGAAAGCGAAGTTGAGGAAGAGAATGACACGTATTTCTTTAATCTTCTTGATGGTGCAAGCATCCGCGAACAAGGCAGACGAGGCAGTTCGTCGGTTTTAATCACTGCCACCATTCGAAATGGCAACTATGAGCGTGTTTTTAAAGGTGAAGCCTTGTCGCCCGAAGATGACGTATGGAAATACTGGGGGAGCATGACAGGTATCTTGCGTGAAAGACCAACGATGCGATATACCAATACAGTGGTGTCTTCAATGAGCATAGACGGTCAAGTTCACGACGTTGCGCTGTATTTTTTGCCGGGTTGCAACATAGCCGCTTCCGGCATTTCGACAATTACTATTCAGGGACTCGATGAAATAAGATATTTAAACATTTGCGAAGAAGTTTACTACGAAACCTTGACGCACAATTTTCGACACTGAAAACCAATGGCAGAACACATTGATACCGGCAAAAAAGGCGAAAATATTGCTGTGGAATACTTAAAAAACAAAGGCTACGCCATTTACGAACAAAATTGGCGACACCATCATCTCGAAATTGACATTATAGCCGCAAAGAACAACGAATTAGTAATTGCAGAAGTCAAATGCCGTACAGGCAACCCAATGGTAGAACCATACCTCGCGGTAACGCGCAACAAGCAAAACATGCTCATAAACGCTGCAAATGCGTACATCACCAAAAACAATATCAATCTGGACACTCGTTTCGACGTGATTGCGATAACACTTGGAAAAGAAACAAAAATTGAGCACATCGAAAACGCATTTTATCCGAGAATCAGATAATCAGGCTATTTGAAGTGTGAATCCTTTTTGAAGCACAACACAGGAATTTGAGCTTCATTGGTCATCAATTTTTCTTCCCTCAAACCAAAAAATAATCGGCTCAGCCAAGTCGATTCTTCCATCTGAATTACAACCATATCCATATCTTTCGCCAATTCCAAAATCGATTCGGCAGTATTTTTTTTATTGTCATGCGTAATGAAATTAACGTCTATATGTTGGTCTTTCAGCACTTTAGTCATTAATGCTATGTTTGCCGAAACATTTCTTTCCTTATCCACGCCTCTACCAGACGGCGTGATTATGTGCATTTTAGCTTCCGGATAGTGATTGCTGAAGTGTACAACGCGCATCATTTTGTCGTCCAATTTTTGCAAAAAATTGATTGGAAAAACTATATTGTGCATCATTTCGGTTTTAGGCTGTCCCTGAATAACAAGGAAAGGAATTGAAGTGCCCGATAAAATTTCTATTGTGCGTATTCCTCCGCTGGTTTTCAGAATTACACCAATAGGGTCTAACTCGTTTGCTACCTCCTTAATAGCAGGGTAGGGCGAACTGCGAACGCGAACAACAACATCCGGTTTTACTCCGAAATTTGCTAAACAATCTTCTGCCGTAAAAAGCATTTTTCTGGCTGCGTGTGAAACTTCAGATTCACGCGGGGCAACGTGAAGCATTACTAACCGACTACCCATAGCTTTTGACATGAAAGCGCCGTGTTCTAACGCCTGAAAGGCTAAAGTCGAAAAATCACAGGGAACTAAAACGATTCTCTCGTTTTTCAAATAGTCCAGATCGCCCAATTTTTCTAAATTTTCCATATTAAAAAATTAATAATTTGATGATATTTTTGAAGCTGCAAAGTTAATAATTTTTTCTAAAGAAAGCTTGGAAAAAAAAAAATAACTATCTTTGCAAAATTTTTAAAACCAAATATTTTTACGTGAAATATCTGACAGTTATTATTTTATGGCTGTTTTTATTAAACAGTTTTACAGTTTTGGCGAGCAGTGATAGGGCGCATCCGCAGTTTTCCGACCTTGTGTATGAGTTTTATATTGCCGAACTCAACAAAACTACGCCTCTTGATTTGTCCTACAATCAAAATGTGCGTCGCTACATTGATATTTTTACGTTGCAACGCAGAGAACAGGTAGAGCTATTTATGGGACGCTCGCATCATTATTTTCCTATTTTTGAGGACTATCTCCAACGCTATGACCTGCCGCTCGAACTGAAATATTTAGCTGTTATTGAATCGGGACTTGACCCGTTGGCGCGCTCCTCCTCAAACGCCATAGGCTTGTGGCAATTTTTGTTCGGAACAGCGCAAATGTTCGACCTGAAAGTTACATCTTATATAGATGAGCGTAGCGATGTTTACAAATCAACGGAAGCAGCTGTACGATACCTGAAATATTTGTATAATATTTTTGGCGATTGGAATCTTGTGTTAGCAGCATACAATGGAGGTCCCGGAGAAGTAGAAAAAGCAATTGTTAGAAGCGGCGGCGAACGCGATTTTTGGAAATTATACCCGTATATTACCGAATCGATGAGAAATTTTGTGCCGGCATTCATAGCAATAATATACGTTTTTACTAATGCAGACAAGCATTTGCTTGTTGCAGAACAACCTGACCCTTTGTTTTTTGACTTAGACACTTTACACATCCGGCAACATATCAGTTTTGCCGGAATTAGCAACCAAATTGGTATTGACGAAGTTAGTATTCGTAGATTAAATCCTACCTATCTTCGCAACGAAATTCCTGATATGGGGCTGCCTATGCCATTAGTTCTACCAAGACGCTCGGCTATTGAGTTCTTAAAATCCAAAAATCAAATAATTGCAAACCCTGTAACGGCAAACAATGTTCTACCCGAACAGCGTCCCGGAATGATTTCTGTGCAATACACTGTCCAGCCGGGCGACTTTTTGCACAAGATTGCTATGCGTTTTGGTTGTACAATCGACGACATTTCGCGATGGAATAATTTGAGTGATAGGAACTTAACAGCTGGAATGAAATTAGTAATATGGACAAGAGAATAACCGGTTTTCTCTATTTTTTGTTTTTTGTGCTTTCCGTAATTAACGGACAGTATTATCGTACCCTTCCGGTTCATAGAAATCTGGTTACAAACCCCAGTTTTGAAATTACCCGAACTTGTCCCAGATTCAATGAAAGCATTAGATTAGTTGAAGGATGGGAGCGGTCTCATCTATTTTCGGCAGATTATTTTCATCGCTGTGCTTCGGCAAACCAGCGCATGAGCTTAGGAGCGCCAAAAAATATGTTCGGATATCAGGAACCGCGCACAGGCGATGCATACGCAGGACTGTCTTTCTGCAACGAATTGTTAGTAGCGCAATTAATCAGACCAATGGTAAAGGATTCGGTATATTTTGTAGAATTTTTTGTGAGCCTGTCGGACACAAGCAACGTCGGAACGCGTTATTTTGGCATGTATATATCACACAGACCTATACGATACGTACACGACAATTGGGAACTTATTTCGCAATTCATCCTCGACCACACGCCTCAGATTAGAAATCCACGTGAACGTTATTTGATTGACAAAGAAAATTGGACGTCTATCAGCGGGTTTTACACAGCCAAAGGAGGCGAACGACATATTGCTATTGGCGGATTTTATCCATATAACGACAGCCTCGTGTATGTGCTTAATGCAGCGCGCCCCCTTAGAAATGTATATCGCGGCTGGGAAAAACATTTAGGCTACTATTACGTTGATGATGTGTCGATTATACCGGTGGGAATAGACTGGCAAACTGAAATAAATTATATACTCAGACATGTATACTTCGATTTTGATGAAATTGCCCTTCTTCCGGAATCAGTTGACGAACTGACCCGTTTGACCGAACACTTGAATAATCATCCAACCTATCACATCAGTATGAGGGGACATACAGATATTTTCGGAACTGATGTATACAACGATGGACTTGCAAACAGACGGGCGCAGGCAGTTGCCAGATGGTTGATAGACGTTGGCGAAATAAGCCCCCAGCGAATTACGCTAAGCGGAGCAGGAAGCAGCGAGCCAATTGCAGATAACGAAACCGAAGAAGGACGAGCCCTGAACAGAAGAGTAGAATTTGTATTGACAGATGTAAGCTTGGAAAATTAAAGCAGAAGAATATGAAAATTTGTTTTATTTGGATTGGTAAAACAAACGAGCAATGGCTACAGGAAGGTATTGATGTGTATTTGAAGCGTCTGAAACATTATGCGCCGTTGACAATTGATATTGTGACAACGCCTAAAAACACGCCTAAAAATGACGTCGAAAAACAAAAAGAAATGGAAGGCAACGCTATTCTTGGGAGAATTTCGAACATAGATGAAGTCTACCTGCTTGAAGAGCGCGGACAAACATACTCATCAATTGAGTTAGCTGAGTTTTTACAAAAAAAAATGTTGTCGAGCGCCAAAAGACTTGTCATAGTTGGAGGCGGCGCTTTCGGATTTTCTGAAAAAGTATACAATCGCGCAAACGGACAAATATCATTTTCAAAATTGACGTTTTCGCACCAAATGATACGTTTGCTGCTTTGCGAACAAATCTATAGAGCTTTTACAATCATTCGCGGAGAACAGTATCATCATAAGTGAATTAGTCGGCAATCTTCATAGCCATAATTGTATAGGCGTCTCCCAGAAGCAAAAGACCATCGGCATAAGCCATCGGCCCAAAGGCATCTACGCCTTCCATTATGCGTTGTCGTTTAACTAATCTCATGCTTTGCGGCATTATTTCGTAGACAAACAAATCACAATGTTCCGTAAATAAAAATAAGTGATTGTTTATTACTATGTACGGACCCAATAGTCCGCGTACTTCATCTGCATTTGAAGCCCATACATGCGTTCTCAAATTTGTGGACGAATACATCGCGAGCCTTTGTCGCACCATCGGAGCGCTTTTTGACGGCAAGTTTGCGATAACCATATTGTTGTAAAATATAGGTGTTTGTTGTTCGCTTGACAATCCATGCTGTGGACGATATTGGTCAACAGAAACTGTCCATCGTTCGCCTTGCCGGTCTACTTGCAGTATTGCTCCGCCTATATCATAACCGGCAGTAACAAAAATTCGATTATTCGCAATTTGCAACGGCGAAGCCACAGCCACCGGCGCCCGCCAAGTAGATGTTGCCCAAAGTAACGTTCCACGGTCAGCCTCTTCGGCAGAAATAGCGCAAACGCCGCCAACCCCAATGTAAACATACATCCTTTTACCACTTACTGTCATAGGAATAACCGACGAGTGCGACAACGCATATTCGAGCGTATTGGGAGTTGACCAAAGTATTTCGCCCGTATGTACATCAATGCCAGCAAATAAAACATCGTCGCCGGCAGGAGCTAAGATTAGTGTATTCCCTTCCACAAGTGGACATTGAGCTGTAAACCACATCGGTATAACTGAATTAAATTCCTTTTGCATGTCCAACGTCCATTTTAACTCGCCTGTTAGAGGGTCGCAACTCATCACATGCCCTCTTGGTCCTATCGTGACAATATATCCCTCGCCAATAGCTGGAACACTTCGCGAAAATCCGTGATTTCGTCGCATCGGAACGCGATACCAGCGTCGCCAAAGTTCTTTTCCGGTGACAAGGTCGAAACATCGCAAGGCATCAGAACTCATTGATTCAATGTAGTCTAAAATATAAGCTCTGCCGTTGTAGATAACCGGACCGGCATATCCTTCGCCCGTTTCTTGTGTCCACAGGATAGGAAAGTCATCGCCCGGCAAGTTTAGCGTTTCGGGCGCCACGACTATATTGTCTGAGTTTTCGCCCCTAAAACGCACCCACTTTCCGGTAAGGTTAGAGGATATTTCATCGTATTTTTGAAAATACTCGCCAATCAAAACATCGTCAATACTACGACCTGTGCCCTCAGGACGATTATCTGCACCCGGAGATTGTATGTCAAGGTACTCGCGCGGCGTATACAAATGCCAAAACATTATTGCTCCCGTAAACAAAATGGCTACAGCAACTGTAATAAAATTAATGGTCTTCTTTGAACTCACTATACAAAAAAATAAATTAAAATAAAAAACGCAAAGTTAATACTTTTTTCTGAATTTGCAATTAAATTTTTAATTAAAAAAAAAATGTGTAATTTTGATGTTTTTTTTAAACCATTAATTTAAGATACGAAAATGAAAAATATTATTCTAATTTTTTTAGCGGCAACGCTTTATCCGTTTGGATTGCTAAATGGACAGGTTTCTTTTGGCAAACCAAAATTAATTAACGAGGGGTGGCAGTTTCATTTAGGCGACTTGTCTGACGCTCATGCGGTAGACTTCAATGCAGCCAGATGGCGCACACTTGATTTGCCTCACGATTGGAGCGTAGAAGGTACGCTCAGTCCGTCGCTTGCAAGTTGTACAGGGTATTTGCCCGGCGGTATTGCATGGTACCGCAAAAGTCTTGAAATTCCGCAAGGTAATACTGGCGACAAGGTGTACATCTATTTCGAGGGCGTGTACAACCGTAGCGAAGTTTTCGTCAACGGACATTCAGTTGGCAACCGTCCTAACGGATATGTTGCGTTCATGTATGACATCACTCCTTACGTGGAAGCTGGTAAACCTGCGATTATTGCCGTGCGCGTCGACCATAGTCGAGAAGCTGATTCGCGCTGGTACACAGGTTCAGGAATTTATCGAAACGTGTGGTTGATAACAGCAGGACCGGTGCATATTGCACAATGGGGCGTATTCTATCATACAAAATCGGTTGATAGAAGAGGCGCCACGTTGACAGTCGAGACAGAAGTTGAAAACGGCTCAAATGTCGCAACAAACCTCACTGTGGTACAACAATTGTTGGACGCCGCCGGTAGAGAAGTAGCAAAAACTTCGCGAAGACTAACCGTACCGGCTAATGCCAAAAGTATAAGCTCGGTAGATATGTCAGTAAGTAGACCTTTGCTATGGAGCATTAGTTCTCCAAACCTTTATCGCCTGAAGACTACAATAGAACAAAACGGTGTATCTATTGATGAAACTGAAACCACAGTAGGTATACGAACCTTAACTTTTGACCCAAACAGAGGCTTTGCGCTAAACGGAGATTGGATGAAAATGAAGGGCGTATGTATTCACCACGACGCCGGCGTACTTGGTGCAGCTGTTCCCCGTGAGGTATGGAAACGCAGATTGCTAACTCTTAAAGAATTAGGATGTAACGCAATCCGTTTGTCTCACAATCCACAAGCTCCTGATATTTACGAATTATGCGATGAAATAGGCTTATTAGTGATGGATGAAGCGTTTGATGAATGGGAATTTCCGAAACGTAAATGGATAGAAGGATGGAACAGAGGAACGCCGGGCTTTGAAGGCTCATACGACTTTTTCGAAGAATGGGGCGAACGCGACCTTGCTGATATGGTGCGCCGTAGCCGCAACCATGCATCAATTTTTGCGTGGAGCATAGGCAATGAAGTAGACTATCCAAATGACCCTTACTCTCACCCTGTTTTAGACGGAACAGCAATCAATCAGCCAATGTTTGGAGGCTATAAACCCGAACAGCCTAATGCCGAAAGATTAGGAGGAATTGCCAAGCGACTGGCTGCAATAGTACGTAAATACGACCCTTCTCGTCCGGTTACTGCCGGATTAGCCGGCGTTGTCATGTCAAACGCTACTGAATATCCTGAAGCTCTTGATATAGTAGGTTATAACTACACTGAAAATCAGTACGAAAGAGATCATGCAACCTATCCAAACCGCGTTATTTACGGCAGTGAAAACGGACACTCAATGTCGGCATGGAAAGCCGTTCGTGACAATGAATTTATTTTCGGTCAATTTCTTTGGACTGGTATAGACTATCTTGGAGAATCAGGCGCTTGGCCCTCGCGAGGACTGAATACGGGAATGTTAGATTTTGGAGGTTATTACAAACCACGGGCTCATTTTCGTAGAGCGCTATGGTCGGATAAACCGGTTGCTTATTTAGGCACATATACGGCGCCTTCGGGCGGACGTGGAGGACCATCAATTGACGCCAGAGCAATATGGAACTACTCCGAAGGGCAGATTATTCGCGTTGTTTGCTATACAAATGCAGCAAAAGCACGATTAATGTTGAACTCAGTAGAAGTAGGCGAAACCAAAGAATACGATGACAATACAGGTATTATTTGGTGGGACATTCCTTTCGCAGCCGGAACTTTAGAAGTGCATGGAATGGATGAAGCAGGAAACATTATCTCAAATTATGCAATCCGAACGTCGGGAAGACCTTACGCTCTGACGGCATTGATTGAAGCAAACTCAATTGTAGATGGAAATGGCTTGGCGCAGATAACAGTACAGGTGGTTGATGAAAACGGGGTTCCGGTTATGATATCAGACGATGAAGTTACATGCGTTATAGAAGGACCTGCAAAATTGCTGGGACTTGAAGCAAGCAATAACCGTGATATGAGTAACTATAGAGACAATATTCACCGTGTATACTTTGGACGAATATTGGCATACGTTCAGGCAACAGGAGAAACGGGAGAAATAATAGTGAAATTTTCTGCACCATGGTTAAAACCGGTAGAAATATCAGTTCAGTAAGATAACCAACGCTGTTGTGGCAATAACCAACGCTTCTTCCGGCGCAATGACGCAGTGAGGTTTTGCGACTATTCAGGACGGAAATAGAAAGTGAACGCTTTTTTTGTACTTTTGCAAAAAAAAGGATTACCTTTGCGTTTTTTTTGAAAAATGAATTATATTCAAAACAAGGGCAAACATTTGTTTGTCGAGCAGTTCAAAAGATGTATCATAGAGGCGGTTCGTTCGGCGTTTCCCGTCATATTTATCATACTTATACTCGGTTTTACTTTCGTTCCAATGCCTGTGGATTTGGGATTTATGTTTGTTGTAGGAGCAGGATTTATCGTTGCCGGAATAGCTGTTTTCACGATGGGAGCCGAAATGGCGATGACGCCAATGGGAGACGCTTTGGGCGATTACGTTGTAAAAAAACATAATCTGTTGTTTTTGATTGTTATGGGGTTGATTTTAGGCTTTATAATAACTATTGCGGAGCCGGGACTAATAGTTTTGGCAGACCAAGTAACAGCCATACCCTCTCTTATACTAATAGCCACCGTTGCAGTTGGGGTAGGAATTTTCCTTGCCATTGGTTTTTTACGCTCTGTCTTTGATTTTCCGTTAAAATATTTTCTGCTTGGTTTTTACGCGATTATTTTCGTCATAGTTAGCTTTGTTCCCGACACTTTTTTGCCATTAGCCTTCGATTCGGGTGGAGCAACTACCGGAGCAATGACCGTTCCTTTTATCATGGCTTTAGGCGTAGCGATTGCGCGCGACAGTCACAAATCAGACAGCTTTGGACTAATCGCAGTTTGTTCAATCGGTCCTATTTTAGCGGTCATGGTTTTAGGGATAATCTACACGCCGGACGGTGGTTATTATAAAACTTTTGTTATTCCAACGATGGGAGATACCGGAGAAGTAAGAGCGCAATTTTTAGGCGCCTTGCCCGCTTATTTACGCGAAGTCAGTTTTTCGCTCTTTCCTATAGTTCTGTTCTTTAGCGCACTAAAGATTTATGCCGCAAAAGCCTTACGCGTTGGACCAATACGGACAGTACAAATTGTGATAGGCGTTTTTCTTACTTTTGGCGGTCTGGTGTTATTTTTGATGGGCGCTAATGTTGGTTTTTTGCCCACAGGGAATTATTTAGGTCAATATCTTGCAAAACCTGACTATACTTGGTTGTTAATACCAATAGGTTCTATTATTGGTTTTTTTATGATTTCGGCTGAGCCGGCTATACATGTTCTGAACAAACAGGTTGCCGAAGTAACGCACGGACGCATTTCCACCAAAGCTATTGGTTTATCATTAGCCATCAGCGTAGCCATTGCAGTTGGAATTGCTATGCTTCGCGTTTTTGCGCATATTCCAATTATATGGTTTTTGCTTCCGGGGTACGCAATAGCATTAGGTCTGTCTTTTTTTGTGCCAAAAAATTTCACATCGCTCGCCTTTGACGCAGGAGGCGTAGCGTCAGGTCCATTGACTTCCGCGTTTTTAGTACCTTTAACAATCGGCGCATCAACAGCGGTAGGCGGAAATATACTTACCGATGCCTTTGGACTTATTGCATTAGTAGCATTGATGCCACTAATTACTGTCCAGATGTTGGGATTGCGATATTTTTAAATTACGTGGCAAGGATAATCATAAAAAACCAAAAAAAACAAAAAGACATTTTTTTATATCAAAAAATATTCGTTACTTTGCAGTTGATTTAGAAATAGTTATGTTTGTTGTTTGGCGAACTGCGAACATTGTAGTTTTATAGTTTTATAGTTCAATAGTTTTATAGTTTAGTAAAAAAAATGCAAAAAGTAAATAAAAATGTGGCGAAAGCCAACGACAATAGTCTGAAATTAGGCGATGTAATGCCGGATGTGTCTGTGTATGACCACAATGGCACATTAGTTGAAATAGCGCAGGAGGGCAAAACAGGTTTCACACTGTTTTTCTTTTATCCCAGAGCGTTGACGTCAGGATGTACGGCTCAAGCGTGCAGTTTGAGAGACGCCTACGAGGTATTGCAGGAAAAGGGCGTGCGGATTTTCGGCGTAAGCACCGACCCGATAGAAAAGCAAAAGCGATTTGTAGAAAAGCACAATCTGCCGTTTCAACTGTTGGCAGATGCGGAAGCAAAGGTTATCAGTGCGTTTGGCGTGCCCTTGCGCAACAATACATCGGCTACTCGACAAGCCTATCTTTTCAAAGACGGCAAATTAGTGTGGTCAGACGCGAAAGCATCAACACAAAAACAAGCGGAAGACGTGCTTAATGCGCTCGAAAATTTGTAACAGGATGAAAATGATTAAAAAATCAGCATCATTGATTGTCATCGCGCTAATTATCATCGTATCAGGCTGCAATCAAGGCGGCAGGCAAACGCAAATTGATGTCGCAGAGATAATTGCTGACACAACGTTTGTCAATGTGTTTTATTTTCGCATAAAGCAACGCTGCGAAACTTGTAACGCTGTTGCCGCCGTTGCCCGAAATACCGTCGAAACGGCGTTTGCCGGCAACGAAAAAGTTCGATACATCGAAATCGAGAACAGCCAAAAAACCAACTATCCGTTGCTCGAAAAATACGAGGTGATGTGGAACGCTCTGATAATCACGAAAAACAACGATGCTGTAGATATTACCCAGCGCGCTTTTCTGAACGCCGTAAATAATACGCAATTCGTTGAAAATATTATTGTAGATGAAATTAATAAAAGGTTGTAAGATCCGTCTTTTCGCGTAGAAGTGTGTAAATTTTCGAAAAAAAGTTTTTTTAGTAAAAAGTTATTGTGAAATAAAAAAAAATAACTAAATTTGCAGCGTTTTTGTTAATTGTGTTTTTTGTCATTGAGTGATGGATTACGTTGAGCAGATAAGAGATATTATTGTATCGGAGGTTAAACCGGATAAGATAATTTTGTTTGGTTCGCGAGCCCGTGGCGATAATTGTGAAGATAGTGATTATGATATTTTGGTACTGAAATCACAGTTCATAGATAGACGCAAGGCGCTTAAAGATTTAAGGGTCAGTTTATACAAGAAAGGCGTCTGTGTTGCTATGGATATTTTATTTCTTGATACAGCCAAGTATGTAGAGTTATCCGGTGTTAACGGTTTGGTCTACACTGATATAAAAAAAGATGGTAGAGTAATTTATGGATGATTATAAAATTTGGTTAAAGAGGGCGTATAATTCACTTGCCTTGGCAAAAGTAGAAAAGACTGATGAAATATGCTACGAAGATTTATGTTACAATGCGCAGCAGGCTGTTGAAAAAGGTCTCAAAGCCCTGTTGATTTATTTTGGTGAAAACATATCAAGAAATCTCAAAACACATGATTTATTTGTCCTGTTGAAGTATTTGGAACAGTACGTGGTGGTTCCTGACGATATGATTGATGCGGCTATACTTACAGAATATGCCACCGGTACAAGATATCCGGGCGATTATGAAGAGGTAAGCGAACAATCATATAAAGATGCGATAAAGTCGGCAGAGTACAGTTTAGACTGGATTAATAAGCAATTACATCAAATGTAGAAAGTACACAAAAATCAAAAATCGAAAATTAAAAAATGGAATGGTTGCAGCAAATAGCCGATAGTTCAAATATACCGTTGTTTACGGCGTTTGTTTTGGGAATAATGATGGCAATAAGTCCTTGTCCTTTGACGATGAATATCACTGCCACCGCTTGGTTGAGTAAGGACATTACAGACAAAAAGCGGATTTTGTTCAACTGTGGATTTTACGCGCTTGGCGGAATTTTGAGTTATACCGCACTGGCAAGTCTTGTTTACATGGGCGCAAGCCAGTTTCGCATTGCCCGCTTGCTTCAGCATATAGACGGCTTTTGGATAGGCATTGCACTTGTGGTGTTCGGTATTTTGATGTTCGATTTTTTGAAGTTCAACATTCCGTTTTTCAACAAAATAACGTCAAATATTAATGAACGAAACCTCAAACGCAGTTACCGCACCGCCTTCCTGATGGGCGCTGCATTTTCGTTGGCGTTCTGTCCGTTCACGGCAATACTGTATTTTGGCGGACTTATCCCGATAACCGTTGCAAGCGCGTCGGGACTGTTGCTGCCGCCCGTTTTTGCAGTTGCCGCCTCTTTGCCTGTTATAGTTATTGCGTGGCTGTTGGCGTACAGCGTGGCAAACATAGGAAAATTCTACAATCAAACGAAAATCGTTGAAAAATGGTTCAAAAGAGTGGTGGCAGCGATTTTTATTGTTGTTGGAACAACGATGATTTTTAGTTAGTTTTCAGTTTTCAAAAATCAAAAATCAAAAATGGAAGTAATAGTATTAGGGGCAGGTTGCGCCAAGTGTAGAAACGTTTATTCGGTAGTTGAAAAAGTAATTGCTCAAACGGGCGTTGAGGCTACCCTTCGCAAAGAGGAAGATATTATGAAAATAATGGCATACGACATAATATCGCCGCCGGCAGTGGTTGTTGATGGTGTAGTGAAAATCAAAGGCTGTGTACCAACAGAAATGGAAGTTAAAAACGCATTAGGTTTAGAATGAGTTCTTTACGGTTTCATTCATGTTCTGCGCTTATTGCAAGCCGAAAACCAAGGTTTGTGGCACGTACAGACGTATTTCCGCTGGCGTAGCGTCGCGAAACGCGACAGGCAAAAGCGTTGCGACTGATGCAGCCTCCACGCCGTACATGACTGCTGCCTGTTCTCGTTGTTGGATTTGTCTTGTCGTTGGCGGTATATGCAGTTTTCCAATCGCTGCACCACTCCCACACATTGCCGCTCATATCATGAATACCGAGTTCATTGGGCGCTTTTGTGCCTACGGGTTGAATTTTGCGTCCGCTGTTATCCTTATACCACGCCACATCGCCAACCGTATTGCTGCCGCTATATTTGTAGCCCTGACTTCTATTTCCTCCGCGAGCGGCGTATTCCCATTCGGCTTCGGTGGGCAAACGGTATTGCTTGCCGGTAGCGGCATTCAGTTTGCTGATAAAATCCTGTACAGTGTGCCAACTGACAAATGTTACCGGCAAATCATCGCCTTTCGTGCGCGAGGGATTTTTACCCATTACCGATGCCCACTGCGCCTGCGTTACCTCGTATTTGCCTATGTAAAAACTGCTTAATGTGACCCTGTGCGTTGGTTTTTCATCGCCCGCGCAGTCGCCGCCCTGCTCGGCAGTGCAGCCCATAGTAAATGTGCCGCCTTGAACAAAAATCATTTCGGGCTCGATTGGGTCGGTCATGGGTATTGTTCCATCGGCGCTACCTCTGCCGTTGCAACCTAAAGCCGCTATCATCACTGCGGAAACCGTTACAAAAATATTTACTTTGTTCATTTTCAATTTTCAATTATTTTTCTATAACATCGAATAGTTGGATTAGCGCCGTTTGCCGAGACGGAGGTAAATTCTACTGTATGATTATCGGCTTCATAAGTGAGCGTGTAAATATTACCGCCTGCTTGTTCCATGAAATACGAGTTTCGTTCGCCCGTTCCATATATCGTTTCAATCTGCTCAAAATTCATATTTTCATTTAACCCGAAATGCTCTAATGGAGGTATAATCCATTCTACTTTGTCGCCGTCAAACATAAACGTCATTCCCAAATTTACAAAAAAGTAACCTTCTAAAAGGTCTTCCGTGTAGTACACGATTTCATAACTTTCTTCTAAATATTCGATAATGGCGTCTTTTTCCATTTCAAACCAACGCGCAAACTCATCCGTGTGTATCTGTCTGTTTTGTGCGCCTTCAAAACCTTCTACCGTCCAACCTTTGGCTTGGGCTATTGCGGGGTCGCAGTCGGCAGAGCCGGGGTTCTCGTAAATATACACGTATTTATATGTTACGGGCGACCCATCGTATTCGCTTTCCCACGTAATTACGTTGTTGTGCAGAGCGCCGAACAAATCGTTTAACGTAGAGGCTGTGAACTGGTTATTGCCAACCAACAAGTTTCTCATCGCAATATTATGGCTGACATCCAAGCGGGTAATGTGATTGTTGCTGCAATCCAGGAGAACCAGCCCAACTGCGCCGCTCACATCCAATGCCGTTAATTGATTAAACGCACAGTGCAACTCTTCTAATACGGCATTTCGACCAATATTCAACACAGTTACAGGGTTACGGTTGCACAACAGTTTTGAGAGCGCGGCGTTTCGACTAACGTCTATCGTCGTCAATTGATTTCTGCCGCACACCAATTCTGTAAGCGATATGTTTCGGCTAACGTCCAACGTCGTCAATTGATTTCCGGAACAGTCCAGTATTTCCAACGCAACATTTCGGCTAACGTCCAACGCGGTTAATTTATTTTCGCTGCAATCCAATAATTCCAACACAGTATTTTTGCCGATGTTCAATTCCGCTAATTGATTATACCTGCAATTCAAGTGTTTCAACGCAACGTTTTGACTGACGTCCAATTCGGTTAAAAGATTATTAAAACACTGCAAGCGTGACAGTATAATGTTTCGGCTTACATCCAACGCAGTTAATTGATTATTCTGGCAATTCAAACCGGTAATATTCTCGCCTGTTATCGTTATTGTTCGCTGGTTTATGTCAGAAAACTGACGAGAGAACGGTATAAATAAATTTCCCTCCTCGCCTTCCAAAAATTCCAGCGTCTCCGCTTCCGAGCCGTCGCCCCAATCAACCGTTGCAGCGCCCGAACCATGCAACCAAAAACTAACCCGCTCGGCGCTCGTGGTCATGGTCATTGTTCCATCTGCTTTTTTGCCGCCCCCGCAGCCAATCGCCGCTATTATCACTGCGAAAACCGTTAAAAAAATATGCACTTTATTCATTTTCAATTATCAATTATCAATTAAAATTATGCTCCGCAATGACCTCTTACATCAATCACAGTCAGACACCATTTGCCGTTGATTAATGTTAAAACGAAATTGAGATAGAGGCTATGTGCATTATATTCATCTTCGTGTGCCGTCTTGTCTATTACCATTACGTGATAATGTCCGGCTTGGCTTTCAAGGTCTTCTAATTTTTTCATCAACGCGGTAGTCTCATCGTCAACGTAAAGTTCCAGAGCCTCTATGAAATATTTTAATATGCCCGTAAGACTTGTTTCGTAGTTGGCTTGGCAATAAATTCCGGAAGGTTTATCCCACCACTCCTCGCAATCAAACTCCGGTAATGCTTCAAAACGAAGGGTATAGTCGATGGGCGTAACTGCTCTTAATGGCATTGTGTGATACCCCGATGGAGGCGTGTCAAACGATATCTTATCATAATTAGCAACATTCCAATATGCACCCGGCATAGTCAGAAACACAATCCCAAAGTCAGGATGAAGAAGTTTGTTCATTGCTTCTTCGTCTTGATTTTGAACCGCTTTTATGAACGTGATGATAGCGTCTTCGAGACCGGCGGGTATTTCGTCTTCATCAAAGGCATTTATTAACAAATACTTGTCTATTTGAAAATAGTTTGCAATCCTGTCATAACCTTCGTCCGAAATATCTGTAACATACGCGAAATCAGTCAATATGGGCATTTGACCCTTTCTGTAAAGAATTGCGCTAAAAGGACGTTCTTTTGTATCTACGATATGTTCCGCGCCGTGGTCGAGGGCAAAGGACAAATAACGATTACCGGCGCGAACAGTATTAATGTCGGCTTTTTCAAACCGCAAACCCGCTTCGTAGGAATACCAAACATATCCGTCAATACCCATAAAATACATTTGCGCTTCCTCCGAATCTTCATCTTCAAATTCCTTTGCTTCGGGACCTATAAATATCAGGCATGTTTCATCTATGATTTGAATGTCGTCGGGATGTATTGTTGCGGCGCTTTCTTCGGTAAGAAGATTTTCTGAAACCGAGCCGCCACGGTAGGTAAAAGTATAATCAACTCCCGAATCCTGTCCGTATTGGCTCGAACTATGAAATGACCTTTTGGTTGGAAATCCATCGCTGTCATATTCGTATTGGTATGTAACCACAATATCTTGGTCATTCGTGTTGTGTTCAACGATATTATTGTTAATCCCAAACCAAATATATAAATACTGAATAAGCCATCTGGGCGTTTGACAGCCCCAAAACGGCGACTTTTTATCGTCGTATTTGAATTCTTCGACCCAAATCATATCTGGTTCGTTAGTCGACGAATTGACAGTTACTTTTTTTATCAGATTGCCGTTAACATACTGAAACGTAATAACTTCTTTCCAACCGCTGTTACTGCTGTTTGTCCGTTCAATGCCGGTGATATACCCGTCTTTGTCAAGGGTTATTGTTTCGAAGCTTGCGGCGTCATTGCCGAATACGCTGTGTACGGTTATTGTATTTCCCTTTCTAACGAAATCGGCTTCCCAATAGGTATCATCGGTGATTTTTAACGAACCGTTTCTACGGTAGGTAATTGTCCAATCAGGACTTTGGTCGCTATACCTTTTTACGATACGGTTGTTGCTATCGTACTCAAAGGTCGTTATTTCAGCGCCTTCGCCGTGGTCTTCAATTCTTTCGAGCATCTTACCGTTGTTATGCGTTTTATGTTTGCCGCCCCCGCAGCCCAAAGCCGTTATAATCACTGCGGAAACCGTTAAAAAAATATGTACTTTATTCATTTTGGTTATTTATTATTAAATTAATTTTCAACTTTCAATTTTCAACTTTCAATTACTTCAAATTCAAGTTTTCCCAGATATTCGGGCTTAAACTTGCCTGTTTTCAGTTCGATAGCCACCAAACATTGCAATCCTCTGTGAAAAAACATCAAATCAACCTTGAAAGTGGAATTGCCCACTTGCAGCGGATATTCCTTGCCGTAAAACAAAAAGTCCTTACCTAATTCAAGCACAAAATCTTTCATATTATCCAAAATACCTTGTTGCAAGCGTTTTTCGGAATGACGCTGCTGAAGCCCCAGAAAATCAACAAATATCGTATCTTTGAGCATCGGAACAATTTGTGGATAGGTATCTTTCAACCGCGCAGAAACAAATGCCCCTACTTCCCACGCTGTAAGCAAATTTTCACTGTTTACAGTTTGCAGCGCCCGTGAACGATGCAGGGATATAATTCCCTGAACCTGTTGAAATTCAGTTGTTGTACTGATTTTATTATTTTCTAATTCCATTATTTGGTTATTTATTAAAATTGTTTATAATCTTCTGTATATCATTTATTTTCAATACTAATTCATTGAAAGGTAATTTTTCGCCGTAAATCATACTTTCAATCATTTCGTGATAATCTTTTTCCCACAGCGGCAACAAGTTCGGCGGCGGAAGTATCTGAATATGCGGCGGATAATGCTTCATGTAATCAACGCCCTCCAAGCGGCTGAATTTGCTGCGATGCGCTACTATCGTATTGTGCAAATTTTTGTCTTCCAGCGCTATTTGAAAAAATGGCGTTCGCGATAATATTTCAATATCGTACAAATGTCGGCTCAAACGTTCTACACGTATTTTTGTGGTTGGACGCTGAAACTCCTCGTGCAGCAAAAATACTTTTTCTAAAAACGTTCTTTCGGGATTGACAGTCGGGATAGTTACGAGCGGGTCGGCAAAAGGCTTGTCGGGAAACGCCTGCGATACAATTGTCTTGAAAACCCTTTGCGTGAAAGGCTCTTTCAGCGAGCGACTGCCAACTTCTACCAAAATTCCGGGGCACAGATAAATATCTTTTTCAGTAAGTTTCGGATAATATATTTCGATAATTAGCGGGTCTTGGTCGTGATTAACAGTTTCGCGATATTTTACAGTAACATCCGTAAACCCCATCGAGCCGAAGCGCTCCTTCAATTCGGGCGTGAACGTTTTTGTCAGGAAATCGTAGGACGCATAGCGCAGTTTATGTATTTTCTTTTTGCTCAATTTGCCCGCAAATCCAAGATATTCTCTATCTAACGCCAAATCAATATCTTCGCTGAAACGCTCAAGCAAATTCCACGCTTTGCTCAACGAAGTGCCGCCCTTGAAAACCAACGCATTGGCGCAAGTCATTGAAAATATGGTAGACAGCGCGTGTGTTATCCACCAGTCTTTTTCTACTGCGTCTTTGGGCAGTCCTATCTTGTCGGAGGTTTGAGAAAATAATTCCAATTTATCTTCGTCCGACAGTTTCATCCATTCTTTTAATGCCTTTTCATTCATCTTTTTCTGATTTTAATGCTGTTTTCATTATTTCTCTAATCCAAGCCGGCGCAAGCCATATATCATGCTCCAAATGAGTTGGTTTTTCAAGTTTCAACAAACGTTGAATTTGCTGTAACTCTTCTTCCGTAACATGTTCTTTACCAATAGTTCGCAACGCCTGAATAACTAATTTACTGATTTTACCGACTGCGTTCAGATTTCGCGGGGTTGTTTTCTTAAACTTAATGGTAAATTTTCGAACTTTTACCATTCTTGCTGCGCCATCGGTCAAGTAAACGATGTTCATCGGCACCTGTGTGGATAGACCCAGCCTGTTTAGCGCATAAGAGCCGGTAGGGACGATTTTCGCTCTGTCACGCTTTGCAATGGCTTGTGCGATTTCGTCTATATCGGGGTATATTTTTCCGGTCAAATCGCTGATTTTCGGACGCGCGTAAATACCGGTAGCCACACGGTCAATACTGTCCGACTTTACCAACCGTTCCAACGCCTTGTTGACCGTCTTTGCGCTACCAGACGACACAAAACTGTCTGCAAAAAAAAGCGTACCCCTCTTCGCTTTTTTTATTTTTGCAAGTATTTTTAACTCTGTACTTTGCATATATAAACTTGTATTAATTTTGTCGCAAAAATAGTAAATATTTGCGACAAAAAAAATTTTTTGCGATTTTTTTTACGTTTCATTTGAAAAATGATTTCTATTGAACTAAATTTGC
>Ga0099364_10002881_pt1 | contig 27178 bp, 27 predicted proteins | sample TergutTh196P3_FD_73070 | JGI IMG/M metagenome (GOLD analysis project Ga0099364, IMG submission 73070) | Microcerotermes parvus P3 segment gut microbial communities from Pointe-Noire, Republic of the Congo - Th196 P3 | ecosystem: Host-associated > Arthropoda: Insects > Digestive system > Gut ... | reverse complement strand
AGTATCGTTTTTATTTGACAAAAAAATTTTGCCTGCGTTCTTGCAAGCAAAAGATTTTTTTTAATCTTTTTATTTTTTAGTAGCCGAAGAAACGAAATCCTTTAACAGTCGAATGGACAGGCGGGATTGATATTTGCCCGGACGAGTTATATCACAACAGCACGAAAGTATGACGCGGAATACACGCTTGAAATAATCGGTCGCACATTCCTGTCTTTTTCCGCCCTCTTTTTTTCAGCTATTGCCAGACAGGTATATATATGTTATATTCATAACCGTGAAAAGCAGAGGAGCCCCTCTCACCTTGCGGCGCTGTCGCTGCCAGCTTGGTTCATCGAATAGTTGTACGTATATTCAACAGGGGTGCGCTATTGCTCCCCTGTTGAAATTTTTTATGGAGGTGAATAGCTATATTGCCGAGAAAAGATGATGACGAGCCCAGAGTGAATGAAGAAATAACAGCTTCTGAGGTTTTAGTCATTGATGAGAATGGAGTGAAGCTTGGAGTATACCCTGTCGCGGAAGCGATTGAAATTGCGGACTCACGTATGCTTGATCTGGTTGAAGTTGCGCATCTTGCCAATCCCCCTGTTTGCAGGATACTGGATTATGGAAAATACCGATATCAACTGCAAAAAAAGGATAAAGACGCGCGCAAAAAGCAAAAAGTCCAGGCCCTGAAAGAGATGAAAATGCGGCCGAAGACCGATGAACACGATTACGAATTTAAGGTGCGGGCTATCAAAAATTTCCTTGAAGATGGGCACCGTGTCAAGGTTTCCGTGTTTTTCAGAGGACGTGAGATGTCCTTTCTTGATAAAGGCGAGGAAGTATTGAAACGTGTTATTGCCGACTGCGAACACGTGGGGAAGAACGAAGCCCCGCCAAAGATGGAAGGGCGGTATATGCGCGTTATGCTGACTCCGCAGACGACATCTCATGCCAAAGCCAGGCAAAGAGCTGAAAAAAATGAAGCGGCTTCAACAAAAACTAAAGCGAATGCAAAAAAAACTGCGCTTCCTGATAGCGCCCCTGAGGCTGAAGGGGAATAATCAAGAGGTTTTCAGTTTTTTGAACTTTTGATAAAAATTTTTTTTGAACAATTAAGGAGGATATTCACAATGCCAAAGATGAAATCGCACAGTGGCGCGAAAAAACGTTTTTTTGCCACAGGAACGGGGAAAATTTCATACCGTAAGAGCGGTAAGGCTCATAAACTTGAGCACAAAAGCTCCAGCCGCCGGTGCCGTCTCCGCAAGACCGGATATGTGACGGATGCGCTTACGGGTCATATCAAAGTTTTGCTTCCGTACGCATAAAAATTGAATTGAGGTGAATTTTCAATGGTTCGTGTAAAAGGCGGAAGCGGCAGTAATAAAAAGAGAAAAAAATTATTTTCGGTAACGCGCGGATACTGGGGGCAGCGTAAAAATGTCTACCGCCGCGCAAGGGAAGCTTTCCTTAAGGCCCTTTCAAGGGCTTTTGGCGATAGAAAGCGGAAAAAAAGAGATTTTCGCTCCATGTGGATAACCCGTATAAGCGCGGCTGTACGAAGCGAAGGCATGAATTACAGCAGATTCATGAACGGGCTCAAGAAAGCGGGAATTGATATAAACCGTAAAATTCTTTCGGAAATAGCGATTCATGACATGCCGGCATTCCGGGAGATAGTCGCTCAGGCAAGGGCAGCCCTCAAGTGATTTCGCCCGTATTGGACCAAGTCTGAAATTAAGCGCTTGCAGGCTTTTTGAATGGGTGAAATCATTACGGGGTTTCTGTTGACTATATATTGACAGGAACCCCTGATTTTATGCAGAGAGGAAGAAATCAATGCTTACAAAAGTAAATAAATTGCGCGAATATTTTATTTCCCTTATTGACGAGGCGGAAACCGGCGATGAATTGCAAACGCTGAAGGTAAGTTCGCTTGGGAAAAAGGGGGAAGTGACCGCGCTGCTGAAAACTCTCGGCGGTATGTCCCCCGAAGAGCGCAAAGCTGCCGGAGAGAGCGTGAACTCCCTCAAAAATGAACTTGAGGAGAGGTTCGAGATCAAATCCAAACAGCTCAAAGACAGACAAAACAGCATAACGGAGCAGAGCGACACCCTCGACGTGACATTGCCGGCAAGCGGAAGGCGCGCGGGAGTGTTTCACCCCGTTGCCGAGACCTATCACGAGATAATCGATATCATGGTTGGGATTGGTTTTTCGGTTGCCCTCGGCCCTGAGATCGAGGAGGACTTTTATAATTTTGAAGCGCTCAATATCCCGAAATCGCACCCCGCAAGGGATATGCAGGACACGTTTTATTTTCCCCCTACTGCCGAACATCCTGAAGGGAAGCTTTTACGCACCCATACATCTCCGGTCCAGATAAGAAGTATGCTTAAATACGGCGCCCCGCTAAGGGTCGTTTGCCCCGGAAAAGTTTACAGGCGCGACAATGACCCCACACATTCCCCCATGTTCAATCAGTTGGAAGGGCTTTTGGTGGATGAGGACGTGGCTTTCGCCGATATGAAGGGCTGCCTTCAGGTCCTCATGAATAATTTTTTTGGAAAAACATTGCGCAACCGTTACCGCGCAAGCTATTTCCCGTTTACGGAGCCGTCCATGGAAATGGATGTCGAGTGCTTCGAATGCGGGGGCAGGAATCCCGACTGCCGTATATGCAAGGGGACGGGATGGCTTGAAGTGTGCGGGATGGGCATGGTGCATCCCGATGTATTGCGAGCGGGAGGGATCGACCCTTCGGAATATAACGGATTTGCGTGGGGAATGGGTCTTGACCGTATGGCTATGCTAAAATATGGAATAAGCGACCTGCGCATTATGTTTGACGGCAGCCTGCAAAACTCAAATTTCACGGGAGGAGAATAAATTTATGTTAATATCCTATAAGCTTATCAATGAATTTATAACGCTTCCGAATGGCATTACGCCGGAAATACTTGCCGACAGGCTTACTTTTGCAGGAGTTGAAGTGGAATCGGCCCGTACTCCGGGCGAAAAAATAAAGGGTGCCATCGCGGCGAAGATAACAAAAATATATAAACATCCGCGCAGGGAGACATGGAACATCGCGGAAATCGACCTCTCCACCGACGGCGGAAAAAAAGCCGTATGCGTTACGGCGGCCGCCAACCTCAAAGCGGGGGATGTCGTCCCTTACGGGCCTGTCGGAGCGGCGCTTGCCGACGGGACGGTCATCAGCGCCCGCGAATTTGACGGGGTGAACAGCGAAGGGATGCTTCTTTCAGCGGAGGAGCTCGGAGTCCCTGAAATCGGCCTTGAACACGGGATCCTGCGTTTGAACGAAAACACCTGTGACGACGCCCTCTTTGTCGTCGGAAGCTGCGTCAAAACAGCCCTCGGGCTTGATGACATTATATTTGAACTTTCAATAACGCCCAACCGGGGAGACCTTTTGAGCGTAATCGGTCTATCACGTGAACTTAAAGGGCTTTTCCCCGATTCGGAGCTTAAAGACCCTATCGCCGCGATGAGAGGGATAGGAGATGAAGAATTTCCTTATGAGTTTAAAGGCGTATTCCTGCCTGATAAAGGATGTCTTCAATATTCGGTCGGCGCCGCCATCGATATAAAAATAGCCCCTTCCCCGATAATCACGCGCCTGCTTCTTTCGTTTATGGGAATGCGCCCCATTTCAAATATGGTCGATGCCACAAACCTTGGAATGCTCGCCGCCGGTCAGCCGCTTCACGCTTTTGACCTTGAATCGCTTCCTGACAGGGAGATAACCGTCAGGTCCGCGGAGAGCGGGGAAAAAATGACGACGCTCGACGGCAAAGAACGGTTATTGTGCGAACAGGACATGCTGATAACCAGCGGCGGCGTTCCCGTCGGGCTGGCGGGGGTCATGGGAGGGCTGAACAGTGAAATACGGCCTTCCACTACAAGAGTAGCCCTTGAAAGCGCCGCGTTTGAAGCTTTGCGCGTAAGCCATACGGCCCGCAGGCTGGGCATCAAGTCCGAGGCGGCGTATCGTTACGCGCGCACGGTCGATACGGAAGCGGCCTTGCCGGCTATGAACTATGCCCTTGGGCTCATGAGCAGATGGGGGGCGAGCCGGTGCGGATTTGCCCCGATAGTGGCTGCCAATCATGAAAGGCGGCCTCATTCGGTAACCTTGACCAAAAAGAACCTTCATAAGGTATTGCTTTGGAGTGATTTACAGGAGTCATGCAGGATACTCGAAGGTTTTGGGCTGAAAAAAACCGGGTCGTCCGAGGAGAGCGCCACATTTTCCGCTCCTTCATGGAGGCCGGATATTTCAATAGAGGACGACTTGATCGAAGAAGTGGGGAGGTTCCGCGGATACAACGACACTGAACCGCGCCTGCCGAGGAATACCCGCTCCGGCCGGCGGGGAGAAATCACCTCCCTTTCCGCGCGGCTGAGGTCTGTGCTGCTTGCCCGCGGGTATAACGAAGCGTTGACTTATACTTTTTTACCGCCGTCTTTTATGTCCGATTTTAATCTGAAAGATACAAACGATCCGAGGGCGCGCGCGTTTGAATTATCGAACCCCTTAAGCGCGGAAATGAGCTGCATGAGGACGACTTTACTGCCCGGGCTGTTCAAATGCATGCAAAATAATATCGCTTCGGGATGGCGCAAGCCGCTAAGATTTTTTGAGCAGGGGCGCGTTTACTTTGACCCTGAATCGGAGCATATAGCGGGAGTCGCTTTTACCGGCAAAGAGTCCCGTAATGTATGGAACGACGGCGAAAATTTCTTTACTCTCAAGGCGGATGTATCGGCTCTTGGATCGTGCAGAAACCGCGCTTTCTCATTTGAAAAAGGAGAGGAACCTTTTGGGCATGCCGGACAAACCGCGAATGTGATGTGCGAAGGCAGGAAGATCGGGTTCCTGTTGAGGCTGAAGCCTTCAATAGAAGAACTGCTTGGGTTTTCAGGCGGGGCTGTTTATGCGTTTGAGCTGGACACCTCATTTCTTCTTGAGGATGCGAGGCCTGATTTCTCAGCCGCTAAGGCATTTCCTGCCGCTACCCGCGATATTTCCGTTATCGTTCCGGTAAATGTTCCTCACAACTGTATTATTACCCAGATCCGCGAAGCGGCCGCAAATTGCGGGGATAAAAACATCCTGGAAAATATAAGCCTGTTTGATATTTACGATGGCAAGGGGATACCGGAAGGTATGCGCAGCCTTGCTTTTTCCCTGTCATACCGCGCGCATGACCATACTTTGAAGGAAGAGGAAATAGAAAAAGTTCACGGGTCGGTCAGGGGCGGTCTTAAAAAAAGCGGCTATATTTTAAGATAACAGTTGATTTATAATCAAATTCGGACTAAACTTCAAGGGAATTTTATGCTTAATATAAAGGAGCATGATTATGGAAAAACTTGAAAAACTTGAACGCTTAGTGGATAAAGTAGCTCAGAATTTCAGCGAAGCGCTTGGAGAGAGAAACAACTTACGCAGCGAGCTCGCGGAGAAAAATGAAGAGATTGAGAGAGTAAAACGCGAAATGACGGTGGAGATCGAAGAACTTAAACAGCGATGCCGGCTTTACGAGGAAGAGCGCTCCCAGATTGATTCCAAAATCGAATCTTTGCATGGCAGGCTTGACTCAATTCTTGAATCCAAGGTTTCTGAGATACTGACGGGTGCGTGATGTCAGCGGAGCTTCGCAAAGTCGCTTTAAAGCTTGGTAAGGGGACTTACACGCTCCAGACAGCGCTGGATGACAACGCGCTTGCAAATTTAACGCGCACCATATCCGAAATCACCGACAGATTGGATGAGCGCGTGCCTCAGGAAGATCAGCTTGCCGTTATATGTATGACTCTTGGTTGGAAGCTGGAAAAAATTTCTCGCCGCCTGAAACTTCTTCTTGAAATTATGGAAAAAATGAAATAAAGTAAATATAGGAGGTTATGCTTATGAGTACTGCTCAGTTATTTGATATAGCTGCGGCTTTGATTCTCGTTACGCTGGGTTTCATAGGATTCCTGAGAGGTTTTGTCGGGGCTATAATGTCTTTCGTCGGTTTATTTTGCGGGATTTATTTTGCCTATACGTTCGCCGGTGATGGAACCGTACTATTTCTTAAATATTTTCCCAACGTTGACGAATCAATAGCAAATATAGCCGCAATGGCTATAATATTTCTTGGAGTGGCTATAGCGGCCTCTTTAATATCAAAGATTTTATACTCTATTATAAAATTCGCCAAACTTTCAAGCATAAACCATTTGATGGGCATGCTTATGGGTTTGGCGACGGGGTTTGCTTTAATTATCGTGATTTACGCCGCGATAACGCTTGTGACTCCGGAGGCCGGGGATGGCTGGATGGGTAATTCAATCTTCATGGGCGTTGCCGAAACGGTCTGGCCTTATGTGTATAATTTCTTAACATCATACGGATTCAGTCCCGCAAGGCTTATTCCTCAAGGATAGGGATTAGCATTGCACAGGATGTGCAGGCTCCGCGGAGGGCAGGACGCCCGTGAGCGGAGCGGTTAGAAAAGAGGAGGAAGATTATGAAACGGTTTAAGGTATTGTTGGTTTTTGTCGTATTTGTTTGTTTCTCCGTTTCCGCGTCAGCGTATGCCGCGTCCCCGAGAACTATAATCAGCGAAGCCATTGACGTCCTGCGCGAAATGGGAAAGCAGGGAGATGTCAGCACTATGGCCGGGCTTATTGATAACGGGCACGGCGTTGCCATAGTCCCCAGTATGATAAAAGCGGGGTTTATAATTGGCGGGCATCATGGTTACGGGCTTATACTTGCCCGTAAAGATAAGCAGTGGTATGGGCCGAGTTTTTTTGAGATGACGGGAGGCTCCGTAGGTTTTCAAATAGGAGCCCAACAGGTCGCTTTGCTCTTCTGCATCAATAATCAGGCCGGAATGAAGGCTTTTACGGACAATAAATCAAAACTCGGAGCCAATGTCGGTTTAGCGGCGGGTCCGGTGGGAAGGGAAGCCGGAGCCGCGACTGACGGCAGTCTTCACGCGTCTATTTACAGCTATTCAATGTCCAAGGGGCTCTTTGCGGGAGTCAACCTTGACGGAACCGCAGTGGGCGCAAGCCATAAAATGAACGAGGAATACTGGGGCAAAAAGCTCAGCATAGAGGAAGCCCTTGGACAAAGAGCCGCAAAGGCTGAAGTAAGGGAATTGCTCGCTGAATTGAACGCAATTATAAGGAAAAAGTAAAAAGCAGGGTTTAGAGATTAGCGCGAGCTTCGCCGCTTCTCTTTGTCTTTTTATTGTGAATTGTGAATTGGTTTTAATTTGGGGCATTACGCTCTTGCAGCGCCAACCGCTTAGGAAGAGAGCGATATTATTACAGGAGGTGCTTTTGATGGCAAAACGTTTAAGTATTGTATTATTGGTTGTTTTGTTGCTGGCTGTGTCCTCTGCGGCGTATGCGGCAAAACTTGGAATTTTGACCGGGACGGTTGCTCAGGGCGAGGAGGAATACAGGGCCGGCGAGGAAATGGTCGCATTGTATGGGGCGGAAAATGTTATTCATGCGACTTACCCCGACAGGTTCATGGACGAGCAGGAGACCACCATTTCCCAGATCGTCGCGATGGCGGCTGACCCCGAGGTGAAAGCTATCCTCATCTGCCAGGCGGTTCCCGGAACCGCGGCGGGTATCAACAAGGTGAAGGAACTCCGTGATGACATCGTATTCATCCTTGGTACCGTCCACGAGGAACCCTACATGATGGCGGGTACCGCCGACATTCTTTTCGAGATTGACCAGCCCACAAGGGGCAGGACCATCGTCGAAAAGGCGAAAGATATGGGCGCAAAGACATTCGTTCATATTTCCTTCCCGCGCCACATGGCAATGCCTTTGCTTGGGAATCGCCGCACACTCATGGAGGAGACGGCTAAGGAACTTGGGATGGAATTCGTGTTCGTCAACGCTCCCGACCCGACAGGCGAGGGTGGTGTCGCCGGAGCCCAGCAGTTTGTCCTTGAGGATACCCCGCGCCAGATCGAGAGATATGGCAAGGATACGGCAGTTTTCAGCACCAACTGCAGTATGCAGGAGCCCCTCATCGCATCGGTGGTGAGAGGCGGCGCGATTTATCCGGAGCAGTGCTGCCCCAGCCCTTATCACGCGCTGCCCGGCGCCCTTGGCATCTCGGTCCCTCCGGACAAGGCGGGCAACGTCCCTTTCATTATTGAGGCTATCACTGAAAAAGTTCATGAAGCCGGCCTGGACGGCCGTATTGCCACTTGGACTGCGCCCATCACAATGAACTTCATCCGCGCGGGCGCGGCATACGGAATGGCTTTCGCCGATGGCCTATTCAAGGATAAGCAGGACATCGAGCGCGCTAAAGCTGCCCTTTATGGAGTAACGGGCTTGGGAGCCGGTATTCGTGCTTTCGATGAGGAAAGAGCTCCTAATCTGCTGATGGTTATCGGCCAATCCATCATATTTGCCAAGAATTAAGGCGCATTGAGGAATTTTAAGTTTTTTTGAGTAACGACAACAGGGTTGTTGTTCGGAGTTATTTATATACCGGCACAACCCTTATTTTTCATTCAAATCTGGAAAGGAGGGCGATTTTTTGTCCGAACTGTGCCTTTCGATGAAGAATATCGGCAAGGAATATTACGGCAACCGCGTACTTAAAAACGTTTCCTTCGACTTGCCGAAGGGAAGCATTTTGTCGCTGGTGGGGGAGAACGGGGCCGGAAAATCCACGCTGATGAATATTTTGTTTGGAATGCCCGTCATCCACAATACGGGCGGTTACGAAGGAGATATCCTTTTCGAGGGAGCCCCCGTCAAAATATCCTCGCCCGATGAAGCTATGAAACTTGGCATTGGCATGGTGCATCAGGAATTCATGCTACTGCCCGGATTTACGATCACCGAAAACATCAAGCTGAACCGCGAGACCATGCGGGAGAACCTGTTCGGCAGAACATTCAACTCTTCGCTGAATTGGCTGGACATGCCCGCAATGCGCGGAGACGCGCGCGCGGCTCTTGACACCATTGGCCTTGGAGTGGACGAATACCTGCCGGTGGCGGGTTTGCCCGTGGGGTTCATGCAGTTTATAGAAATCGCGCGGGAATTAGACAAAAAGAACATAAAACTTCTGGTGCTGGACGAACCGACGGCCGTCCTGACCGAGAGCGAGGCGGAGAAACTTCTTGACGCGATGAAGACGCTTGCCCAAAAAGGCATAGCGATAATCTTCATCAGCCACAGGCTTGACGAAGTTATGAAAGTGTCCGATACCATCGTCGTCCTTCGTGACGGCGAGCAGGTAGCCGCGATGAAGCCATCCGACACATGCATCAATACCGTCGCGGAGCTGATGGTGGGACGAAAAATCGAGTCCGGACAGATGCGCGCCCGGGCGGACGGGGAATTCAAAGCCGACCATATCCTGACCATAAATTCCCTGAAGGTGGATATGCCGGGCGAGCTGGTGAAGGACGTTTCATTGGATATCCGCAGAGGCGAAATTATGGGGATCGGCGGACTGGCCGGGCAAGGTAAGATCGGTATTGCCAACGGGATCATGGGACTTTTCCCCTCGTCGGGAACGGTAGTGAAGGACGGACAAACCGTTGAATTGAACAATGCAAGGGCAGCTCTCGCCCACAAAATTGCTTTTGTCTCCGAGGATCGCCGTGGGATCGGATTGCTGCTGGAGGACTCCATCGAATTCAACATTGTCGCGACGGCGACTCAGGTGTTGGGAACATTCATGACCGGGAACAGGTTTAAATTCCTGAACTCCGCGGAGGTACGCAAACACGCGATGCAGAAGATAAAAGACCTCGACATACGCTGTACGGGACCGGAACAGTACACGAGGCGTCTTTCCGGCGGCAACCAGCAGAAAGTCTGTATTGCGCGGGCGCTGACGCTGGGGCCGGAACTCCTGTTCGTCTCCGAGCCTACGCGGGGGATTGATGTCGGCGCGAAAAATTTGATCCTCGACCTGCTCATACAGTTGAACCGGGAGCAGGGACTGACGATAGTCATGACCTCGTCGGAACTGGCGGAACTGCGCTCGATATGCGACCGCATCGCCATAGTCTACGAGGGGCACGTCGAAGGTATCCTCCTGCCTGCCGACAGCGACAGGGATTTTGGACTGATGATGGCGGGAGAATACCATCGTCAAAAAGAGGGGGCGGCGTAAATGTTGCAAAAAATAGGAGTACCGCGTCTGATAATTTCATCCTTTTTAGCCTGCCTGCTTGTGGCGGCGTATTATCTTGACCTCCCCATGGGGCAAATAGGCGGATCAATGATGACCCGCTTCGGCATGAACATACTGCTGGTCCTTGCCATGGTTCCGACTATACAGTCAGGAAGCGGGCCAAACTTTGGGCTTCCGTTCGGTATAATCTGCGGGCTGGTTGCCACGACGCTGGCGATTGAGTTTCAGTTCGCGGGATTTCCCGCGCTTTTCTTCTCCATAGCGCTTGCGATACCTTTGGGGATCGCCGCGGGGTATCTATACGGACAGCTTCTGAACCGTGTCAAGGGGCAGGAGATGACGGTCGGTACTTATATAGGCTTTTCCATCGTGTCGCTGATGAGCATTTTCTGGCTGATGGCCCCATATACGAGCCCTGAGATGATTTGGCCGTATGGCGGAGAGGGCTTGCGGGTCACGATCGTGCTGCACGATCGCATGTATCAGCTGCTCGACAGTCTATGGGCGTTCCAGATCGGGCAGATGAGAGTTCCCACCGGGCTTCTTATCGCGGCTGCCCTGTCCTGCGCCGCGCTTTGGTATTTTATGCGCAGCAGTACGGGGGTAGCCATGAAAATATGCGGTTCCAACCCGCGTTTCGCGGAGGCTTCGGGGCTCAATGTCAACCGTTACCGCCTGATCGGCGCGGTCGTTTCCTCGGTGATGGGGGCGGTTGGAATCATAATCTATTCGCAGAGCTACGGGTTCATTCAGCTCTATCAGGCGCCGCTTTTCATGGGGCTTTACTCGGTATCGGCGATTTTGATCGGCGGCGCCGCGCTCTCCCGCGCCACGATAGCCCAAGCGCTTATAGGAACCTTTCTGTTCAATTCGTTGTTAGTCGTGGCGCCGGCTGTGGCTAACCGGCTCGTGGAAAACGAAATAGCCGAAATCATGCGCGTCATAATCAGCAACGGCATCATTCTCTACGCGCTGACGCGCAGGTCTGCGGGAGGTGAGCTCGGATGAGCGCCGGAACTGAAACGAAAACTCCCGCGCAGGCGACCGTCGCTCGCGAGTCCTTTTCTTTCGTACGCCTGCTGCGCAGAAACGTGGTGCCGCTCACCTTCATGGTCATCTGTTACATAGGTTTTCAGTATTCAGGATTGCCCTGGGTGTTTTTCGCGAACGACCTTCTGGAGCGCCTCTCGCGAAACTCCTTTTTGGTGATTTCCCTTATAATTCCCGTTCTGGCGGGGATGGGACTAAATTTCGGCATCGTGCTGGGCGCTATGGCGGGCCAGTTTGCGGCGTTCATTACGGTATGCTGGAACATGACCGGCATGTTCGGATTTTTCGCCGCGTGCGTCATGGCGGTCCCGTTGGCGGTGCTTTTCGGCTGGCTGACGGGAATACTGTTCAACAAGGCCAAGGGCAAGGAGATGATCACGGGCCTGATTTTGGGGTTCTTCGCGAACGGTATCTATCAAGCTATTTGCCTGCTCCTCATAGGCTGGATAATTCCCGTATCGGACACAGCGCTTCTGCTGCCGTCGGGCGTCGGGCTGGTAAACACTATTGACCTCAGGCTCTGGCAGTACGCCATAGACAAATTTTACGTGCTGAATATTTACAGGCTGCTGACAGGATTTTGGCCGGTGCTGAGAGGGGCTGAGTACGCATACCTCAGATACCTGAATTTCAACATTTCCGTGCTGACGCTGATGATCGTGGCGCTTCTGTGCGTCGCGATACACTGCCTGTTCAAAACGAAGTTAGGACAGGATTTCCGCTCAACCGGACAAAACCGCCACATCGCAGAGATAGCGGGCATTCGGGTCAACCGCGTGCGGATCATAGCCGTCATCTTCTCTACGGTACTTGCGGCCTGGGGGCAGTTGATTTTTCTGCAAAACATAGGTAACGTGCAGGTCTACGGCAGCCATGTGCAGGTCGGGACGTTCGCGGTGGCGGCAATACTGATCGGCGGGGCCTCGGTATCGCGGGCGACTATAACGCAAGCACTCGTCGGTACGATCCTGTTCCACGCGCTTTTCATCGTCTCGCCTCTTGCGGGCAGGAACCTGATGGGCAGCGCTCAGGTCGGGGAATTTTTCCGCGTTTTCGTCGCTTACGGGGTTATTGGCTTAGCTTTAGCGCTGCACGCCTGGCAGCGGAAGAAAAAATAAAAAAACAGGGTGTAGAGAAAAGCAAAGGCTAAAGACAGTTATTTTTCCTTATCTTCCATATGCCCTAAAAACAAGGGAACCTATGATAAACAGGTTCCCTTGTTTTTTTAAGCGGCTATAAAATTTTGGCTGCGAAATCGGATACTTCCTTAATGTGCTTCGGGATGTCAATTTTCTGCGGGCACAGATCAACGCACTGGCCGCAGGCCGTGCATTTATGCGCCCGTTCCTGCTCGTTCAGGCAAAGATAACCGCTCCTGAAGATAAAGCTGACAAACTCAGTCCTTTCGGCAGGCACGGACCGGCTGTGGTTGTACGCGGCAAACACCCTCGGTATCTCGACCCCCGAGGGGCAATCCATGCAATAACGGCAGCCGCTGCACGGAATAACGCCTGATGCCCGGAAAGCCGCCGCCGCCTGTTTGATATCCGACCGCTCCGTATCGGACAGGGGGCGGAAGCTGGTTATGGTGCTGAGGTTATCCTCCAACTGCGGGAGCGAGTTCATCCCGCTCAGCACGGTCATTACCCCCGGAAGAGAGGCCGCGTAGCGAATGGCCCATGAAGCCTGGCTCGCTTTTTCATCGGCTTTCTTCAAAATATCGGCCGCCTCTGCCGGAAGGTTAGCTAAAGCTCCGCCGCGCACCGGTTCCATTGCTATCACGGGCAGCCCGCGTTCCGAAAGAAGCTCGTAGAGGTTTTTAGTGTTCTGCGATTCCCAGTCAATGTAGTTGATCTGGATTTGAGCAAAATCCCACTCGTGTTCATACAGCAGCAAACGAAGCCGTTCTGCGCCGTCATGCAAGGAAAAGCCTAAATGACGGATGATCCCTTCCTTTTTCTTGCGATTGAGAAATTCGATAACGCGGTATTTAAGGGCGAAGTCATAGTGACCGCCGCCGAGGTTGTGGCACAAATAGAAGTCGAAGTAGCCTGTTTTGCACCTCTTGAGCTGTTCGGCGAAAAGAGATTCCGCTTCTTCTGGGGAGTTAACCATCCATGCCGGCAATTTGGTCGCGAGGAAATAGCTTTCGCGCGGATATTTCGACAGCGCGTCGCCCGCGAAAATCTCACTTTTCCCTTCCAGATAAAACCATCCCGTGTCGAAGTAATTGATCCCGCCTTCAAGGGCGCGGGCAATCATTTTTTCCGCCGCCGGATAGTCAACGTCCGAACGTTCGGGGCTGACCAGAGGCAGGCGCATCAGCCCAAAGCCCAAAAGAGATATTTCCTTGCCGATATTGGCGAAAAAACGTTTTTCCATGTCCGTTAAATTCCTCCAGCTTTAAAATTTTTAGCTATATGTTTCCCGTATATACATACCTGAGTTTTTTTGCCGCGATATCAACGAGCGAATATATCGTATCCGCGGGAGTGGGGGAAAGATGGTTCCATTTGTACTGCGGGAAGAACCTTGAAATATGGAGCGGAATATTCGGGCTCAACGATGAAAGCCATGAGGAAAGCTGCTCCATTTCCGCCGCGGAGTCGTTTTCTCCGGGAATTATCAACGTGGCGACTTCAACGTGGCACTGCTCCGAAGCCGCCGCTATCGTTCGCTTGACAGTTTCCAGATCTCCGTCAAGTTTTTTGTAGAAGGACTCGCTGAACCCCTTTAAATCTATGTTCATGGCGTCAATGTACGGCAGAAGTTTTTTTAAAGGTTCCTCGCAAATATATCCGTTTGTGACAAGGACATTTTTAAGCCCGCTTTTCCGTATTTCCAAGGAACAATCGTAAACAAATTCATAGCCGATAAGAGGCTCGTTATATGTATACGCCACGCCGATGTTCCCACTATCCGCGAGTTCCGAAGCTTTTTGCGCCAATTCCTCCGGCGAGGCATCCATAGCTGTAATTGCGGTTAAAATTTCGCTTCCGGACATTGATATCCTGTGGTTCTGACAGAAAGGGCAGCGCAGGTTGCATCCATAGCTGCCGACGGACAGGATTTTGCCGCCGGGCATAAAACGTGACAAAGGTTTTTTCTCAATGGGGTCGAGCGCGGCCGATATGAGTTTGCCGTAACTCGCGCATATTACTTTGCCTTCCCTGTTCTCCCTTGCCCTGCAAAATCCCGCCTGCCCGTTTTCCAGCACGCACCCGCGCGGGCATATCAAGCACTTAGCTTTCATATATGGCGTACCACTTCAAAGCGCTCAATATTGAATTTTTCGTCGCTTCTTATGCCTGCTTTTCTGCAAGCTATCTCGATTTGCTGTCCGGGAGTGTCCACACCGTCCAGATTCGGCAATAACAGCCCTCTTTTATGTCCGCTGGTCACTATTACCCCATAGCGTTCAGAGTCCAAAGAGTCGGTTGAGTCAACTGGTTCCGCCTCGGATAACACGTCCACGCTGTATACTATTTCAGGCAGTTCCGTAACTTTCACGGGCTCAAAACGCGGGTCCTCCGCTGCCGCGCTCACCGCGTTCCTCAAGATTTCGCCCGCTATGTTTTTCGTCACGGGAGATATCGTCCCTATACAGCCGCGAAGGTTACCATGTTTTTTTAAGGAAACGAAAACCCCCGCTTTGCACTCAAGCATATCTTTCGGGAGATTGGGGGGCAAGTCCGCTATTTTACCGGATCTTACGTAATTTTCGACAGAATATCTTGCTAATCTGACATATTCGCCCTCTTTTGCCTTTATATCCTCTAATCGGGAATTTTCAAGTTTTTTGAGGGCATCAAGAAATTTTCTGTCCTCATTTTCCCCGCGCGGGATAAACGAGGCCGTTCCGTAACCCACGCCGAAAGTCCCCTCGTAAGAGAGCAGCTCCGATTTTACATCCTGCCCGTCCAAAGCGCCCGCCATGACTATGAACGACCGTAATCCGCACTCGGCCGCTTTCTCGGTGAGATTCCCGTCAAAGGTAAGGAACTTTAAAAAATCACCGTTGCTCATGGCTTCCGTCACCTGTTCGTCAAACAGCACACCTTCAGCGGCAAAGCCATAATGGCTCCGTTGAGATACCTTATGGGATAAATCCCCGCTCGCTATGAAAACAACGTTTTTTTTCGATTCATCCGCAGTTTTTGCGATACATTGCCCGAATCTGTAATGTTCTGCGCAGGGCAGCCCGGAAATTCCTATGCGCACTAATTTGAAATCAGCGTATTTTTCACAAATAAACGCGAGAGGAACGGTCGTGCCGTGGTCGAGCTGCGCGTCCCTTTCTCCCGATGTTCCGGCTGGTATTCCATGTTTCGCCGCTTCCGCCTGAAGTTTCGACACAAAATCAGTGTCGTATTCCATGTTGATTTGAAATACATCCTCGCCGACCCCAAATTTGGATAAGCTGCCCACTGCCCGGAGCCCCGGGGATATGTGAAAATAATCGGCGTACATTATGCTGTGGGGCGAAATCAGCGCTATCGTTTCAGGCTTGATGGCGGCGATTTGCTCCGCGATCTTTACGCATGAATTTATGGTCCTTTGAATTTTCTTTTCCTCGCCCCGCCCCACCTGCGGCAGGATTATCGGCGGATGCGGCATGATAAATGCTCCGGTTATCGGCATAATATCTCACTCCTTAAATGAAAATTTTATTTTCTTTTCCATGAATATTATATGCGTTTACAGTTTTTTTTGGTTGAACAGGCTGAATTAATTTACTATATAATGAGTCGGGTTTTGATTTTTTAAGGAGGAAATGATTATGGAGCAAATATATTGCCAAAGTTGCGGAATGCCGATGGGAACGACCGACGAGATGTATGGGTCCAATTCTGACGGCGGAAAAAACAACGATTACTGCAATTATTGTTTTGATAATGGAGAGTTCAAGGCAAATATGACGATGGAGGAAATGATAAACCTCTGCGTTCCTCATGTGGTATCCGCTAACCCAAACATGAACGAGGATGGCGCGCGAAAAATGATGAATGACTTTTTCCCGACTCTCAAACGCTGGAAGTAATGAGTGCGGGAAACAGGAACCTGGATGAAAAATATACCCGCATGACCGAGGCGCCTGTGGAGCGCCTGGTATGCAGTATGGCAATTCCCACCATATCCATAATGCTGATTTCCGCGCTCTATAATGTGGCCGACACGTATTTTGTGGGGTGGATCGGCACCGGAGCCGTCGCGGCGGTAGGGGTATCCTTTCCGTTGATGACGCTGATCCAGGCGATTGGCTTCTTTTTTGGGCACGGTTGCGGTAATTACATTTCGCGGCAAATGGGCGCGCAAAATTGGGAAGTGGCGTCCGTCATGGCCGCCACCGGCTTTATTGCCTCGATTGCCGCGGGGGTTTTAATAACGGTTTTCGGACTCGCGTTTCTTGAACCATTAGGGCGTTTCCTCGGCGCCACGGAAGCGATTTTACCGTATACCTGCGATTATCTTTTTTACATCCTCATCGGGGCGCCATGGATGACGGGAGCGTTTGTGCTGAACAACATGCTGCGCTTCCAGGGAAGCGCGAATTACGGCATGATCGGCATGATCAGCGGCGCTGTTTTGAATATCGTTCTTGACCCGCTCTTTATATTCTATTTCGATATGGGAGTGAGCGGCGCGGCGCTGGCGACAATGATCAGCCAGTTTGTAAGCTGCTGTCTGCTGTTTGTGGGCTGCTCCCGCAAGGGCAACATACGCATAATCTTCTCCAAATTTTCCCCGCGCTTCACGTTTTATAAGGAAATTGCAAAAGGAGGGCTGCCCTCTTTGATCAGGCAGGGATTTGCCAGCATCGCGATCATCTGCCTGAACCATGTTGCCGGCGCTTATGGAGTTGCGGTGATTGCAGCCGTTGCCATTGTGCAGCGGGTCACCATTTTCACGAATTACGCGCTTATTGGTTTTGGGCAGGGGTTTCAGCCGGTATGCGGGTTCAATTATGGCGCGAAGCGTTACGATCGCGTCAAAAAGGCGTTTTGGTTTTGCGTGAAGGTTTCCACCATCTTTTTACTTTTTATCGCCACGGTCGGTTATTTTTTCGCTCCTCAGATCATTGCCGTGTTTCGCAGGGACGACCTTGAGGTCATCCGCGTCGGGGCGCTGGCGCTCAAACTGCAGTGCGTGACCTACCCTCTCATGGGCTGGGTCATCCTGAACAACATGATGATGCAGACCATCGGCAAAGCGTTCAAGGCAAGTTTCCTCGCCATGGCAAGGCAGGGATTGTTTCTGCTGCCGGCGCTGTTTCTCCTGGCGCCTCGCCTTGGAGTGCTCGGCATACAACTGAGCCAGCCCATCTCCGATGTTGCGACGTTTCTTCTCGCAGTACCTTTAGGCCTCGGCGTACTGAGGGAAATGGACGACCGGGCATGAGCGCCGTTCTCAGCTTGAAGATAAAACAAAAGAACCCTTGAAAATCGAGAGCTCTTTGTATGTTTCATGATGCGAAAGTTGAGATAAAACCTACATTCCCGTAAAGTTTATAGCGCCTCTCAAAATCATGCACAAAGATCAGACACATAAAATACTGTAAAAACTAAATTTAGTATCGAAAAGTTTGTACAGAAAAGAGCCAACGGCTCTAACGATGAAATATCTAAATCACAAAGAAAACATGCCGAATAGCAACGATTATCACTATAAATTTTGAGTTTGCCCAAATCAAAATTATTAGGATCTGCGCCAAAGCAAAATGGGCAGTAATGGCTTAAAATACTGCCGTTTTTTGTTTACTTACTTGGTGGTTGTATTTTTTATGTAATGTTACAGCCCCTACGCTTTTTGTCTTTTGTCTTTTCATTGTGAATTGTGCATTGCCTGCTTGTGCCCTTCAGGGTATGCCCTTTAGGGTATGAATTGTAAATTGTCATACTTCCACAAGCTCATAATTCTTTGTGCCTATTCCAAGTTTTTCGGCATGATCTAAGCATGTTCTCCAGTTTGTGTCCGGATGGATGGAAGTGAAATAGTCGTCAGTTAAGTTCCGGACTTCATCAAGCAGGCTTCCGCGGTTTACAGGCGCTTTATTCACAGCCTCAACACATGCCATGTCAAGCGCGACAGGGTCAAACGAGGCAAACATACCAATATCAGGAACTATTGCCATATCGTTTTCCGAGTGGCAATCACAAAACGGAGCCACATCCAGTACAAAGCTGACATGGAATGACGGCTTATCTTTTATTACCGCCAGGGTATATTCAGCTATTTTTTTGCTCGCTATTTCAGTCGCCTCATCCCAGTCCACACGTATGGCGTCGAAGGAACACTCGCCGATGCACCTTCCGCAGCCTGTGCATGCATTATGTGAAATACGGGCTTTTTTCCCGCTGTTAAAACTTATCGCTTCGTGAGCGCAGCTTTTCACGCATTGGCCGCACCCTGTGCATTTACTTTCCATGACGCTTGGTTTGCCTGAGTTGTGCATTTCCATCTTTCCCGCCCGTGAACCGCAGCCCATCCCGATATTTTTTATCGCTCCGCCAAATCCGGTAAGCTCGTGTCCTTTAAAGTGGTTAAGGAAAATGATTATATCGGAATCCACTATGGCGCGCCCAATTTTAGCTTCCTTTACGAATTCGCCGCTTATCGGAACGTACACTTCATCCGTGCCTTTAAGGCCGTCCGCGATTATGATATGGCAGCCTAAAGTGAAAGGGTTGTACCCATTTTCATAAGCGGCGTCGATGTGTTCGAGCGCGTCTTTACGGCGGCCTGCATAAAGGGTGTTGCAATCCGTCAGAAAAGGCTTTCCCCCTGAACTTTTTACGATGTCCGCTATCACTTTGGAAAAATTAGGCCGCAGATATGCTAAATTCCCCGGCTCTCCGAAATGCAGTTTTATCGCGGTAAATTTTTTCTTGAAATCAATTTTCTCCATGCCGGCTTTTTTTACAAGGTTTTCAAGTTTCCTAAGCAAACTAGAGGAAGAGGACGTGGCTCTTAAATTCGTAAAATATACTTTTGATTTTTCCATCCCGTTCACAGTCTCCTATAAGATTATCATGCATTAAAGTGTATAATCATTATTGTGAAATTACAATACAATTAAGGAGAAATCATACATTGGAAGAGAAATTTTTCAGCCGTTTATTTGACGTTATTCAGTATGATATAGTCCCTTTGACCGAAAAAGGAGTGGAAATCGGGTGCAAGGTATTTGGCGCCGCGATCCTCCTGAAAAAAGATATGTCCCTTGTTCTGTCAGGGACAAATCATGAAGCTTTTTCACCGCTTTGGCACGGAGAGATTTACGCCATAAAACTTTTTTACGAGATGCAGGGACGCCCAGACCCGGGAGATTGTATTTTTATCTCTACTCACCAGCCCTGTTGTATGTGCGCGTCAGCTTTGGCGTGGGCAGGGTTCAGGGATATATGGTATTTGTTTGGATATGAGGATACGGGAAAAGATTTTAAGATCCCTCACGACCAGAAAATGATACGCGAAATTTTCGGATGCGCGGAGCCTAAACCTGAAAACGAATATTTTAAATGGTATTCGATATCCAAAGAGGCTAAAAAACTGCAAAATAACAAGATATTTGCGGAGCGCGCGGAACATCTCAAAGGGATTTATGCGCGCCTTTCAGATACATATCAGGCGGGACAAAAGCGGATGATACTTAAATGATTGAGTTTATGAACATCGGCGGCTCGCTTATGTGGGCCATAGCAGCCCTTTCCGTCATAGGATGTTTCGTTGTTTTTGAAAGATTATTATTTTTCTTTTGCAATTCAACCAACCCCCAGGCGCTTGAACTGAAAATAGGGGAAGCGCTTTGGAAAGGGGATGCGGAAGCCGCGACCAAGTTGGTAAAAGAAAAAAAGACATCGCTGCACCGGCTTTACTTTGCGGGATTAACTCATTGGGAAGCTCCTTATGACGCTCTGAAGGAACTGCTTATGCAGGAGGTCAGGCGGGAAGCTTTTCGCTGGAACAGGCGTGTCGGGCTGTTGTCAACGATTGCAAGGGTGGCCCCTTTATTGGGGCTGCTTGGGACAGTCCTTGGCATGGTGGATATGTTTCAGGCATTGCCCGAAGGAGGCTCGATGGTCATGGTGGCGGGAGGGATATGGAAAGCGCTTTTTACGACGGTTGCCGGACTGGCTGTCGCCATCCCCGCGCTCCTTTTGCATACATGGCTCTGTGACATCGTTGATAACGAGGAGGAAAAATTATACCGCGCGGCTGAATTTCTTATACGGGAAAGGATGTTATGAGAAAGCGCCGCAATTCTCCCGAAGTTGATATAACCCCGCTTCTCGACATGATGTTCATGTTGATAATCTTTTTCGTCATAACCACCAGTTTTTCAAGGGGCGAAATTTCGGTAAGCCTTCCCGGTGGTCAGGGCAGCAGGATGGAAGGGGAAATAACCGTTTTGAACATAGCGCCGGACGGGAAATTGTCAATAGACGGCATGGAAGTCATCAGTTCGGACTTGGCTGATATTGCCATAAAGGCTGAACAATCAGGGCGTAAATTTGTCATTGCCGGAGATAAGACCGCCCCTTACGGAACCGTCGCGAATATTCTTGAGCTGCTGCGGATCGAAGGTATATCCACGGCGACTCTTGCGATCGAAGGGTATTGAAAAGGGATTTATAAAGGGATTTATATACTTGACAGCGCAAAGTCTCTCCCTTATTATGCAGATGATAAGGCAATGAAGGGAGATTTACAATGCCATCAAAACAGAAAATAGCAAGGGTGCTTTCAACATACGCGCTTATGCAAATGTTAATAGAGAGGTAAAAGAAGATATGGCGAAAAATATTGACCCACAGCTCAAACTGATTAGCGGATATCTTAAACTTGAAAAATCAGCAAATTTTATGATACCGGAATATCAACGCGGATATTCTTGGAACATCACTCATTGCGACAAACTTTGGCAAGATATAGAAGCATTTATTGAGTCTGGTGGGGGCGACCCATACTTTTTCGGCACAATTATCGTGGATTGCTCGAAAGCGAATGAACTTAGTTTGATTGATGGGCAACAACGTACAACAACTTTTTTGTTGCTACTTAAAGCGTTGCTGATAAGATTAAAAGAAGTTGACAAGAATATTCCAAATGACGACGCTTCAGAGGCATTAAAAGAAGGCATTAAGGAAAATCGCAATAAGATTATTGGGATTTTATATAAAGCCGATGTTGATAGCAGAACAGAGATATTGAGAGACTGGGAAAAAGCCAAAGGAATTGCGGTATTAGAAAACAAATCAATTAACGAACAGCATAAAGATGAAGTGAGAATTATTATTGAGGCTAAAGATTGTGTCGAGGCGGAACGAAATGTCTATAAATTTCCTCGTAGGCAGAAAGACAATAAATACACCAACCATTTTCGTAATTTCAAATATTTTTATGATAAATTTGAGGAAAAATCTGAGTCGAAACTTAACCAATTTGCAAACGTGTTTTTGGAAAAGTGTCAGATTATTGAAATCCGTAGTTGGCAAATCGAACAGGCAATTACAATGTTCAATTCTCTCAATTCAACGGGTATGCCACTTTCAGACGCAGATATTATTTCGGCGCAACTTTATTCCAATGCCGGCGACGATAAAAAAGAGTTTAACGAGCAATGGGAAAGCATAAAGAAATTGGCCAACGAACTGGCCACACATAAAATATTAGATATTGATGCGATCCTGATGCAGTTTATGTATATTAATCGGGCAAAAGACAAAGAATATGTTAAAAATGATTCGGTTGACGTAACGACACCGGGCTTGAGACGTTATTATACCGGTGAAAAAAAAGAATTACTGGATGAACCATTGAAGTTGTGCAATGAGTTAAAAAAGATTGCGGAAATTTGGGAAATAGTTAAAGATTACCCAATTGTCAAGTTGCTTTTGAAGTTTAACGAAAACATAAAATTGTATTTATCGGGATATTTGTCCCGTTATAAAACAGATGAAATTACCGAGGGAAAAGTGTTGGAGGTCTGTGAGTGCCTGTTGAGGTTATTCGTTTTATTGGAGTTGGTTGATGCGGGCTACTCAAGCAAAAACTTTAAGACATTTTTATTCAGGGAAAACATAAAATTAGTAGATGAGAGCATTACAATTCAAGAGATTAAACAAGATTTTGACATACACATTCGCAAAAATTGGAGCGAAAAAAGCATTAAGGATGCGATTTGCGAATATGATAAAAATATCTTAGTCTATATCAACGAATACTTATACGCCAAAAATAAGGGCTCTAAATTTGATTTTGCTGAAAATGTAAATATAGAACACATTATGCCTGCAAGCGGTCGTAATATTGATACAATCCGGCAAGATGCTGGAATTACTGACAAAGATGAGTTTAATAATTTAGTCAATAAACTAGGCAACAAGATATTGTTGGAAGAAGATATAAATAAGTCGATTGGTAATGAGTGGTTCAAAACCAAGAAGCAGACTTCAATTTTGAATAAATCTGGATACAAAGACAGCCGGTATGCCATTGCCGTTGCTCTAACTAATTACCCAAAAGATAAATGGGGAAAAAATGACATTAAAACAGCGATGGAAAAAGCGGCAAAGAGAATCGGAGCGTTTATTTTTCAATGAGGAAGCAGCGGATGCTTGATCCGAGAAGAATAAAATGCTGACGCAGACAGCGGAACGATGCGAGACGACAGCGGAGCGCGTGGAATTACATCAAACAATAGACACATTGCCGGACGACAGCGTCTTAACCATGCTTAATCTCATCAAGAGCTTACAGTCGAACGCTCAGACAATACAAGCTGACGATGACGGCTATCCCCCGCATATTCCGAATGCGGAAACGGCAGCTGCGATCCGCGATGGCCGCGCGGGTAAGGTGAAAAGTTTTCACAGTATTGAAGCGTTGTTAGCTGATTTAGAAAATGATAACGACGATTAAACGAACGCGGCTCTTTCTTGGTTTATTCCTCAGTTTGCTGTTTCATTTTTTGATTTTTGTTCTTTTTGCGGATATATCCGTATTCCCTGTGCAAAGCGCCCCGCTGGAACGTACCAGGATACTTGCGGAAGTTGTGTTGTTCCCCGCGCCAAACAGACAAACAGAAAAACCGGAAGGACAAAACAATACAGAAAATACAGCCCGGCCGGAAAAAATACAGATAAAAAATGAAATCAAAACAGAACCTCAGAAAATCATCACTGAAGCAGCAAAAGCGCCTGCACCGCAAAAAATCATTCCTGAGCCGGTAAAAACACCCGAACCACGGAGAACCATTCCTGAGCCGGCAAAAACGCCTGAACCGCCGGCCCCAAGAGCCGAGCCTCCGAGAAACCCGACAAACACGGCGAACACAGCGCAAAATAGGACGGAAGACAGAACGCAGTACAGACAAGATACTAATACCGACAGAATGGATATTCCCAAAGAAAGCGGTATTTCCGGCAACGCGGCAAGCCTTTCGCCGTTGCGAAGCGCTCCTTCCATAGCCGCGGTTGATTCCGTTATCATTGTCAACAGAGTCAGGCCGGTTTACCCTCAGATTTCCCGCAGAAGAGGCGAGGAAGGGAATGTGGTTTTGCTCGCGGACGTTAAAAACGGAAAAGTTATGAATGTGACCATAGAGAAAAGCAGCGGAATTAAGGCTCTGGATTCAAGCGCAAGCGCGGCTGTCGGCAAATGGAGCTTTTCTTCCGACACAAACCTCACTGTCAGGATACCTGTTTCGTTTCAACTGAAAGATTGACATGTCATTTTCCCCTGAATTTATTTATTCATTAAGCTGCGAGTTAGACAAAAATTTTAAGGAACATAATCCGCGCGTTTCAAAAATAGAAGGGGGGGAAAGCTGGCTTGCCCTTTGTATCGGGGCCTATTGGTTGCTTTTCTCCTGGGGAAGCGGCAGGAACGGGGTTTGCAAGGCAACCGAAAACGAGGTTGCGGTACTTAAAAAATCCGCGCCCGCGAGGACTCCGCTTGTAGAGTTCCTGAAAAGCCAAATTCTGAGAGGGCAGCTCACAGCCGCGTCCCAGATTCAAAACGACAGGATAATCAAAATAGAAGTTAACCGGCTTGTAGGGGCGGGTTTTTTTAAAGTACGCCACATAATATCTGAGGCTACGGAGCCAATCGGTAATTTTTTACTGCTGGATGAATCGTTTTCGATAATGGACCTTGCGCGTCATTCCTCCCCTGATGAAAATCAATATCGCACGCTTCTCCCCGGGCACGCCTACGCGCCTCCGCCCCCTTTTGAGGGTTTGGATCTAACTGAGCTCAAGACCCTTGACTACGAACAGGCGCGTGTAATTAAAGGAATAGGCAGGCAGCTTGCCGAACTGATACAAGCCCGCTGGAACGAACGCTCCGCCGAAGAATGGCTTTCCTTTCTGCGTAAAATAAAAGGCGCGGGGCAAAATTGCTTTGACGACTGCTCTTATCAGGTCAACAGCAGGGGTTATCTGACTTTAGCGCCGATGAACTTTGCGGAATGTAAGGACCTCGGCAAAGACGCGCTCACAGCGTCAAGATATTTGATCGATGGGCTTATCGGGGGCGTGCGCGGCAGGCTTTTGTCTTACGGAACAAAGATAATAGACAAGGCCATCCGGAGCAGGCAGCGCCACAAGGAAGGAATAGAGAAACAAATCAGCCGCAATGACGCGGCCGAAGATCTTAAATTACGCGGGCAGCTTATACTTGAGCATATTTCAGAGATCCCGCCAAGAGCTGAAAAGGTTTATCTTTCCTCCTGGGGCATGGACAAAAAGATCGAAATAATGCTCGACCCTGAATTGACGGCGGCTCAAAACTCGGAGCGCTATTTCAAAAAATACCGCAAAGCTCAGAACAGCGCAAAAAAAATAGACGAATTGCGCTGCGAGATAAGCTCAATAGACCAGTCCATCAATGAACTTACGGAACAAAAAGAACTGCTGCCGCTTATTGATGACGTCGCGGAGCTGGAATACGCCGTCAGGGACATTTCAGACTGGCTTGCGCCCGGAAAAATAAATAAAAATAATGCTAAAAAAAGTAAAAACGACAAAATCCGGCAAAACCCCGCTCATTTGAGGTATGATATGGACAGTGCGGTTATCCTTGTCGGGTTGAACGCGCGCGGCAACCGTTTCGTCACCTTTAAGCAGGCGGCGCCTAATGACCTCTGGCTGCACGCGCGCGACCTTCCGGGGTCGCATGTGATAATTAAAGGGAAAGCAAGCGAAGATGCGATAAATTTCGCGGCGTCCCTTGCCGCTTACTACAGTAAGGGTAAAAATTCATCAAAGGTCCAGGTTGATTGTACTCAGAGGAAGAATGTGAGAAGCATCCCGGGAAATGCCATGGCTCATGTTACTTATTCCAATCCTCGCGTTATTTTTGTTTCGCCATGCAATAAATTGATCGGGGGCAGTCCTCTTGATTTCATTTCTGAAAAAACGAACGAGCGGCAATAAAATTTCAGGCTTTTTCAGCAGCAGGGCAGACTTGGGAAATGACCGCCCGATGAGCGCGATAATCAAGCTCGCTGTTCCGACTGTGGGGCTTTTCGTCTTTAACGGGTTGCTTCACTTGGTGGACACGATTTTTGTCTCATGGCTCGGAGAGGCGCAGATGGCGGCTATGTCGTTCACAGGGCCGGTCAATATTTTTCTTTTCGCGTTTCTTGAATGTGTGGGCAGCGGCACGGTCGCTCTCATGGGGCAAAGCCTTGGCAGGAATGATTTGGGATCGGCAATAAAAATTTCCCGCAGCGCTTTGGCCTTATTATATTTTTTATGCTTCCTGATGGTTCCCCTTATTTTCCCCTGGTTCTCAAATATCGTGTTTCACTCTATCGGTATCGGAGAAGACGAAATGCTTCTGGGCCTTTGCTGGGAATACAACATGTGGGCGCCTTTTACATTTCTTTTTATGGGATTTACTTATATATGTAACTCGACATTCCGGGTGCAGGGGGACACCGTTACGCCGTTCAAGGCTGTAGCGCTTGCGAATACCATCAACCTTGCGCTTGACCCGATTTTCATTTTTACATTTGGCATGGGGATCTCAGGCGCCGCCATAGCCACCCTGATTTCCCGCATCGGTTCCTCTTATTATTTATTTAAAAAAACGCAGAAAGAGAGCCGTATAATAGTAAATCCGATTTTAAAGATGACGAGCGGGCTGACCTCTTACTGGAAACAGATTTTATGGATAGGCGTCCCGGTGGCTCTTTCCACCGCCAGCATAGCTTTGGGAATGGGAAGCGTCAACGGGATACTTTCCTCGTTCGGCGGGCACCGCATGGTTTCTTCATGGATGCTGGGGCTCAGGGTGGAGGAACTGGCGTTCAACTTTATTATGGGAATAAATGTGGCTTTCATACCTTATGTGGCTTTCAATTACGGGAAACGTGATTATGGGCGCATCAGAGATGGATTCAAAGCCGCTTATTCAATGGGATTTATTTTAATGTGTTCCATGAGCGTTATTTTGTATGTATACCCGCATATCTTTTTCGGGTTGTTCAGGCCATTGCCGGAAATAGAGGAAATGGCCACCCGCGCGCTAAGAGCTTCGATCCCGACTTATCCGTTTGTGATTTTCATGGTTTTATCAACAGGCTTTTTTGTCGGGACCGGTTATTCGATATTCGGAACCATATCTCAGGCGCTTCGTTCGATCGTTTTCAGAGTGTCCGCTGTATGGTTTTTTACCAGATACCTTGACGTGGTTTACATTTGGTGGTTTCAGCCGACAGCCGCTTTAGGCGGAAGCCTGGCCGCCATGATATTTTTTATTTACCTCATTAAACGGATAAGGAGGGAGTTTGCCGTTAAAAGTATTTAGTTGTTCTTGAAAAAGTCTAAAAGCGTAGTAATAATAAAATATTATAAGAGATAAAAGAGTTATAATATTGCAGGAAAAAGGAAAAATATGGAGGAAATCCTGCAAAAT
>Ga0099364_10002880_pt1 | contig 27188 bp, 23 predicted proteins | sample TergutTh196P3_FD_73070 | JGI IMG/M metagenome (GOLD analysis project Ga0099364, IMG submission 73070) | Microcerotermes parvus P3 segment gut microbial communities from Pointe-Noire, Republic of the Congo - Th196 P3 | ecosystem: Host-associated > Arthropoda: Insects > Digestive system > Gut ... | reverse complement strand
AGAGCAGTTATTCAAAAGCCTAAAACGGCTCCTCTCTATGAAAGCAGACATCACCGTCTGCCCCGGACATGGGCCTGTTACTTTTGTAAAAAACGAAACGGGGCTTGTTTAGATAACCAGCTTTCCCTTCCACAGAGGATTTCTCGATCTCCTGATCATTCCTGTTTTAACAAGATATGAGACCGCCTCGGTAGCCTCGTCTTCCGCCCATGAAATATTTTCCGCCTGTGAAATGATCTTTGCCGCTTCGGCTGTAGAGTACGAGCGCCTGTTTCGGCGGAAGAAATCGAGGAGGCTGTTTTCCTCACGCAGCCCGGGGAGGGCGTTTTTATCGCAGACATCACAGCAGTCAGAGCCGGGGCTGTCTGTAAGACCGGGCTCTGATTCACCGTTAAAGTCCAGCAGCTTAAGGAGGGCCTCCCTTCTGCAATGATCTGTGTCTCTGGCGTATGCCATCAGTTTACGGATACGGTTTTTATCGGCTTCGGTTTTTGCCCTGCCAAGGCTTCTTTCGTCTTCGGGGCCCCAGAGGAAAAATGCTCTGGAAAGGTTTCCGTCACGACCGGCTCTTCCGGACTCCTGTAAATAAGCTTCCACCGAAGGAGGGCAGTCCCGGTGGATCACAGTGCGTATATCCGGCTTGTCTATGCCGAGGCCGTAGGCGCAGGTCGCTGTCAGTACAGCTTCGGAACTGTGCAGGAACCAGTCCTCGGTTTCTTTTTTTTCTTCTCTGCTTAGACCGGCATGGTAGAATCGTATTTCCTTCCAGAAAGAAAGACCCCGTTCAGCCATCTCTATCCTAAGATAGCGGGCAAGGTTTTCCGTCCCGGATCGGGATGAACAAAAAACAATGGCAGGCCTCTGGTTTGCCAGCAGGAGATCCCGGACAGCGAGGTTCCTCACAATACAACCCCTGGCAGCATAGCGGATATTTTTCCTGTCGGGGTTTCCTACGATCCGGGCTGCGCCGGCAGCGCCAAAAATATACGCCTCGATCTTTTCCAGGACTTCCGCCCCGGCGGTAGCTGTAAAGGCCGTTACCAGCGGAGAACCGGCTTCCTTGATGATCCTGTTTATTTCCAGATACGAGGGCCGAAAGCTCTCTCCCCATTCACTTACACAGTGAGCTTCATCAATCACAATGTGAAGTATCTTCATCTCCCTGATCCGGGACATGATCTGCGGCGTAAGGAGCACTTCGGGGTTGGCAATGATGAACTTGCTTTCCCCGCTGCGTATCTTCCCAAAAATGATCTCCCGCTCTTCCTTTGTCTGGCCTCCCCTGATGGTTACAGGCGAGAATCCTCGTTCTGCCAACCGGCGTTCCTGATCGGCCATGAGTCCCAGAATGGGAAAGATCACGAGGGTGGGCCCTTCCATAAGCAATGCCGGAAGCTGGAAGCAGAGAGATTTCCCCGCTCCGGTGGGGAGGATCACAATCTGCCGTCCGGCGGTTTCTCTATCCAGCTCCGGCAGCTCGTCCGAGAGCTCTTCCGGGTTTATTGAGGTACTCCCCGGCCAGTTGATTTTAATTCCCGCTGCAGAGGCCGCTTCCAGAATGTTAGATACCACCAGCCTCTGGTAAGGAAAAAGATAGTTGAGCCCGAACAGCTCCTTAACCGCAATAGATAAAGGATCCGCCTCTGATGGATATTGTTCAAAAGACATTTCATCCCCCTGTAAGCTATTACTGCATGGGGATGAGATTTACTTGGGTTTTCAGAAATTTATTTATTAAATTTGAAAAAAATCACGTCTCCGTCTTTAACGACATACTCCCTGCCCTCCAGACGGTACTTGCCGGCTTCACGGATTTTTGCTTCGGTTCCATATTGGAAAATATCATCACAGGTGTACACTTCGGCCTTGATAAAACCTATTTCAAAATCCGTGTGGATTGTACCGGCTGCTTTGGGGGCGGTCTCTCCTGCGTGAATTGTCCATGCCCGACACTCGTCCTCACCTGTTGTGAAAAATGTGCGAAGCCCCAAAAGATTGTAAGCCGAACGAATAAGTGTTGAGAGGCCTGTTTCTTTAAGACCCAGGTCTTCCAGAAAGATGGCTTTTTCATCCGGGTTTTCCAGGCTTGCAAGCTCCGCCTCGAATTTACCTGAAATACAGATCGCTTGGGAACCTTCGCTTTCAGCCCTTTTCATTACAGCCTGGACATAAGAATTGCCGTGTTTCCCTGCGGCAATATCGCGTATCCCCGGCTCGTCTACATTGCACACATAGAGCTGGGGTTTTGCCGTGATAAAATGACAGTCGTAAACTGCCGCCTTTTCTTCTGCACTCATTTCAAGGGATCGGACTCCACGGGCAGTCTCCAAGACCGGGCTTATCCTGTCCAGAACGCCGAGGACAAATTCGGCTTTTTTCTTTTCCGCCTGATTTTTTAATGCCTTTTCCGCCCTCTCCCGCCGTTTGGCCAGGGTCTGCATATCAGCCAGGGCAAGCTCTATGTCTATGGTTTCCATGTCCGACTCGGGATCGATTTGATCACTCACATGAAGAACTTCGCTGTCTTCAAAACAGCGCACAACATGGACGTATACGGCAGAATCTCTGATGTTGGAAAGAAACTGGTTGCCAAGTCCGCTCCCTCTGGATGAACCTTTGACCAGCCCCGCTATATCAATAAATTCCATTGCCGCATGAATGGTCTTTTTTGGTACAAAAATCGACGATAACCTGTCGAGCCGGGGATCGGGAACATTGATTATTCCTATGTTCGCCTTGACGGTGCTGGAGGGGTATTTTGATGTTTCAACCGGGGTTGAGCACAAAGCCGAAAAAATAGTGGACTTGCCTACATTGGGGAGTCCTATGATGCCGCAGTTTAAAGCCATGAGGTATTATACATTTTCATGAGTGGTGTATGGAAGGGTGCTCGCTGGTATGGAAACAAATAATGCAATATAATTAAACCATGAGTTCAATCTGTCTGCATAACGGTCTGGTAATTACAGGATTCTCTACCATGGACAACTGTGCTGTTCTTGTAGAAAACGGCCAGATCGCCGACGTTTTTTCAAACAAGCGTTTTCAGCAGAGACGTTTTGATCCCGACACCCAGATGATCAATGTGGATGGCGCAATCATCGCTCCCGGATTTGTTGATACTCACATACACGGTTTTGCAGGATACGGTACGGAGGATGATTCGGCAGAGTCAATTCTAGGCATGTCAAAGTCGCTGGTTCAATACGGGGTTACAGCTTTTAATCCAACCCTTTACCCGGCGGAACCGGAGACTATGCTCCAGACGGTGAAGAAGGCAGCTTCGGCCATGGGCAGGGAAGAAGGCGCAAAAATCATGGGGCTCCACCTGGAAGGCCCCTTTATTTCCATAGAACGTCTCGGTGCGATGAAGGCCGAGGCTGTCAGGGCTGTCGACATTTCGTTGATGAAGGCATTATGGGAAGCTTCGGAAGACAGGATTGTCAACATGACAGTGGCGCCGGAACTAAAAAGCATGAGGGAGCTGGCCCTGTTCTGTCTGAAAAAAGGCATTGTCCTTCAGGCAGGACACACAAACGCAAATTACGAAAATATGGTTGAAGGAATGCAGGCGGGAATTCTTCACTGCACCCACCTCTTTAATGCCATGAGCCGGATGGAACACAGGAACCCCAATGCCGTGGGAGCCGCCCTGATACACCGGGAGATGTCATGCGAAATTATCGCAGACGGGTTTCATATTCACCCGGATCTTTACAGGCTTCTTCTCCGGAACAAACCAGTGGAAAAAATCGTGCTTGTAACCGATGCCCTAAAACCCACCGAACAGGCACATGGCCCCTTCTTTGCCAACGGGGATGAGATGATCTACAGCGACGGAGTTTTCCGCCGCAAGTCCGATAATGTAATTACCGGCTCCGCCCTCACCATGATTCGCGGTGTCAGAAATCTGGTAAACTTCGGTTTCAGCATGGAGGAAGCGGTAAGGGCATCATCCTTCAACCCGGCACAGGTCATGGGCTACAGAAAAAAAGGTGCCATCATGCCGGGTTATGATGCAGACCTTGTGGTGTTCAGCAGAGACTTTAAGGTTTTCGCTGTAATTGCCGGGGGAGTAGTCAGGAAAAACTTGTTCGATTAGGAGAGTATATGCGTTTATTGATAAAAAAGGATTATGAAAGCATCTGCCATTGGACTGCAGATTATATAATTAACCGTATAGGAAAATTCGCCCCGGATAAGGGGAAGCATTTTGTCCTGGGACTTCCCACCGGCTCAAGCCCTCTGGGGGTTTACAAAAATTTAATAGCGGCTTTTAAACATGGGTCTCTCTCTTTTAAAAACATCACTACATTTAACATGGACGAATACCTGGACCTTCCCGGAGATCATCCCCAGAGTTACAGGCGTTATATGCACGACAATTTCTTCAGCCATATAGACATTGACACTGCAAACACCCACATCCCCGACGGGATGGCAAGCGACCCGGAGGCGGAGTGTCTGGCTTACGAGAATGCAATTACAGCTTCCGGAGGCATAGAGCTGTTTTTGGGCGGCATGGGTGTGAACGGACATATTGCGTTTAACGAACCGGGCTCCTCCCTGAATTCCCGTACAAGGGTGCAGACTCTTGACAGGGAAACCATTATTTCCAACTCACGCTTTTTCGACGGTGATATTAACAAGGTGCCAAAGCAGGCACTGACTGTCGGTACCGGAACTGTTATGGATGCCAGAGAGGTGCTCATCATTGTATCTGGCTCCAATAAAGCCAGAGCATTACAGGCGGTTGTAGAAGGAGGAGTGAGCCATTGGGTTCCCCTCTCATGCCTTCAGATGCACCCCAGGGCGATCATCATCTGTGACGAAGATGCCGTGTCGGAACTAAAATACGGCACTGTCCGGTATTTTCAGGAAAATAATTAAGACATTGTACAATTACAGAAAACTTCCGTTAATTTCCTTTCTTCTCACTCTCCTTGTCACAATGATCACGCCTCTTGCGGCTAACGATTACGATCACCTTGCCGCATTTTCTGATCCGGCACGCATCTGGGGCAGCGGTATTGAACGTGTTCTGGAAGAGGCATACAGGCAGTTTTTTCAGACCCGTATTCTTGGCGGCCGGGTGATGAACATCCGCATGCCCTTTGCACAGAACGATGAGCGGAACCTTTTTACGCAGGAAGACTGGGGCTTTGCAGGCAGCGGGAAAGGCTCTCCCTCTTTCCTGTGGGAAAGGATAAATATCCTCCTTGAAAGTGATGATTTTAAAGCCTATACCGAAGCACTCACGGACGGCAGGGAAAAGGTGATCATTTTTGATCTGCCTACCCAGACATGGACGGAAACAAGAGACCCCTTCATTTTGGCCCGCATGAGGGCCGGCTCTTACCAGGGCCTTCTCCACAGGCCTTATGTACTGGTCTCCGGCCGGGGCATGGAAGAAACCGATGTTTATAATTACCTTTACTGTATAGGACTTGTGGGTATAGACTGCTCCGGCTTTGTCTGGCACATTCTGTCTTATGCAGCCCGGGCCGGCGGTGTCGATCTTGGCCGTGTTATGGGTCCGGTTATGGGGGTCAGAGCCGGCGATGATCCTGCCATGTATGCAGGCACATCATTCTTTAATTCAGGCATTTCCCAGATAACTACGGTAAGTGATCAAATTCAAAATCTTCGCCCTGCCGATGTAATCCTCTTTCGTGCATCTGACGGCAGCATGGCCCATGCCGCGGTGATCCAGTCGGTGGATTTTGTAAACGGCGTTATACGCTATCTACAAAGCACTGACGAAGCCCCCCTGGCAGCCCGCGGCGTTCACGATTCTTTCATTTTTTTTGATCCTGCAAACACTGCCATTTCCCTCTCTGATCCTTCACTCGTCTGGACACAGGAGCGTTTCCCTCCCTTCCCCGGAGAGAGAGCCTCCCCCTTCTCTGATGACGGAAGACGTTACAGGGCATTTCCGGAATTGGGCGGCGGCAGGGTTGTAAGACTCAGGCCTGTAACCGATGCGATCAGCCGCATTAACTAATGCTGATCTTTTAGCGGCTCCAGATGAATGGTAGCATCCATATCAAATTTTTTAAGGATTATGTCTTCAATGTTAGTAGCAATTTTATGCCCTTCTTCTATTGTCAAATTGCCTTTAAGCCGTATATGTAACGTCAATTCTTTATGCGCAATATAATCATGGATATGTATATGATGTACTTCTAAATCATTGTTATAAGTACTTACAATTTCATCGGTAATTTTTATTACAGTGTCTGGAGACGGTTCCTCTCCCAGCAATTTTGTTATTACTTCCTTTAGTATTCTTAAAGTAGCGTAAAACAGCATCAGGGCAATTATTATGCCCAGAACACTGTCAATCCACCAAAACTGGCCTGCAAGCAGAATACCTGCCAAAACAACCACTGACGACAGGGCATCAGATCTGTGATGCCACCCGTCCGCCCTTACGCTGGAATTTCCTGTTTTCCGTGCAATATAAAAAGCGTATTGTGCCAGCAGCTCTTTTATAACAATGGAAATAATTGTAACAATAATTGCCAAGAGGCCATATCTTACAATTTCACTTTTATTAAGAATCTGCTGCACAGAAACCTTGAAAAAATCATAGGCAATAATACCCAAAATAACAGCAATAAGAAGAGATGCAATAAGTTCCCAGCGGCCATGGCCAAAAGGGTGCTCCTTGTCTGCTTTTTTTGATGATAATTTAGCGGCAATTACGACAATGATAGAACTCAATGAATCGGAGAGTGTGTGCCATGCATCTGCTGCTAACGCTATAGAGCCGGTTATCATGGATACCCACATTTTTGCGATAAACAAAACTGTGTTAATAATAATTGAGACCGTGCCAGCGAGATATCCGCCCTTTGTTCTGTCCATTTTTAAATACTCCTTAACGGTAAAGGGCTCTTCCTACGGAAGAGCTATAGCCAGCACCTCATCAAAACGTTCTACAGGGTGAAACTCAATTCCCTTCTTTACGTTATCTGGAATTTCATCAAGATCCCTGATGTTTTGCTTTGGTATGATAATATGTTTGGCACGGTTCCGCTGGGCAGCGATTGTCTTTTCCTTAAGCCCGCCAATGGGAAGCACCTGTCCGGTAAGACTTACCTCTCCGGTCATGGTCAGACGATCTGTAATGACCTTGCCGCGTACAAGTGAAAGGAGGGCTGTGGCCATAGTAATTCCGGCAGAAGGCCCGTCCTTTGGAGTGGCGCCTTCGGGGATGTGGAGATGTATATGGTTCTTCTCGAACCAGGAAGCTTCCACACCATAGCGCTCAACGGCAAGCTTCTGCACCAGAGTCATTGCTATAACGGCGCTTTCCTTCATGGTGTCTCCCATCTTGCCAGTCAGGGTAAGCCCCTCCTTGCCGGGTACGGAAGTAGCCTCTATAACAAGGGTGTCTCCTCCCATGCTTGTCCAGGCAAGACCCAAAGACATTCCGGGACGATCCGCCTTTTTAATATCGCCTTCGGGGAAGATGGGTTTTCCTAAATGCACTTCGATAGTTTTTTTGTCGATGGTATAGTTAAACTGCTCAGTCTTTTTGTCAGCCGCTTTTTTGCCTGATGCCTTTTTGCCGGCAAGCTTTTTGGCGGCAGTTTTTTTACCGGATGCCTTTCCTGACGCTTCAGGTGATACAGCTTCTTCCTGGGAGTCAACAATTTCCTTCGCCAGCTTCCTGTGTATCTTGTCCAGATTTTTTTCAAAGTTGCGCACACCGGCTTCCCGGGCATAACCGTTTGCAATGAAAAGGAGTGATTCCCTGTTATACTTCACCTGGTTTTTTTTGAGGCCGTTTTTCTCAAGGCTCTTGGGAACAAGATAGCGTTTGGCGATCTCCAGCTTTTCTGAATCAATATAACCGGGGAGCTGAATGATCTCCATGCGGTCAATTAAGGGACTGGGAATTGTGTCCAGGGTATTAGCGGTAACAATAAAAAACACATGGGACACATCAAAAGGAATGTCCAGATAGTGATCACGGAAATTGGTGTTCTGTTCCGGATCAAGGACTTCAAGAAGGGCACTGGCCGGGTCTCCCTGAAAACTCTGTCCCATCTTGTCTATCTCGTCAATCATAAACACAGGCGACTTTGTTTTAACTATCTTGAGCCCCTGAATGATCTTGCCCGGAAGTGCACCAATGTAAGTGCGGCGGTGGCCCTTGATCTCCGCCTCGTCCCTCATGCCTCCCACGGAAAAACGGAAAAATGCCTTTCCCAGTGAGCGGGCAATGGAGCGGCCCACTGAAGTTTTTCCCACCCCCGGCGGCCCCACAAGGCAGATAATGGAACCCTTGGTGTCTTGCCTAAGTTTCCTTACCGCCAAAAATTCCACAATGCGGCTTTTCACATCATCCAGCCCATAGTGGTCTGACTCAAGAATCTCTCTGGCTTTTTTAAGTTCCAGGCTTTCTGTTTCAGGATCTCCCCAGGGCAGGCTGGAAATCACATCCAGATAATTACGGCTGACAATAAATTCCGCCGAGTTGGGATCCATCAGGCTGAATTTTTCCAGCTCCTGTTCGACAGTCTCCTTAATCTCACCTTCAAACTTGAAAGAATCGAGCTTGTCCTTAAAACGCTGATACTCGGAACTCTTTGCGTCCGTAGTCATTCCAAGCTCTGCCTTGATGGCCTTCAGCTCTTCTTTAAGAAAATAGTCCCGCTGGGATTTTTCAATTTTCTCGTTTATTTCCCTCTGAATTTTCTTTTGTATGCGCAAAAGCTCCTGCTCTTTTTTGATAAAGACCAGAACCTGTTCCATTCTCTTGCGTACATTTAGAATCTCAAGGATCTTCTGCTGTTCCGCCTTGTCGATGTTGAGAATGCTCGCAATAAAGTCTGCGATTTTTCCGGGATGATCTATGTTGATCATGTTGAGGCGCATTTCCTCGGAAAAGAGGGGGTTGTTCTCGGAAATCTGCTTCATCTCGCTGACCAGAGCGCGGGTAAGAGCCTTTACTTCGGCAGTATTGTCTTCCTCGTCTTCCAGATATTCAACCGCACCGATGATGGGCTCCGCTTCGTGAAGAGTTTTTTTTATTCTAAACCTCTTGAGGGTGGAAATAAAAATATTCACACCGCCGTCGGGAAGGTTGATCTTCTTTACAATCTTTGCTGCCGTCCCTACTTTGTAAAGATCTCCTATTGACGGAGTATCCGTCTCATTCTGCATCATCACCAGGCCGATGAGAGCATCTCCGGAGACAACAAGATCTACAACTTTTACATCAGCGGGATTTCCAATCATAATCGGAGTAAAAATTCCGGGAAAAATCGGCCTGCCCATAAGAGACACCAAGTGCAGTTTATTGGGGAGAATTTGATCTATGGGTATTACGCTATTGTCTGACATGATACTTATGATACTACATGACTTCCAAAAATGGAATACATGTCAATCCCAATGCGTCCCTTAAAACATGAAGAACAACCCGACAGAGGGCAAGCCTGGCGGCGGCAAGTTCCGGCTCCCCTGCGGAGAGGATTGGACATTCATGGTAGAAACGACTGAACCCTTTTGCCAGCTCGTAAAGGTAAGCCGCAAGAACTGAGGGATCCATTCCCGCTGCCGCCGCCGCCACAGCGTCGTTATAGGCTCCCAATGTCTTTAAGAGTTCCCATTCCGCATCACTTTTAAGGAGTTCATATTGCAGCATTAAATCCAGCCCTGTTTTTTTGCTTTCTTCCGCCTTGCGTAAAATGGAGGAAATCCTTGCGCCCATGTACTGCAGATAGGGCCCGGTGTTTCCGTTAAACGAAAGTGATTCCTTTGGATCAAAAAGCATGTCTCTTGTGGGAGATACATTTAAAAGAAAATAATGAAGGGCGCCAATGGCGATTTTTTCGGCTGTTATTTCAGGATCGCCGACAGCTTCTTCCCTTTCCTTGCTGCGAATTTCTTCCAGAGCCATGTCCCTGAGGCTGTCAATAAGATCATCAGCGTCAACCACCGTGCCTTCGCGGCTTTTCATTTTTCCTTCCGGCAGATTAACCATGCCGTAGGAAAGATGGTAAAGGTTCTGTGCCCAGTCAAATTTAAGTTTTTGCAAAATCGTAAACAGCACCTTAAAGTGGTACTGCTGTTCGGAACCTACAACATACACAAGCCTGTCAAAGGGCCAGTCCTCATGGCGGTAAATGGCAGTGCCTATGTCCTGTGTAATATAAATGGACGTGCCGTCTTTGCGAAGGAGCACTTTCTTGTCAAGTTTTTCTTCAGTCAGATCTATCTGAACAGAGCCGTCCTCTTCCCGGTAGAATACACCGCTTTCAAGACCTTTTAAAATTTCGTCCTTCCCCAAAAGATAAGTTTCGCTTTCAAAGTAATACTGATCAAAACGTACCCCGGTGCGGTTGTACGTTTCCTTCCAGCCTTCAATGGCCCAGCCGTTCATTTTCTTCCAGAGTTCTACTGTTTTACTTTCTCCGGCTTCCCATTGGCGAAGGAGTTCCTGCGCACGGATCATCGAAGGAGACTGAGCCTCGGCTTCCCTCTTGTTAAGACCCTGTTCTTTTTCCAGCACATCGCTTTCCGCTTTTTGCTCCTGGCTGAATTTCACATACCAGTCTCCGACAAAACGATCGCATTTTATCCCTTCTGCTTCGGGGGTCTTGCCTCCCCCATGTTCCATATAAGCCAGCATGGATTTACAGATATGTATACCGCGGTCGTTAATGATGCAGACTCTACGGACTTCCGCCCCGCAGGCTTCAAGAATGCGTGAAATACTTTCGCCTAACACATCATTCCTGAGATGTCCCAGGTGCAGGGGCTTGTTTGTGTTGGGACTGGAATACTCCACCATGATCCTCTGCCCCTTTAGCGTGCAGGGTCGTCCTATTGCCTGGACATTGTTCTTCCCGGAATCAAGGTATGCGTCAAGAATGTTCCGTGCGGCTTCTCCCCGGTTATACCTTATATTCAAATAGGGCCCTGCGGCAAAAGAGCCATGCAACCCCATCGCTGTAAGCTCCGCTGCCACAATTTCGGCTATCTGGGCAGGACTTTTCCTGAGAAGCTTTGCATAACCGAACATTGGAAACCCAAGATCTCCCATGTCAGGGCTGGGGGGATTTTCGGCTGTAATCATTTCGGGAGTGATTTCTTCACTGCTCCCTGAGCCAAGCAGTTTTGTTAAAACTTCGGCTACGTTTTTTTTCCAGTTTTCTTTTAAATCATACATGATTATCTTCCGCTTTCCATGTTATCAATTTCTTCCAGAAGCGATAACAGGGTTTGAAATTTCTGAATTACTTCAGCTGTATCGGCAGTAAAATTACTGTCTCTTGCGGCAAGGTCGGAGTAGTTATGCAGAATATTTTTCTTGTTTGGTCCGTCTTTCACAAGCATACCGCTTAAAAGTTTTACCATGCTTGCCGCTCCTCCCAAGGCTCTGTCTATAATGTTCAGAGCATCATCCTGAACCTCGTATATTATTGTCTGCATTCTGTTTTGCATGGCCTGCGGAGCACCTGCATCACTGCTTACTTGCGCATAACGCCTGCCATAATCACCTGAACGGGAAACACGGTGCTCAAATTTTCTGATTTCCTCTTCCATTGTTGTTAAAAAATTATATGCTTCAGCAAATTCCACCCGGTCTTCTTCCCTCCGGAACCCGGCTCCTATATAAACAACATACAGGATACGGCTTATTTCCGGCTTTAACACAACGGAGCAAAATGTGTACAGGAAGGAAAGGGCATAAGAGCCCCTTATCGGCATCCCCTTGGGGTTGGATTTGGATCTAATGTTTTCAAAATCAGTTATGCTTCTTCCTTTCAGAAAATTATGAAAAGAAGATGTGAGTCCCTGCTGGCGGAACTCCCTGAGATGTTCAGAATAACGGGCGTCTATCTGCTTTCTCCAGTAATCGCGGTAAAAGACAAGCCAGTCTTCACCTCCGCTTATTTCCATTGGGGAGAGGGTCATTTCCCTGGTTAAGCAGCGGAGCATCCATGTAAGCGGAACCTGTTTGTTAAATTCCCGGATAATGGCAAGGGATTCCTCGGCTCTTACCAAAAGCGAATTGATCTCCTTGTCTATGTAAAAACCCGGCTCACCGGCTCTTTTCTGAAGCAAAAAAACAAAAAGTGATTCCAAAAGGGTTAAATGGGGAACTGTCTTTAACGAGAATAGAATATTGTTAAGCGATATAAGAGAATCCTTAACCTCTGTCGCATAGCAGGTAAATCCTTTAACCCCCCGGTTTGAACCAAAAACTTTTATTACTCTGTCAAAAGAAAAAGAAGAAAGCTCTTTAAGACACAGAAGCGAACGGGCAGCTGTATACATTGTCTGCTTCTCTGCCTTTGTAATCTGGTTTATATTGTCTTCCATTGCCCTTATGGCGATCTGCTTCCATTCGTTTTCCGGCGATCCGGAATACCGGCCGGCAATTTCGGCAATATCGGTATCCTCAAGAAGCTTTGCGTGAACACTCTGCATTTCAAGTGATCCAAGAAAGGCAAAAAAAGAATCTCTGTCCTTGTTTACACTGACATCCAGGGCAGAGTAGAAAAACTTGGCTGCCTCTTTTAACTTTGAAAACTGTGAATAAAAAACCGGCAAAAGTAAGCCGCTGTGGGAATCAAAAAGACCGGGAAATTTCTTGTCAATCCTTTTCCCCAGTTCAGCCACCTCATGATCCAGAAAAACCTTCTTGGGTGACCTGTGCTTAAAAAGCCCCTGAACAAAAAACCAAAAACGGCTGTACCATGAAAGGCTTATATATTCAGCGTCTATATTGATATTGCCGAATATCTTTGCATTCTCCTGATACAAAGGATCCTTTGATAGTTTGGAATTGGTATTGAATTTCTTTAGCAGCTCCTGCCTTTCCTCCAGGGTTAAACTGGAAGCCAGCCAGACGAAGTTCCATTTATCCGCCATATATAGACTATAAAGACCTCCCGCATCAAGGTCAATATTTCATGGTTGCAATGTCATCAATAAGGTTCAAGAACTTATGAAACCTGGAGATTATTTCATCAATGGAAGAATCAGCCGCCTTCTTTCCGGACGTTCCGGTTCCTGCCTGCTGTTTAGGCATGGCAATAAGTATGTTCATGATACTTCTGGAAGCCTGAACCGTCTGTGTAATAATAGCATCAGCTTCTTCGGAAACCTCATCCAGTATGAGCTGGATTTTTCTGCGCTTGGTAGATATAGAAGACATATCCTGCCGGGCCTGTGCATAGCGTCTGCCGTAATCCTCTTCCGGAGAAATATCCATGTCAAATTTCTTAATCTGTTTTTCAAGATTGAGTAGTTCATTGTAGCTCACAGCAAACTCAACCGCATGTTCTTTCCGCTGATACTCTCCGTCGTTTAATAATGGCCTTAGAACACTGTTCATCTCCCGGATGAAAATCTCCGAATAAAAAGACAGGAGAAAAGATAGTGTAAAAGCAGCATTAACGGGCATCCCCTCTGGGTTGGATTCAGACTGAACATTTTCAAGAGTTTTAGGGTTCTTGCCATTCAAAAATTGCCGGGAAGCGCCAATCATCTCCCCCTGCCTCTGTCTGTCAAGGAACTCCGTGCAGAGAGCTTCAACCCGCTTTTTCCAGTAATCACGGAAGATCATGAGCCAGTCTTCACCGCCGGAAACCTCCCTTGGTGAAATTGTCATATCACGGGCGGAACAGCGGATAATCCAGGTCAGCGGTATGTGTTTGTTGAAATCCCGAATCACATTAATGGCATTCTCTGTTTTTGCCAAATGCGTACTAATTTCCTGATTTAAGTTGAAGCCTGCCTGACCGGCTCTGTCCTGCATAACAAAAACAAAGAGGGATTCAAAAAGAGTCATTGGTGGAACAGTTTTAAGGGAGAACAAATAGTCGTTTAGCGTAACAAGAAGCTCCCTCACAGCCATGGCAGAACAAGTCACGCTATTCTCCTGGGATCTGGCACTAAATGCCATAATGACACGATCAAAGAGAAAGGAAGAAAGCTGCTTCAGGCAAAACAGAGAACGTACATTATAATACATATCCGCCCGGTGCTTGTCGGTAATCATTCCAAAGGCAGTATCAACTACACCAAGTGCAATTTGACGTAAATCTGCAGCAGATACACCGGGATTTTTTTTATGAATGGCGGCAGGGTTGGTTTCATCATGAAGAAATTTGTGAACTTCAGGCATTTCCAGTGATGCAAGAAAAGCAAAGAATGCACTCCTGTCCCGGTTCACGCTCGTATCCAATGCCGAATAAAAATAACGGGAAGCTTCTTTCAATTTTAACAGACGAATATAAAACCCATAGAGAAGCAGCCCTCTTTCGCTGTCAAATACTCCTGGTGATTTATCATCAACCTTTTTTCCCAGAGTCGATACCTGCTTATCCATATATATCTCTACAGGAACTCTGGACTTAAAAAAGCCAAGCAGGGCATACCAAAAACGAAGGAACCAGGGAAGTTTGACATATTCCTCATCAACAGATCTGGAAACCGTAGCTCCGAAATCCGGAAAATAAAGAGGCTCATCTGAAATAGTTGACTGCCCCTTGAGTTTCTCCAAAAGGCTCTGCCGTTCATCCAGAGTAAGGCTAGAAACCAATTTTTCGAAATTTTCCAAATCCGCCATAATAATCAATATAACCCATTTAATTGGAATGAACAACATTGACAAGCGGATGTTGAAGATATAGGATGTTCCCGGAGGCAGACATGAATAAAAGTTTTGATCTGGATAAATATGTTAGGAAGATACCGGACTTCCCAAAAAAGGGAATATTATTTTATGACATCACAAGCATCCTCGCCTCCCCTCTGGCTTTTCAGTATTGCATAGAAGCTATGATCGACATTTACAAAGATCAGCAAATAGAAGCCGTAGCAGCCATTGAAGCCCGTGGCTTTCTTTTTGCCGCACCCTTCGCTGTCCGCATGGGCATCCCGCTAATCCCGATAAGGAAAAAGGGCAAGCTCCCCGGCATCACTCTCGCCAAAAAATACGATCTGGAATACGCCCAAGCCGAAATTGAAGCCCACCAGGAAGACATCCCCCAGGGCAAACGAGTACTGCTCATAGACGATCTCATTGCCACCGGCGGAACCCTTAACGCCGCCAGAGCCATCCTGAACGCAGGCGGCGCAGAAGTCCCGGCAATCTTCGGGGTGGTGGGCCTCCCCTTCCTAAACCACGAGAAGATCCTCAGCCCCACACCCGTGACAACGTTAATTGATTATCACTCTGAGTGAGCGAACAAACCCAATTTGTCGGGTAGTGTCATAACTCCGGTTTATGTATGAACAATAATACCAAACGAGAGTGCGAAAAGCACTGGAGCCAGCTCGTCGGCCGTAGACTTTCTTACGCAAACTCTGGTTTGGCATAGCAGACGCCGAAGGCTGTCTCCAGTGCTTTTCACCCTCCTCGTAAGCATCATTCTTTTTTACATTCCGTGAACCGGAGTTATAATGTTGCCAACCCCGACAAATTGCATTTTTACCATGGATAAGAGGCATTTTCTGCCCATGCGTCTTCCCCACATAAAAAAACCAAAATTGTCGGAGTTGTGAGGCAATAATGCCTGCAATCCATCGAACTCCGGTTTACTGATGCTGCAATGGGTATCAGACAGGTCATGGGAGGTTGTCCCTGAGGGAGCCTTTGGCGTGCGTAAGATAATGCAGAAAACACAGCACTAAACATTTTTTGGAAATGCGGAACAGACAGATACACGTCCAACAGCTCCCGAAGGGGCGTTCTCCCGATGGCCTGGCTGTTACAATGGTGCAGTGAACCGGAGTTCGATGGATTGCAGGTAAAATGTTTAACTGCTCGACAAATTGGGTTTTAGCCCCACGGAGAATCGAACTCCGGTTTCGGCCTTGAGAGGGCCGCGTCCTGAACCGCTAGACGATGGGGCCTTTCATTCTATATTTACTCCCCAGGGATGATTTGAACACCCACAAGCAGAACCAGAATCTGCCGTGCTACCATTACACAACCGGGGAATGGGACATCAAGAAATTGTATAAAAACAAGAAGCAATTGTCAACTGTGGTTTTGAAGGCTATCAACGACCAGTCAACTTCCTTTTTCTTAAAATTAAATTTTCGTGCATACTACTTGATTTGCACGTAGTTATGTATTAAAGTGAAATAGAGGTATTATATGGCAGAAACAATAAATGTAACAATTCGGCTTGACAGGGACGTTAAGGAAAACGCAGAAAAAATGTTTAATGATTTTGGTATGAATTTGTCCACAGCATTTAATATCTTCGCACGTCAAGCTCTGCGTCAGGGAAAAATCCCTTTTGAGATTTATGACCCATTTTACAGTGAAAAAAATCAAACACGTCTGGCACGTTCAATCGCAGATGCAGAAGAAGGTAAACTAACTGTTCATGAATTGATAGAATAGTATACAAGATAGCTGAAAAACAGATTGTCATTGTTCAATGCGGCGGACATTACGATGATTGAAACAAGAGTAAAAACGGTGTCTGTCACCCTTTATAAAAAAGAGCAACCTTAATTGTTAAAACTGCTCTAATGGATTGCTAATTTACAGGGGGAAACTACTCATACCAGGTGACTACAATTCTGACCTCGCCATCATTGCCGTCAATACCTTTACTGGCATTATTATATGAACCTGACCCACCAGCTCCTGGGCCTGTAGAATTTGCCCTTTGGTAAAACCCATTATTCCCTGTTATAGTATCAATTAAATTATATCCGCCTATGCCTCCGCCAAAAGGATTAATTGAACCTATAGCCAGTTCTCCTGCAATGCCGGCACGGCTTGCATGAAGACTATGAATGTGATCGCCATCTGCACCACCAGCTCCGTTAGCTCCTGCTTGGCTAGCCCAACCAGTTATAGAAATTAATGTCGAAGGCATAACGCTAGCTTTTCCACCAGTACCACCTCTCACACTTTGGGGTTGGTTATCAGGCCAATCAAAACCTCCACCTAAGCCTCCTTCTATTATTAGTGTAACTGTGCACGATGTTTGGCAAAAATATTCATCTAATTTGGCAAAAATACTTAATTTTGGTGTGTTTTACTGTGTTTTTATGTAGTTTTTCTGTGCAAGGAAAGTACTTTTAATCAGGCCAACATACTTCTAAGGGCCAGCCGGCTTGCTGCTTAACTCCCAACAGAGCCTTTAATTGTTCTCTACGCTGGGTGGCGAAGTCATCGTCAATCTCTGCCATTGCCAATATATCAGGTGTTTGTAGTTCAGCAAGACGACGTTGCAGCTCTGCGATGTTTTCTCCTTCGAGCCGAGAGCTGTACTCTTCTTGTGTTAGTAGTCCCGCCTCTATCATTTCTACCGGGGTCATCTGAACTACTTTCCCGCCTTTAACCTTATACCCGTGTGGCGGCTCATCAATGCCCGCCAAAACCCGTTCATCCTGCGTCATTTCACGTAGTTCCACGCCGTCTCTTATCCAGCCTTTCGGCATGGGTAGCAAGCCTTCGTCAATCAGTTGCAAATCTGGTTTACGTTGCCACGTTTTCAGGTCATAAAAATCTGTTTTATCAAAGATTTTTACAACTGTGCCTGCGGGCACTTTAACCTTCGAGTGTCCGAAAAACTCGGTACCGAAAAAATCAATATTGATATCTCCGTGGTGTTTGCCGGAGATAACGCCGTTTAATTCCGTAATAAAATGCTCTGCCATATTTTCCTCCTATGCGGTCTTTTGCCAGACTTTAATTAATCTGTTACGTGGATGGTTGGTAGTGTCCGTGGGTACTACACGAGAAGGGTCAAAAGACTGTGAGTATAAATACCATCCTGAGCTGCCAAGATTTACCGCAGTATTTGGCAAACCAAAGAAAGGGCCATTAGGACTATTATAATATACCCCCGCACCAGTAGCAGGAAAATTCCTTATCGCATCCCTCGCTACTCCGCCGGATTCAAACGTTGGTCTATATCCGCCTGCCCATGAGGGGAACGTACCAGCCCTGGTGATCACTCCCAACACCCGTTTATCATTGTGTTCGCCTTCGGATACCGTCCCTCCTACTGCCAGATCCTCATCTGTCCAAGACGATTGCACATTACGCCTAAAGGCTCTCGTTATTGTATGTCCGTAATTTGCCTCTCCGGGAAAAATCCAGTCAATGGGATTTAAGTCTGCTGGTGCGCTTGTTATAGCTTTATTGGCTCTTATAATACGTCTATGGCTACTGTTAGGCACTTGATAGATCACATACGCATTGTTGGCATAATTCGCTCCAGCTGTATAATTCGGCAATGTTCCGCTTGGAAATGTTGTTGCCATTTCATATATTTCTGCTCTGTGATTCCAAGGCTCCCAATGCCCTGGTAAGCCTATTTCTGGTGGCGTTGGATCGTTGGGGCCTTGTGTATAGCCGGAGCCAATTGGGAAAAAATCGCCTGCACCGCCAATGCCAATCGGCATCTGCTCCATAGGAATTCTGCTTGAGGCGTCTAGGCTAGCGACCCCGTTTGCAACACCCTTTTCGTTCCGATTTAACACATCGGCTATGTTAGGCTTGTCATTCCATGTCGCTTTATCGGTGTCTGTTACAAATCTATTGTCTGTGTTTTGTATTATCTTACTCGGCTCAAGCTGTGGTATACGATCAGCGTGTAATGTGCCGCTGTTAATATCATCTGCCTCATGGTTATGCGCTGTGGGAGGAAACGCTGAAGGTTTGTCGTTGATGTTATCCCAAGGAAACTGCCCGCTTGCGTTAAACCTTCCCATAAGCCATTTGATAGCATCAAAAAAACTTTGCAAGTGTTGCACTATTGTTCTTGTCCCCGTAGCGGGGTTCCCATGTGTCACATCGACGGTGTCGGCAATCAACTGACTGTCATTTGCTTTTCCGTTAATCTTTGCCAGCAAAGCCGCCGTTAGCTCGGCTTCTCCTACAGTCCCTGTAAGCAAAGTAGCCTTAATAATGTTATTGCTATCAATGATTATTTGTATGTGCGATCCTGTTGATCCTTCATAAATGTCAACCAAATCAAGCACGGATATGCGTATTTCAGCCCCGTCTTTTCTTGTTAAAATAATTTCTTTTGTTGCAGGATCATAATCAACGTCTTTTACAAGGGCTTCCAGTGGTAGGTCTATCTCTAAAACTGCCCCGCTATGGGCCCTGAAAGTTAAAATAAAATTATCGTCATCCCACACGGGCAGTCCGATCAAGTCGTTAATAATTTCTCGTATTTCAATTAATTCTTGAGGCCCGCTGCCTTGGATGTAATCACGGACTATTTCTAATGTTACTCGCCTGGTGTCTCCTGCCCCCGGCTGGCTTACAACCATGAAATCATTATCATTCAAAGGCTCTGCGTCTCTCATTTGAGCAATTGTTATATTAGCCATTGCGTCCCCGCTATTAAATTAATATTAGTTTCGGTGATTATAAATCCATCATGTTCTGTAGAGATGTAAATTGGTCTGCCGATAATTTCTTCTAGTCCGAAGTGGAATAATATTATGCCGTCAGTTCTGTCATAAAAAAGGGAATCGGGGATAAATTTGTAAACGCCTATTTCATCTGGCTTTCCTATGAGCGGAAAATAAAAAGGCAAGACCCCGTAACTTAAATCCTCTTCAAACCATCTTTTAAATTGGCTGAATTCTGTATCATTGTTTATGCCTGAATTTATTTGTGTTTTATTATCGAGAGCCAGTCTAAGAGTAGGGTAAACTTTCGGGACAAAGCTGTTTTTTAAATACGTTCGTTTTTTCCCGCTGTTAAAATCTATCGTTGTAACATAATCCTCAGCATAGCCGTAATCACCGTCAAGGAGAAGTTTTTTGTTTACTAATGGATTCCAATCAATTACTCTCATCAATCTATAATCCTATATAAATTTTATCAATAAACAATGTTTCACATGAAACAATTATGTGCTAAATCTTAATCCGCCGTCTCTCATGTCCTTTCCGGCAAAGCCTCTGTCAAATTTACCACTTGCCATGCCTTCGTTCACAATTTGTTCTACAAAGATTTTAACTCCCGATGGATCAAAATCTTCCCTGACCCTAGTATTAGGAGCGTTGTTAATTATTGTCACGTTAGGCTCTACCGTTACACCTCCATTGTTTCCCACAAGCCCCGCCAAAGCTGCTGTCACCTGTCTCTGTTGGGAAAAATCACGGGGGGTAATAACTGCTTCCCCGGCTAGCCCGATAATAGGGACTTCGCCTCTGCCTGTTATTGCACCTCCGTCATGGAAGCGTGGCGGTTGGGGCTTTGCAGAAACAACAGCGGCTATTTTGGTAGCTCCCATTGCAGCTGCTAACCCTGCCATTATTCCCGCTAAAACTGGACGCGCGGCATTAGCTGACCATGCTCTCATTACACCCATAGCAGCCTCAGCTGACGCTGTAATAACGTTTGCTCTCCATGCAAATAAGTCAGCTTTATGCTGTAACTGCGCTGCTTGCTTGCGTATATCTTTTTCTTTGGCTGCTCGTTCTTCGTCACTTTGCACCATTGCGTCATTGATGCGGAGTTTTTCTTCGAGTTCTGCATTGATTGAATTAGACCAGACTGTAGAAAGATTATTTGTCATTTCGGTAAAGGCATCAGTGTATTTTTTTATTTCGTCCACTAGCGCTTCAGTGAATTTTTTCTGGTATTCTAATCTTGCCTGTGCGGCTCTTTCGGCAATTTCGCTAATTCTTCTGTCTTTTTCTTCCCGAAGCTTTACTTCGAGATCATCGAATTGTTCCTGTGTGATTAATTGTTCTTCTAGCATTTCTCTGAAATGTTGTAGTCTTCCTTGTTGCAATTTTATATATTCTGCTTCTTCTTTCTTATCAAGCTCTTCTGCTCTGCTTGTCTCACCTGCGGCATATAGTTCTTCTCGCAAGGTATCAAATGTTTCAACGATTGCTTCGGCCTGTCTATGGGTGTTATTCAGTAGTAGTTCTATATTACCCTCTATGGTATTTGCTAATTCTCCAGCACTTCTTCCTGCAGCTCTATTTGCTTCTTCGAGATCGTTAATGGCAGCGTTTAGGTCAGCCCTAGCGGTAGCAGCATCTTCAGCCCTAGCGTCAGCTGCGGCTCTAGCTTCGTCAGCAGCAGTCCTGAGTCTTTCGGCCTCTGCCACTGCTCTACCTGCATCAGCAGCGAGATTATCTGCCCTGTCATGTGCCGCCTGAATTGTACCAACTAGATTATTGGCTCTTTCTAATTCTACTCTGGCAGCAACGACTGCAGCTTCTGTCTCCCTAAAAAGAGGCGAACGATTGCCGAAAGCGCTCACTTCTCTTAATCGATTTTCGAGTCTTTCTAATTCTCTCCTAGCGTCTTCAGCTTGGTCTTGCGCTGTTTTTAAGCTGATAGCAACGCCGCTCTCTAGACTTCTCCTTAATCCTTCTGCTCTTCTTTCAGCAGCATCAGCAGCTTCTTCGTTGTTACTGGCAATAGTAGCAGCAGCCCTGGCTTCACTATCCAATTGAATAAGCCTATTTCTAGCTGTCGCCTCATTTTCACTGGCTAATCTTCTGGCATTTTCTCGTTCTGTGGTATTTACATTATCTGCCGAGGTTATTCTTGCTCTTTCTGTTTGTAGGATAGCAGATTCTTCTATAGACTGCTCTTGTGCAAGTGCACGCCTTCTTGCTTCAATTCTGTATTGCATTTCTGCATCTATTGCCTGCCTGAGCGCTTCAGGAGTTTCAGCTCCCCTTCTCGCCGCCGCATACTCTCTAAGCTGGCGCTCATGTAGAATTTCTATATTTGATTGTGTTGCATCAGCCACAGCCCTTTGAACCTTTACGCTTAATTCGCCTTGCAGTTTAATCATCTCCTCAAGACTTTGTTTTTGCTCATAAGCCGTTCTTTGTTGTAGTCTGTATTGATCCCATTGCGCCTGTAGTACCCTGCGCCTTGCGGTGTCTTCTTCAGCCGTGCCGTCAATTAAGTCTTGAATTATTTTTAATTGGTTTGTGTAGGCGTTTACCTGTGCGTCCAGTAGTTCTCTTTGTACTTCAAGATGGGCATTACTTCTGCCTTCCAGTGTTGCTTTTTCTAGGATAGCTCTCTGTTGCCTTTCAAGGTTTTTCATGTTTTCGGCCTGTAGTTCATTAGCCGCTTCCATGCCTAGCCTTATTTGTTCAGCTTGTAGCTCCCTGAATACCCGCTGTTCTTCTGCCCCAGCTCTGCCTATTTGTTTTACAAGGTTCTGGTAGGCGTTGACCCTGGCGTTAAGTATTTGCCTCTGTACTCTCTCTGACCTAACGCTTTCACCCTCAAGCTTGGCTTTTTCAATTATTAGTTCAATTTCTTCATTGAGTATTCTTAGGTTTTCTTCGCGTGCTTGTATTATTTCTTCAGCCGCAAGGGCGGCGGCGGCGGCGGCGGCGGCTTCAGCTGCCGCAAGAGCTTCCGCTTCTTCTGCCGCCCTTGCGGCAGCTACATTAGCGGCGTGTTCTGCTGATGTTCTTTCGCCAATTAAAATCAGGTTTTCTCTTAGAATGTCATCCAATCGGCCATATTCAAGAGTTGCAACTCTAATCATTTCTACAGTAAGACCTGTACTTTCAGCTAACGTTCTTAGAGAATCTTCTGTAGCTTCGAGTATGTTCATTTCTCCAATACGGGCATTTATTCCAGTTCCTATAAGATTGCCTGCGTCCCTGCCAATTCTTTCTAATCTTTTTCTTTGTCCATCTGATAATCCTTCAATAGTGGTTTCAATGGTAACAGTATCATCGCTCATAATTTCAAAAAGTTCTTTTGTTTCATTTCTTGCTTCTACTATTTTATTAATAAAACCAGTTAAAGTGTCTCTAAGCCCTCCGATTGCCTTTTCCCAATCCTCGCCAAGCAGTTTCTTTAAATCGCTCATCGCATTTTTGTAAGCCGTTACGCTGCCTGCCCCTGTTTGCATCGCAGCTTCGGCACTCCCAGAAACCTTTGATGCTATGAGATCAATCCCTTCGCCTGCCGCCAAAGCTTCCGCTGACAAGTTTTTTAATTCTGGATACAGCCTGCCGGATGTCCTGACCATTCCGTTCAGGGAGTTATTTAGCTCGTTGACAGCTTCATCAAAGCCCATAACCCCGGAAGCAGCCATATCTGCTGCGGTGGTTAGTATTCTCTGTATTTGCTGCTGGTTTCTCCCCAAGCTTGCCAATCTGGATTGTGTTTGCAAAACCATTACATTATCTAGCCCGGTAACACGCTGCATTTCATCGGCAAATTTGGTCAACTGTCTCACATTCTTTTCATTCAGATAAGGGTTGTTTCTGGCGGCATTGGCAAGGGCCACTTCTGCCTGTTCCTGTTCCCTCCACATTACAGCCATTTCATTAAGGGCTGTTACTGCGTTTTGTCCCATTTGAACAAATGCTTTTCCAAGTGCAACGGGGCCGCCTCCGGCAGCAAGGCTCAGAAGCTGGTCAACACCTGCTATTTCCTGTGCCGCGCCTTTGGCAAAGTTTTTTATATGACCTTGTGCTTCTTTTAGCCCTTTTTTCAGTCCGCTCTGGTCTACAGAGGTATCAATTTCTATTCTTGCTTGTTCATTCGCCATGTTTTAAGCCTATCAAAGAGGAAAAATTAAACAATATTTAGATTTTTTACTTGACAAAACGCTAAAACATTATATAATTAAAGTATGAGTACCTTTGTTATTGGCCTATTTTTTATTTGCCTCGCTGCTCTTGTCGTATGGGGTATTATAGAAACTTGGAAAAATGACAGCCCTAGTAAATTGCCTTGGGAATCATAATTTAGCTTTTCTTTTTCAAAAATCTGTTAATAGTTTTAATTACTTTTTCCTTGCCGCCATCATTCCACATTCTTATTGTCCAGAATGGCCCTCTGCGCGGCCTGTCTTGAAACTCTGAAGTAGTATCATTCCAAGTGTTGCGCCCAGGGACATTTCCGTATATGTCGTACTCTATTTTTCCACTTCCAAAATCAGTATTGATAAAGACGCTTTTTCTAATAGCTGTGGTATCTGAGGGAACATAAGGATCGGATAATCTCACAACCTCAGTGTCAATAAGTGTCTGTACATTGCTCTTTGGGAGCAAGCCAAGGATTTTTGAATAGGTTTGGACTGCCGGTATATAAAATTTCACCTTTGGTTTAGGCATATCAGAATAATATATACCAGGGGAGGTTAAACAATATTAGGAAACAATTAAAAACTTTACTTATTCAGGCAGCATTGCTTATACTTTTTCCCGCTTTTACAGGGGCAGAGATCGTTTCTATTTACATGGATATTGCTAACTGTCGGCTCATAGGAAAATTCGCCCATTGACGGTATGCGGAAAATAAAGGTGGTTTTTCCATTGTGGTTAGATATGGCAAAATCGCCCTGCGAAATGATGTCCATGCCGATTAGCATATCGCAGCTTTTAGGCTCTCCTGTTACAACTTTAATCTTTAGTATTTCTATATGATAGGTTAAAAAAAGATTTATTTTGTAAACATCACTTGCCACTTTTTTATCTGATATGGTATCCATATACCCGCTGCCCACTGGCTTAATCCCTAGCCTTCCTGCAACATCATTTCTTATTATCGTTACATTGCTTCCCGTATCCCACAAAGCTTCGACTTTGATCTTATTATTATTATGAATATCCGATATTTCAACATCAGTTATTATCTGTTTTGATATGCCGTCAAACCCGCATCTGAAACTTTTGCCCATGCTGAGTATATCGGCGGCTTGCTTATTAGGCTTGACTGTTTCGTATACTTGGCATAAAATTGAACTATGGAATGGAAAAGTGCCAAATCAGCGGGATTTTTAAGCAAAATCGGCAGGTTATTCAGACCTCGCGGTAAAAAACCGACTGTTTGGAATGTTGATTTTTATAAAGAAGTGCCGAAATATACAGGTATTTTTGTGCCTCATTCTTTTTTTTATAAAGACGGAGAAGAAGAGTCAGTCAAGGCTCCAAATAGAACACAATCAGAGGAATAAACCCATGAAAAAAGCAATCTTAACCTTGGCTATTGTTTTCGCCCTTGTTTCTTGTCTGGCTGTACCAAGTACTTCTAATTATGATTCATCTGCCAACGAAGATATTTCCAATTTTAGTATCCGCAATGTTGAAAATTCTGTTATTTACCAATGGTCTGTTTATTTGTCAACTGGCAGGCGTGTGCATAGCCTAGCTATCTCTGATGATAATACGCCGATTTTATATACTGTCAGGCGTTCTAATTCCACAGATTATATTATTGAAAATAATAATCCTGTAGTAGATGAGATTGTCATACTTGATAATAGAGTTGCGTCTATAACAGTTGACGGAGAAACTTTTAGATTAAATGATTTTGAGTACGATAACTTGATCAGAAGGGCTCAATTCCTTGAAACGGTGAGCTTCCCCCCACGTGATACATCAATTGAAAAATATATAGAATGGGGAAATGGATTTTTTACTATTCGGCTTATGGATAGCACATTTTATGAATTAGAGGATGTCCCCTTTGAAATAGATGCTTCATTTGTCAAAATATTTTATACCAATCATAGTGATTATATTAGATATTTAACAGGGTCAGAGAGAGCTGAAGGCACAAGCGACACGACTCTCAGGCAACTTTATCGTACGCAGACCTTAGAAAATTATATAAGAAGTAGAGTGTCGCCATTAGGGCAATTTTTTAACATCCAAGGAGAGCTTGTTAGATATGAAATAGACATATTAGATTTATTTCAATATGGCGATACAAGTAGAACAATCCGCATTAAAGTCTCTATAGAGAATATTGAAAAAAATATTACTGTATTCGTTGAAACCTTGCCAATACGCCTTGGGGCAAATATTGATGAGGTAATCGAGACTATCGGCTTCCCCACCCAGAGAAGCACAGAAACACATTTGAGATATAACCTCTATGATTTGTTGCTGGTAAATGATGAAGTCTATGAAATAATGCAAAAAAGAAATTATCATTCATTGCTTGATGAAGATTCTGTTGAAGGTCGTATTATTAGAAGTAGTTATTCACATTAGGCAAAAAGGAGCAAAGCCATGAAAAAACTACTTTGATTTTTCCCATTACATCAGTGTTCACTTTTACCTGTACCAGCTTGTCTTTAATCATACCGTTTTATCTTTTTAAGCTGTCTTTTAATTTTCCAGCTATTTCTTGTAATTCTTTTACTTGGTCTATTACATCAATAGGCAGTATATCTACAGGGCGGAGCTCAAACCACTTGCTTTCGGCTTTATTGTAAACATAAATAAACCCGTTTTTTGAATGAAACTGTGGTAATTTCCCTATGTCCATTTGATACCCCTTGAAAGTAGGTTATCAAAACGGTGAGATTAAACAATATTTGAAGCCTGTCGATAATGGAAATGGAGGCTAAAATGGAATATGAAAAATTAAGCAACATTGAAAAAATCAAAATGGTTGAATTAGCCATAGAATTAAAACGATCTCATTATACAGGCGGAGGCAAAACTCCAATTGTTTCTTTTGAACAATATGTAAAAGATATGGTAAAAATAGCCCGTGATATTGCTATTCAGGTCTAAGAATACGGATTAACTTTATAGTTAAAGGCTGTTCTATTTGTGTATCAAAGCCCACTATCTCATAATTAAGGGGTTTTAATACCTGTTGTATTTCCTCTATGTATTCCAGCCATTCCTTTTTTTCGGTTTCCATAAAATCTCCTAAATTTACTTCATATCAAAAATAGGTTTGTCAATTTCAAACAAGGGCAATTCCCACGCCCGCCGCATTTCTTTCATCGGGTCAAATTTGCCCTCCGGCTTGCTGTACCTTGCTGACACTATGTCGTTGATTTTTGTACCTATAAGCCCGTTGTATAAAGACATAAAGTCGTGCCAGTGTAGATCGTCTATAAGCAGATTGATCATGTACTGCTGTCGGAAGGCCGCAAGGATATACTCTGAATCTAAGAGCCAGTCCATGCCACGAACATTACTTTGTTTCCCTGTGGGGTTAGGCAAAGGCTGGTCGTTACGGTAGAACTTGCACAGCTCTTCATAACCAGCCAGCTTGTTTTCAGGAACCAGTGACTTGTAAAACACATTAAGCTCTCCCAAGTCTACTGCCTCTTTGCCTTCCTTCCGCCAGGCGTTGTGCATGTTTTCAAAGTTTATACCAAAGCAGAAACCAGTTTGTATCTCGTATTCAATACCATCAACAATTACTGATTTCTGCCTTGACCTGTCAAGCTTAGAAAAATCAATCATCAACC
>Ga0099364_10002879_pt1 | contig 27188 bp, 20 predicted proteins | sample TergutTh196P3_FD_73070 | JGI IMG/M metagenome (GOLD analysis project Ga0099364, IMG submission 73070) | Microcerotermes parvus P3 segment gut microbial communities from Pointe-Noire, Republic of the Congo - Th196 P3 | ecosystem: Host-associated > Arthropoda: Insects > Digestive system > Gut ... | reverse complement strand
TAGGCGGGGCATTCCTTTGCTCCATGTCGTGGATACACGCCATTGTGCGTTTTCCTGCCCACAAGAATCAATATTAAGTATCATGGTGGGCAGGCAAGCCGACACAATGGTCGGGGTTGGTTACCCCATTTTTTCGCTGTCGCAAAAGTCATGCCCCGCCTACCCGCCGCTCTCCCCCCGCAAAACCTGCCGCGCTCTCCGCCTGGTAACATACCGGCGGCGGCAGGCGGGCGGGATGTCAAAATATGCTGGAGAATTCGCCTTCGGAGTCTCCCAACCACTAAAATAAACAACTGAAATTTTAGTGACCGGGCAGATACTCAATATCCAAAAGAAAAAACTTCACTGTTGGTCTGACGGCGAGGAATCCTGCAAATATTTTTCCACCCCGCCCGCCTGCCGCCGCCGTCCTGGTTAACAGGGATTTAGTGGATGGTTTATCTATATAAAGAATCTTTTGCAGAAGAAGTTAAAAAATAATATTTTATTAAATACTTAACGGCCCATTGAATATTGCAGCAATGTAACCTCTGATTAAAAGACTCTGGATATAAGGCCATCAGGCGGCAGGGCAATCGGCAATGGCGTAGTGTGCCTGTTTTTGATTAATGGGGGAACTTTACCTTGTTTTTGGGGTATGGGGAAGGGGGTTTTTGTTAGGCTTTGCAAAAACGGTGAAAAGTGGTATAGTATAAATGAGGGGACACATGAATATAGTTATCCTTGACAGTGCGTATAAACATGGGATAACTGAGGAAAGCATATTTTCGTGTTTATTCAACGTGAGGGGCGATAAGTTGCTCGATGATCCGCCGCCAAAACGCCTGTTTGCAGGTTTTGACCATGTGGGGAATGCACTTGAGGTTATAGCGGTTGAAGATGACGAACAAGACCGTTTAGTGGTGATTCACGCCATGAAACTAAGACCGCTTTTTTTTTATTTGTTAGGGGATTATTAAATGGATTATAACGAAATTGACGTTGACAAAATCGTGAATGAAGTAGTTGCCGCAGAAGAACAGGGAAGAACACGCCCTGCCACAAAAAAAGAAACTATGGCAGTCCGTCTTGCCGCCCTTAGCGCCATTGTCCTAAAAATGCAAGAAACTGTTGATAGTGACAAAGAATTAACACACGCCTAGGGAATAAATCCTGTCAACTGCGGCGTAGCCGCATGGCATAATATATATTGATACGTATGAATTTTCTAGATTTACTTCTACCCCTCAAAAAGAATTGGAAAAATTAAGAAAAGACATTATAGAACAAATTGTAAAGTCTATATAAAGAATCTTTTGCAGAAGAAGAAAAAAAATAATATTTTATTAAATATTTGACGACCCATTGAATAAAGCAGCAATGTAACCCCAAGGACTCTGGATATAAGGCCATCAGGCGGCGGCGGGCGGGGTGGTCATGACTTTTGCGACACCGAAAAAAGTGGGTAACCGACCCCGACCATTGTGTCGGCTTGCCAGCCCGCTAATAATTAGAGGGCTGGTAAACGCACAATGGCGTGTAATAATATTCCGGAGCAAAGGAATGACCGCTCCGCCCGCCGCCGCCTGATGGTGTGATACCAGGTCGGCAAATCAGGGTTTGCGGGGCGCTATCCATTTATTAACAACACTGTCCATCCGGAGAATGCCAATCGGTTTTGAGAGCACATCCTGGAAACCGGCATTAAGGAAAAATGTATTATTGCCGACAGCGCTGGCAACAAGGGCAATGATAGGCACGTTTTTGGCATACTCTGTGCCGATATGATTGCGGATTATCTGTACTGTTTCTACACCGTCCATTCCGAGTACCCAGCGATTCAGGAAAATAGCGTCATAACGGGGTTCGCCGCTTGTGATAAGCTCTACCGCTTCTTCCCCGCTCTGGACACAGTCAACGGTTATCCCATAAGACTCCAGCATTCCCTGAGCCAGCATAAGGTTAATATCAACATCATCAACGACCAAAACCCGCGCTTCGGGAAGCTGGATGCACTGTAAGGCAGCTTTATCGATTCTCTTCTGACCGGCGGCTTTGACTTTATTTAACTTTTCGGCAAATTCCGCGCTTGCAAACTCATCGCTGACATATTTATGCGGCAGCCGTACGGTGAAAACCGACCCCTTCCCCGGAGTGCTCTCAACGGCTAATGTACCATGCATCAAGTCAACAATTTTTTTTGTCAGCGCAAGGCCAAGTCCTGTTCCTTTGGAAGAACGTTGTTTGCTCGTATCAAGGCTTGAGTAATCAAGGAATACCTTGTCAATATCTTCCGGTTTGATCCCTTCGCTGGAATCCGTAACAGATGAAACGAGCCATACCGTGTCACCTGTTTTCTCGGTCGAAACCCGCCACTCAACAGTTCCTCCCGCTCTGGTATTGTTGATTGCATTTGCCAGTAAGTTGTTAAATATCTGCCTCGATCTCAGTGCATCTCCAATAACCTTTGCAGAAAGTTTTCCGTCGGTAACAATATTTAAATCAATTGAACTGGAACCTATGTGGCGCAGATTTGAATTTGCCGTATCAACTATAAATTGGGGCAGATCGTATTCAGCAGAATATACCCCAAATTTCCCCGACTCTATATTGGAAATATCAAGAAGATCATTCACCACACCAAGAATTTTCATGCCTGATTCATAGATTAGATCCTGATAATCCCTGAGCCCCTGCGGCAACTCCTTGTTAATAACACTGAGTTCGGAAAAACCAATAACTGCGGTCAGCGGGGTGCGAAGGTCATGACTCATATTGGCAATAAATGATGTTTTTGCTTTTGTGGCGGTTTTCAACAGTTCAAACGGTTTTGCGATAACACCCGATGCCAATGCTGCTGCAAGCATCCCCAGTGCCAGGAAGATAATGCCTGAAATACCGATCATCCCTCTTATCGTTGGATAAGCGCTTTCTGCAATCGAAGTTGAAACTGCAATGGCCCAGCCTTCTCCCGAATGTATGGTGTTGAAAGCGATTATATCATCAATATTTTTGCCGTCCATGTTTTTCAGGGAATAACGGGTTGTGCCTGTATCGCCGTCACCGGAAATCATCTGCCTAATTACCCTGGCGGCATCATCAAATTTGGAAGAAGACTCGCTGTCAGCCAACTCCAGAAAATTCAAACGTCTTGAAACCCAGTCTCTGTGATAATCGGCAATGATAAACCCATCTTTATCCACCATGGTTATGCGCTGGTCGCTCATGGATGTAAATTGATTCATTAGTTCACGGAAAAAATAACCGGAAATGGTCAGACCGACAATGTCATCACCCATTGGTACAAAAACATAGAAAACTAACTGCCCTGTAGAATCGATATATGTGGTTGAAATTACCCTATCCCATTCAAATACCTGCTGGATGTATTCTGCCAGAACACTTTCAGGAGGAGGATCACTGTCTATACTTAAAGAAGCCATAACCCTGCCGTTTATATTAAAAATCGCTATTGCCGTAAAATTCTCGTATGCGGCAGCCTGTTCAATAAGGGACTGCTGAACCAGATGCATTGGATAACCTTCCAGCGCAAAAGCCACAGCCGCGGCATCTTCTTTAAGCAAATTCATTTGATTTATGACATATTCATTTGCCACCGATACCATAGCCTGCATATTGTCTTCAAGGGTCTTGAGTATCTGGCTTTGCGCCGATGAAATGCTGATTATCACGCTGGATGCGGTAATCATAAGAATAATAGCGGTAATTATAAGAAATACTTTCAATCGGGTTGACATTTTTTCCATCCTTTCATATAAAGAACTTTGCTTCTATGATATAGTATATATAAAATGGCTAAAATTTCAATAGCCGGAGGGATAAAATAACTCCCTTCCCCATTTACCGGTAATCTGCTACTCTTAGCCTTGACGGAGTATCTTTATTATGGGTGATTATTTTATGCACAACTACCGGCGGCTGCCGGTAATGTTTGTAAAAGGCGAAGGTACCTGGCTGTTTGACAATAACGGAAGGAAATACCTTGATTTTACCTCCGGTATTGCCGTTAATTGCCTGGGGCATAACTACCCGCCGCTCGTTAAAGCTGTTTGTGATCAAGCAGCCCGGTATTTCCATTGTTCCAATTATTACCAGTCAGATATTGCGGCGGCTTTTGCGGAAAAACTTGTTGCTGCTTGCACGCCCGGAGGTATGAAAAACGTGTTTCTCGCCAATTCCGGGGCAGAGGCAAACGAAGGAGCCTGTAAAATCGCCCGGAAATACTCGTTAAAAAAATACGGCCCCGGCAGGCATACCATAGTCACTTTACGGGGCAGTTTTCACGGCAGAACTATCACTACCCTGGCAGCCACGGGGCAGGAAAAGTTCCATAAGGACTTTGGCCCATTCACCGAAGGTTTTGTATACATTGACAGCGGGGACAGAGACGCTCTGGAAAAAGCGCTGGATGCAAAAACCGTAGCAGGACTATTCATTGAGACGGTACAGGGGGAAAGCGGCGTCTACCCCCAATCACAGGAATTCATCGAAGAAGCGGCACGGCTATGTGCCGAAAGGGACATACTGCTCATGTTTGACGAAATCCAATGCGGTGTGGGCCGGACAGGAACATTCCTTGCTTATGAGCAATACCGGTACAATGGCGCGCCCGTCAAGGCTGATGTGGTAACCCTTGCCAAGGGACTGGCCGGCGGTATTCCTGCAGGTGCAGTACTTGCCGGAGAAAAAGCCGCCGATGTATTTGCACCCGGAGACCATGGCAGCACATTCGGCGGAAACCCCATCGCGGCAGCGGCGGGATTGGTAGTGCTGGAAACAGTTAACAACCCGGCATTCCTGGCGGAAATTACACGTAAAGGAACGATGATCATGGCAGCAATCCGGGCATGGAACCACCCGGCCATACAGGATGTCCGGGGTCGGGGGCTGATGATCGCCATTGATATTGACCGCGACGCATGGCCGGTACTGGAAGCCACCATCGCTCGTGCCGAAGGCACACATGCCTTCGGCATGGACAAATGCGGCTTGTTGATCCTCTCTGCCGGGCAGAAAACCCTGCGCATGCTGCCGCCTTACACTATCAGCGACAGTGAAATTGAACAAGGACTGGAAATATTACATACAATGTTATAGGGAAGGATAATCTTTTGCCGGATAATGATCTTCGTGAAATAATAAGCAAGAACGAACATTCCCTCCTGAATAATGCCCCGGATATTACTTTCATGCTGGATCCGAACCTCTATTTCGTTCTGGGTACGAAGAAAACTGCGGACTTTTTTGGATACAGGGATATTCAGGAAATGGCAGGGCTTTTTTATGAAGAACTTTTTTCCAGGCTTATGCCCGGATCATGGATAGAAGAAATCGGAAATTATTGCAAAGAGACAATTGCAAATGATACTCCTGTCCACTATGAAACAAAGGTTGCCGTAACCGGTGGTACAGAAAAGGTTTTTCAGGTGTCTGTCACCCAGGCAAAGGAGGAGCAGGAAATTTTCTGCAGAGGCCTTATCATTGTTCTTAACGATGTTTCGGAACTGTACCATGCCAGGGAAGTCGCGCTTGCTGCCAGCCAGGCCAAGAGCAATTTTCTTGCGAACATGAGTCACGAAATACGTACCCCCATGAATGCCATTATTGGTATGACCACTATTGCGAAAAAAGCAGACAGTATTGAACAAAAAAACTACGGATTGCAGAAAATTGAAGAGGCTTCGACCCATCTTCTCGGGATTATTAACGATATTTTGGATATTTCCAAAATCGAGGCGGGAAAATTTGAACTTTCGCTGGTGAATTTCAATTTTGAAACCATGATCAGGAAGGTGGAAAACATCATAAATATCAAGGCGAATGAAAAAAAAATATGTTTCAATATTCATATCAGTGACGATATTCCCCAAACTATAATCGGTGATGATATGCGCCTTACCCAGGTGATCACGAACCTGCTTTCAAATGCAGTAAAATTCACGCCCGATCTTGGAGAAGTGAGCATGGAGTGCAGCCTTATTTCACAGGGTGAAAACGGCAATATTTCCATTCAGACGACGATAACAGATAATGGGATAGGTATTCCTGTTGAAAAGCAAAATAAACTGTTTACTTCTTTTAGTCAGGCCGAAAGCGGCACTTCCCGTACATTTGGCGGCACTGGTCTGGGGCTTGCCATTTCGAAAAAAATAGTTGAGTTGATGGACGGTAAAATCTGGGTAACCAGTTCCGGCAACGGCAAAGGTTCAACATTTACTTTCACGGTTCAGCTTCAGCGGGGAATCGAACAGGAAAGTATTGAAGATAGTATATCCGATGAAATTAATACTTTCCCCGGTTCCTGCATTTTGGTAGCGGAAGATGTTGAAATAAACCGTGAAATCATTGAAAGCCTGCTTGAATCATGTTCCCTGATCATTGAATTTGCGGAAAACGGCAAAGAGGCAGTGGATAAATACACTTCCGAACCGGAAAAATTCGATTTGATTTTCATGGATATTCACATGCCGGAAATGGATGGCTACGAAGCTACCATGCAAATAAGAGCTTTCGAAGCATCTAAGCTGCAATCGGAAAGCCCAAAGGGCTCACCACCAATGGGTGGCGTGCCAATTGTTGCAATGACCGCCAATGTTTTTCAGAAAGATATAGAAAAATGCCTGTCAGTAGGTATGAATGATCATGTAGGAAAACCGGTAGATATGAACGATGTGATGGAGAAATTACGAAAATATCTTTTATGAGGCATTGACTTGAGGTACTACACAGAGTTGACCTGCAAATGGTAAATCATTATGCTGATTACACTATGAGTACACAACAATTGGCATTACTAGGTGACGAAGCAGTTGCACTGGGGGCGATCCATGCCGGTATTAGTGCGGCTTACGCCTATCCGGGAACTCCTTCAACGGAAATTTTGCAAAGCCTGATAGACACGTATGCAGACGGAGGGCCGATAGCGCGATGGTGCGCGAACGAGAAAACGGCGCTTGAAGCGGCAATTGGCGTATCATTTGCGGGACGGCGGGCTTTGGCTGCCATGAAGCATGTCGGGCTTAATGTAGCGGCAGATCCTTTTATCAATGCGGCGCTCCTGGGCATTAAGGGCGGGCTGGTTATCGCTGTTGCAGACGATCCGGGCATGCACAGTTCTCAGGATGAACAGGACTCCCGGTTTTATGCCGCCTTTGCGATGGTTCCCTGTCTTGAGCCGCGCAGCCAGCAGGAAGCTTATGACATGACGCGTGAGGCGTTTGATGTTTCCGAGCGATATCAAATTCCGGTAATGCTCCGTTTTTCTACCCGGCTTGCCCATTCCCGTGCGGGAGTTACCACGCGGGATGCCGTGGAGCAAAAGCCTGTTTCCAAAGCAACAGAGAAAAATCGCTGGGTATTGATCCCTGCTTTTGCCCGTAAAAACAACGCTATGCTGGTCGAAAAGCAAAAAAAATTAACAGACTGGTCAACCACACACCCGGTAAATGCATTGGAACTGCCCGGTAACGGAAAAATTGATCTTGCGGTAATTACCGCCGGGCTTGGCGGTAATTACTACGAAGAAAATCTGGACGATTTTATTACCATGAGAAACGGGAAAGTTCCGGCCAGGCTGCACATAGGCGCGTATCCTCTGCCCGAAGAATCAATCCGCACATTATGCGCCGCATCGGAAAAAGTACTGGTACTCGAAGAAGGGCAGCCGTTAATTGAGCAGCGGCTGCGGGGTATTATGCCTCAAAGCACAGCAATAGCAGGAAAACTTGCCGGTTTTGACGGGGTACCACCCGGAGGCGGCGAGCCCGGCCCCGTAACCAGGACCGGAGAATTAGACCCTGACAATGTGCGGCTTGCATTGGGATTACCGCCCCGCCCCGGTGTTGCAGTTAACATTGACCCTGCAAGCCTTCCTCCCCGGCCGCCCCAGCTCTGCCAGGGCTGCCCGCATTGCGACAGCTTCGATGCCATAAAAATAGCTGCTGAGGCTCTTGATCCCCGTCCGGGCCACCCTGACGTAGGCATCAACTCAGACATTGGTTGTTATTCACTGGGTGTAGCGCCGCCGTATGAAGTTCCCGAAAGCATTGTCTGCATGGGTGCCGCCGTTACCATGGCAAAAGGTGCTGCGGATGCAGGGCTGAAGTACAGCATAGGGGTAATTGGCGATTCAACATTTATCCATTCAGGCATCACCGGCCTTATTGATGCAGTGACGGATGACATCCCCATGACTCTCATCATACTGGACAACTCCGTCGTAGCAATGACCGGCTGCCAGCCAACCATGGTTCCCTCGGAAAAACTCGCTGATTTGGTACTCGGCTGCGGGGTTCATCCCGATCACCTGTTGAAACTGGAAGCCAAAAAGCACCTCGTTGAAGAAAATGCAATTAAATTAAAAACCGCATTTGAGCATCGGGGGCTTTCAGTGGTGATTTTTAAACGGGAATGTATTGAAGCTTTAAGGAAGCAAAAAAAGGCTGTAAAAGGCTCCCTAGACGGCACGAAAAAATTAAAAGAAGCGCTTTAGGGTATTATCTCCTGATAAAATACATTATGTCTCCAAATACGGCAAAAATCAAAAGCCCGGCGACAAGTACTATACCCACAGTCTGGAAAACACCAATTGCCCTGGGTGGGAGCGGTTTTCGCCGTACTGTTTCAACAATGAATAGAATAATTTGACCGCCGTCAAATAAGGGTATTGGCAGCAGGTTCATTACGAAAAGAGCAACAGAAATGAAGGACAGAAAATGCGCCATGGAACGGATGCCTGCTCCGAAATTTACACCAAAGCCCTCGGCGGCAACATCACCCATCATGTAGGTTATGCGTAAAGGGCCGGAGACTGCCTGGGTCAGATCAATGCCCTTGAAAAGCAGAGTAAGGCCTTTAAGATAGGTGGTAAATGTTTTCCAGCTTTCCGAGGCGCCTTTAACCAACGCCGCAGGGGGTGAAAGCGTTGGTGTCCGGTAGTGTACCACTGCCCATCTAATTCCCAATTCCGACCAGTTTGTCTGCGAGTCGGCAAGCTGGGTGCTTCTTTCAACACCATCCCTGAGGTAATCAATGGTGACAGCGGAATTGTCCTTTATCATCCGGTCAAAGTCCATTATGTGAGAGATTGGGTTGTTTTCAACATTGACTATCCGGTCACCCGGTAAAAGCCCCGCATTGGCGGCATCACTGTCAATGGAAATATCTCCGATGACAGGATCCGCCCAAAAATACACGCCTATCCTCCCCATCCCCGAACTTCGGTCAAGATCGGGGGTAACATAAAGATTAATTATTGCACCTTCACGATCAATGGTTACCGGTAATAATTTTTCGGGATTTATTGCAATGGCCTCCTGAACTTCATGGTAGAAATTGGTTGTTCTCCCGTCTACTTCGATGATCCTGTCGCCTGTTTGAAAACCAGCCCTGTCTGCAGGAAATTCATTACCAAGGTCGATTTCCGATGCAAGCACAATCCTGTTTTCCAGAGTTTGCCTTTCAAATCCAATGCCCCAGATGAACGAAAGCACAATGATGGCAAACGCCAAATTGAATACGGGTCCGGCAAGACAGACAACAATTCGCCGCCAGGGGCTCATGCCGTAAAATGTTCCCTTTACCGGTTCCACTCCGCTGGCATGTTTTTCATAAGCTTCCCGGAATTCATTATCGCCGCGCATTTTGCAATATCCGCCAAGGGGAAACATTCCCAGGCGGTATTCTACACTGCCGATTTTCTTTTTGAGAATGGGGTTGCCCCAGCCAATGGAGAAAGCATCTACATCAATACCCACGAGCCGCGCCGCAAGAAAATGCCCCAGTTCATGAATAAATACAACAATTCCCAGGCCAAACAGCCCCAGCGCAATTCTTACTATTTCCATAATTTTTCCTTTACTAGTGTTCTTGCATGCCTGTCCGCATCCATTACCAATGCGATGTCTTCAGGTTCAGTGCTCCAATCCTTATCTAAAACATACTGGGTAATTCTCCCAATATCAAGAAAGCCAATACTACCTTCAAGAAAAGCGGTAACCGCCGCTTCATTTGCCGCATTGTACGCACAGGGGTACAACCCGCCTTTTTTTACTGCCTCGTAGGCAAAAGCCAGCAGGGGGAACCGTTCCATGTCCGGCGGCTGAAATTCCAGTGCAAACGGGTTGTCGAAAGTGAGCGGAGAGTAGGGAAAAGAAGTTAAAAGGTAAGAGGTTAGAGGTAAGAGGTTAGAAGAGTGGTGAAGCGCGGCCTGGATGGGATGGCGCATGTCAGGACGTGAAAGCTGGGCGTATAATACGCCGTCTTTCATCCTGATCATTGAGTGAACAATGCTTTGAGGGTGAATGACCACTTTAATTTTATCGGGAGGAAATCCGAACAGCCGTACTGCCTCAATTACTTCAAGCCCCTTGTTTGCCATTGTTGCTGAATCAATGGTTATCTTTGTTCCCATGTTCCAGGTTGGGTGTGCCAGCGCGTCCTGCGGATTTATTTTTTCCATTGCTTCGGCAGGGTAATTCCGGAACGGCCCGCCGGATGCGGTAAGCACAATTTCTTCCAGGTTGTCTTTTCCATGGGCTTGAATCATGTGATAAACAGCGGAGTGTTCTGAATCGACGGGAATTAATTGAACATTTTTTTCACCGGCTCGGGCGAGTACCAGGGGGCCGGCCATTACCAGGGTTTCCTTGTTTGCCAAAGCAAGATCACAGCCTGCTTCTATCGCCGCCATTGAAGGTTCCAGCCCTGCCGCACCGCTAATGCCGTTAAGAACAATATCCGCACCAGTATTGGCAATCGCGGCAAGCAGTGATTCTTTTCCCCCCGCTGCCCCGCTCAGCACAAGTTCAGCATTCGGCCATTGCCGCCCAATGTCATCCAGTGTTTTACCGTTATTATATGCGCTGAGCAAAACAATTTCAAAGTGATCTTTCTCCTGAGAAATTACATCAAGCGCGTTTTTCCCGATAGACCCCGTTGCTCCGAGTACTGCCACCCGCTTTTTCATATTATCCGGCTTTTTCCCCTTCTCTTTTAACTTTTACTTTTTAATTTTTATCTTGTTTCACGGAATAAAAAACAGGCGGAAAGCCAAATAAAATACCGGTGCGGCAAATGTAATGGAATCTATGGAATCGAGTACACCGCCCCTGCCGGGGATAATACCTCCCGAATCTTTGAGGCCGGAACTTCGCTTGATAACCGATTCGCCCAGATCGCCCAGAGTTCCGGCAATACCGGTCAATAGACCCAAAACGGCTCCGGCAACCGGCGCATTCAATGAATGGTCGGGAATAAAAACTTCGGGATATACCAGGGCCGCGCCCAAACCGACAAGGGTTGGCACAATGAGGCCTCCGGTAAAACCGGCAATGCTTTTACTTTGACTTACCGGTATAAACCCCTGATTTTTCCTGCCGAACAGTTTACCTGCTGCCCATGCGGCGGAATCGCTTGAAAAAACAATGCAGAGAAATGTAAGGATTATTATACTTGTGTTTTTTTCCAGGTGGCTAAGTCTGACGATCCAGGTCATCAGAATACCCGGGTATAACAGCACTGCAAAACCGGCGGCAATGCGGCTGATTGAATCGTCAAGGGCTTCTCCCCGGGAGAATATCCCTGACATCAGCAGACAGGCTACGGCAACGGCAATTATGGCAGGAAGCAGGAGATCGTTAAAACCAAAGCATACGGTTAGAAGCATTGCGGCAGGCGGAACGGCACCCAATACCGCCGCTTCGATTTTTATAATACGTAATTTTTTTTGAGCAAGCAGGACTGATAATTCCGCAGCTCCAAGTGCGCTGAATATAACAACCGCTATGTTGAATGCGAAGTATTTATAAAACGGAAGAAAAATCACCAGAGAAAATATGACGGGAATGCCAATAAAAAATATGAGCAGCCGTTGAACCATTTTTTTCATTGTTTTTCTCCATTGACCGGAATACCCCCGGTATGAACGCTGCTATCTCCAACACCGCCAAAACGGCGGTCGCGGTTTCGGTATTCGTCAACGGCTTTTTCCAGGTCTTCTCTTGTCCAGTCCGGCCAGAGCTTTGCTGAAATGTACAGTTCCGAATAAGCTCCTTCCCACAGCAAAAAATTACTTGTCCGGTATTCTCCCGCACTGCGGATAATAAGATCGGGATCCGGCACGTCGGGGTTGTCAAGGCTGGCGGCAATATCGCTTTCAGTGACGGCTGTTAAATCTTTGCCGCTTGCTGCCAGCCGCCGGAATGCCCGTACCAGTTCATCCCTGCCGCCGTAATTTAACGCAAGGATCACCTGCATTCCGCTTAATGCTTTGGTTTCTTCAACGACATTTGCAATTTCCATGGCAATATCAGGAGACAGGCTTTTGGCATCGCCGGCATGGCGGACGCGGATATTGTTTTCCCGGCAAAATGGCAGTTCGGCGCGGAGGTACTGTTTCACCAATCCCATGATAAAATTTACCTCCCCGGCGGCCCGTTTTCGGTTTTCTGTCGAAAAAACATAGAGGCTCAGGTGCTGTATCCCCATGTCGCTGGCTGCTTTAACTATACGCCGCGCCGCCTTGAGCCCTTCAGTGTGTCCTTGAGTCCGGATCGCCCCCCTCTGCCGGGCCCAGCGACCGTTGCCATCCATGATTATTCCGACATGCATCACACTTCCATTATTTCTTTTTCTTTTTCTTCCAGAACTTTATTCACCTTGTCAATGTAACCGTCGGTTAATTTTTGCAGATCCTCAGATCCTTTTTTTTCATCATCCTCGGTAATAGCGGAGTCTTTCAGCATTTTTTTTAGTTCTTCGTTGCCATCACGGCGTATGTTGCGAATAGCTACACGGGATTGTTCCGCCTGATTTTTTGCAAGTTTAACCAGCTCTTTACGCCTCTCTTCGGTAAGGGGAGGAATGGCGATGCGAATTACTTTTCCGTCGTTGGACGGGTTGAGGGACAACTCCGATGACCGGATTGCTTTTTCAATTTCGCCGATGAGGTTTTTATCCCAGGGCTGAATGACAATAAGCCGTGCTTCGGGAACAGAAACATTCGCCACTTGATTGAGCGGTGATTTTTCCCCGTAGCAATCAACACGAATCTTATCAAATAAAGTTGCCGATGCCCGTCCGGTTCGCAGTGTGGCAAATCCGTCTTTCAGATTTGTTACGGTTTTAGTCATTTTATCTTCGGTTGTGGTTATAACAGTCTGCATTATGTACCTTACCTGTCAGGAATCCGCGCCAACGCCTACTTTGAAATACGCATAATCAGCGATTTCAAGCTGTGCTCCGGCTTTTTTTACACATTCGGCAACTGCTTGTGCAACGGTAAGTTTTTCATCTTTCACATAACCCTGCTCAAGAAAGCAAATTTCGGAAAGGTGCTTGCTGAGTTTCCCCTTGAGTATACCGTCAAGCACTTGTGCCGGTTTGCCTGCAAGTTTTTCGTCTTTTTCCATTAATTTACGGAAAATGTCTTCCTGCTCTGTAATGTATGCAGGATCAATTTTACTTTTGTCCAGCGCATAAGGATTAAATGCGGCAATATGCAGGGCAAGGGAAAAAATAAAAGACTGCACTTCTTCATCTTTGAATATTTCCGGTTTGTCAGACCTGCATTTTACCACCACGCCGATGTTACCGTCGCCGTGACTGTATTTGGTAAAAAATTCGTTTGCATTCGCATTAAGAACTTTGAGACGCTTGAGGCCCATGTTTTCGCGGATCTTTGTGGCAAGATCGGTAACCATGCCGTGAAGCTCATCGTTGGGTTCTGTATACTCTTTCTCCAGCGCTTTTGCGGTAATAGCTTCGCCCAGGGCTATGAAATCAAGGTTTTTAGCCACAAAATCCGTCTCGGAGGCAAGCTCCGCAAGAACTGCCATGCTTCCGTCTTCTTTTATTTTCATAAAAATCTTTCCGGCGTTCGTTGCCCTGTCGGCACGTTTTTCAAGTGCGGCAAGCCCTTTCTCTTTGAGGATTTTTTCAGCCTTGACAAAATCGCCTTCAGTACTCACCAGTGCGTTTTTACATTCCATCATTCCGGCACCGGTCTTATCCCTGAGCCGTTTTACATCTGCTGCGCTTATTTCTGCCATTTTATTCTCCTATTTCTCCATAAATTTTATCCACATCCACCTGGATCTTGTCTCTCTTTTCTTCATCTTCGGGCACCTCGTCCTTATCATATTCCGGTGGAATTTCGGTTGAGTATTTTTCAATTGCGGCGACAATATCGACCTCTTGATCGTCCTCTTTCACCGACATATCGGACATCAGGCTTTCCTGATCCTCATCTTCATCGCCCAGAGTTTCAATGATCTTGAGGCCAACTTCGTTATCAGCCTCTATCACTGCGTTGGCAATGATCGAGGTAAACAGGGAAATGGCCCGGATTGCATCATCGTTACCGGGTATTGGGTAGTCGATACCTTCCGGATTACAGTTCGTATCAACCACCGCAATAATGGGGATACCCATGCGCTGCGCCTCCGCGACAGCAATTCCTTCCATGCGTGTGTCAATGATGAACAATATGCCGGGAAGCTCTTTCATTTCCTTGATACCGCCAAGGTTTTTCTGGAGCTTCGTCCGTTCCTTGGCAAGAGCGGCAATTTCTTTTTTGGTAAGATTTTCAAAAGTCCCGTCTACTTCCATTTTTTCCAGCTTTTTCAGCCGGAGCAGCGATCGTTTAATAGTGACGAAGTTCGTGAGCATCCCGCCCAGCCAGCGGTTGTTTACGAAGTACATTCCACAGCGCTCGGCCTCTTTCTGGATTGCCTGCTGCGCCTGCTTTTTTGTACCCACAAACAGCACTGTTTTGCCTGCCGCGACGGTTTTGCGAACCGATTCATAAGCGTCTTTGATTGCCTGAATGGTTTTTTGCAAATCGATGATGTGAATGCCGTTCCGTTCCGCGAAGATGTATTTTTTCATCCTCGGATCCCAGCGTTTGACCTGGTGGCCGAAATGTACTCCTGACTCCAGAAGACTTTTCATGGTGACTACTGCCAAAGTTTCCTCCTCTGTTCCGGGATTTTACGAGAAAACCCCTCCTAACCCTATGTCTCATCTGCCCACTCATGAGCGGCAGATGGAAATTTTTGGGACTATTTCGAAAATATTATCACACAGAGAACACGGAGAAACAGAGTTTAATTTCCATTCATACCCTCTGTGTCTTTGTGGCTTCGTGTGAGTTATAATCAAAACAAGCCCTTGGCTATCCGGAGCTTAAGCTCCTTTGCGATAACTGTATACAACAATATGGCATACAATAAAGAATAATGGCAAGGGGGGTACTATGCTGATGGAAAAAGCGGTTAATGCGGGAAGGCAGGAAAGTAACAATTAGCAGGGGAGCAAAAAATGTCTTGCTCTGCTCTCTGCTAATTGCTACCAATTAATTTCTACTATCTGTTCCGGTTTTGGGGTTGCCTGTCAGGAGGGGTATCAGGGCGGGGGCGTGAAAAATTGCGGTTTAACTCGTAGTCTCTGCCGCCAATGGTTAACTTTTGAACCATAAGAAATTTGGTGTTTTCAATGCGCGGTGATGCGAACGCACTGCCTTCAATTGCCACTGCCGCACCCTCCCTGAGGCCGTCAATAAAACCGAAATAGCGGTTAAGCCCTCCGATTAAGTAGGTGGTACCGCCGGATGTGAGTGCAACCCTGCCCTGTACCAGAGATAAATTGCCGCTGATGCTTACGCTTTCCGCTTCTATTCGAGGGGGAGCATTACGGGACTCTGACGGCCTTTGGCGATCCGGTACCTGATTGCGGGACGGGCCATGATGAAAGTGCCCCCTTGAGTGCCCCCGCATATTATGTTGCGGTGCATGGCGCTGCCAGGTTTTCCCTGTTCGATTTTCGTTATTCCGGCGCTGCCGCTCGGGGTTATTTTCCTGCGCCGAAGCAAATGTTACCATGCAGGAAACCAATAGTAAGAAAAAAATTGTCCGTTTCATTTTGAAACCTCCGTTAATATTTTTAATGCGCATTTATTAATATAACAACAGGGGTAAGATAAGGTTTCAAAAGAATTACCGGCAAGCCATATGGTTTATTATCAGACGTATAAGTTAAGGGTTTGCTGCGGGAATGATTACACAGCAAATAAAGTGATATACTTTAATATAAATGAACACAGCCGTTTATCCGTTTACACTGATTTTTGACGGGGTTTACGCCCGCTTTCCTTATATTTTTGAAGGTAATCCGGTTTATACGACCGGAGAAAAAAGCGGCAGCGGAAAAATAGCGCCTTCCTGTTTTATTTCCGGGCGTTCTGCCGGAGATATGGCTTTTTCTTTATCATCATTCAACAAAAACAGGGAGGAGTTTTTTCGTTTATTGAAAATTCAACCGGAAAATGTATACAGCCTTGCTCAGGTACATTCACGTGATGTATATACCCTTAACCCGTCAATGGAGGGTACACTGCCGTCTCCCGGAATTTTTGCACGGGAAGGAGACGGTATGGTTAGTTATTCCAGCAATGCTTTCCTCTCAGTGACTGTAGCTGACTGTCTGCCGGTTTTTCTGCTGGACACGGAAAACGGCTGGTTTGCTGTCCTTCACTCTGGCTGGAAGGGAACAGGTATTGTGTCAAATGCCGTTGAGATCATGCAAAAAGCGGGAAGCAGACCGCAGGCGCTTGCCGCCGTCCTTGGCCCCTGCATTCAAAGCTGTTGTTATCGGGTTGATACGGAGCGTGCAAAATTATTTAATGATGAATTTGGCTGCGCTTCACCTCATTGCGGGGATTCAAAAGAATTCCCACTGGGTAATGTGGTTCAGAAAAAAAAATCCTGGTACATTAACCTTCAGGCAGCCAATGCCCGTCTGTTGGCTGCTGCCGGAGTAAAACATATCGCATATTGCACAGACTGTACCTATACCGATACAAGGCTTGGCTCTTTTCGACGTGAAGGCAGCCATGCATATACCCGCATGATTGCACTAGTAGGTTAATGCAAAACTAAATAAAGGCAGAAATGTATAATTGTATCAAAACCGACGGCGGCGGGGCAGCGGGCTCGCAAAACATGCTGGTGAATCTGCTTACGAAGCCATCCAGCACCTATTTTGTGAAAATTTTTATACATTCAAGAAAGCGAAGTTTAAAATAGGTGCTGGACATTTTCTCGCTCTCCAATTTCTAATTTTGCTCACACGTCTTCACCAGCAGGGAATCCCGCGAATGTTTTACCAGCCCGCTGCCCCGACACCGCCGGCCTTATTTCTGGGCACACATTTTTGCGATCTTTTCAGTTGTGCATCGCTGGGTAGGTATAGATAAAGACAGCATTTGCAAAACAGGGGTTTTGCAAATGCTTTGGTTAATGGTTATTTTTTGCGGGCGCGGGTGCCTCGGGCGGATTTTGCGCCGGGGACTTTTCTTGCGGATTTACGTTTGTCGGCAAGAGTTGGTTTCTTTTTGGATGTTTTTTTAACAGTCTTTACTGTTTTTACGGCTTTCTTTTTCCTCCTGGTATGAGGTTTTCGTGAAAAAGAATATTTGCTCACATCGTTAATGCCGCTGATTTCTTTTGCAAGGGATTTATCCTTTGCTGCTATGGCAAGATCGTATTTCATTTGCAGAGAAAGCCAGTATTCCGGTTTTGTTTTGAAAAATTTGGCAAGACGGAAGGCGGCGGCGATGGAAATGGGTGATTTATCAAGGACAAGAAGCCGAACCATTGCATTGCTCATGTTAATTGCTTTTGCAAGCCTGTTGCAGTTTAAGTCATGTTTTTTTAACAAGGCTTCCAAAGCAGTTCCGGGAGTTTGATTTTTTGTTTTTGTTGTTTGTTTCATGGTACATCCTTTTAGTTTAGATTTTATTAATAATATGAATTTAATTAGAAAATGTCAATAGTATAAATTATCTTTATACTTTTACACGGCCGCGGAAACTTCGTGAAATGGTAAGGCGATCGGTATATTCCAAATCACCGCCTACCGGAAGTCCTGAAGCAAGACGGGTAACTTCAACAGGAAAATCTTTGAGTATTTTTTGCAAATATAATGCTGTGGTGTCGCCTTCAACTGTAGGATTAAGCGCCAGAATTATTTCCCTGACTCTGTCCCGGCAGGCCGGCCCGCCAAGGCGTGCGAGTAATGTACCAATAGCAAGATTGCCGGGACTTATTCCTTCCAATGGCGCAATAAGGCCGCCAAGAACATGAAAAACTCCGTTAAATTCACGGGATTCTTCAATTATTCTAAGGTCCTGGGCCCGTTCTATTACACAGATAACAGAATGATCACGGTTTGGATCGGAACAGATGGGGCAGGGATCTGTTTCCGTAAAACCGCCGCATATACCGCAGCGAAAGATTGACTGATGCAGAGCAGTAAGTTCTTCAGCCAGAATCCTGGCATAAGTACTTTCACCATCGAGAATGTGGTAGACTATCCTGGATGCGCTTTTTTTTCCAATACCGGGAAGTTTTGAGATCAATGTGATAAGCCTGTCAAGAGCGATGGGTGTCATTCATATCCCAGTTATGCCGGAGAGACCGGGAATGCCCATTTCCCCTGCCATTGTTCCCATTTCTTTTTTTATTGCTTCTTGTAATTTTTCCCAGCCATTGGAAAATGCCGCCATCACCAAATCCTGGAGCATTTCTGTGTCACTGTCTGCAATGGCTTCCTGCGCAATCCGCACATCAGTAACTTCAAACTTACCGTTGAGATCAATTTCCACCATACCGCCTCCGGCAGAACCCGTTGCGCTAATAAAAGCTAACCTGTCCTGAAAGACTCCCATTTGTTCCTGAATTTTTTGAGCGTTTTTCATAATATCCAAAGGATTGAAATTCATGGCGCCTCTTTTAATTAACTATAGTACCGGGAATTAGTCTTAACACACGGGCTGCAGACGACTCACTGCCCGAAGATACATTATCATCAGGGCCGTTATTTTTTTTGTCATTCCGCAGCATTCCGCTCCAGACAGGTACATCATCATCCGCTATTTCCCGATCCGCCGGTTCTGACAGCCTGCCATTTGATCCGGAAAGTATCCTTCGGCATTCATCGGCTATTGACTGTTCTTCAACATGCGGAAATGCCGGCTTGCCGTAGTTGTCTTTTGAAGAGATACTTGCCGAAGGTTTCAGAGGTGAAACTTGCTGTGTTCCGGCATTGGCCTGCAGGATGCGCTGTGTTTCGTCCAAAGCTGTTTTTAGTTCCGCAGGCGCTACCCACTGATTAAGCCATGACAGTTTTGAAACCGCTGTTTCAAGTTCAAAACGCGGCGACACAGAGTACCGTATATTCCGGTAACATTCCAGAAGGATTTCAAGCGCTTGTTCCAACCGTATAGAATCGAGGTTTTCCAGAACTTTTGCCGAAAATTGATCTGTTTTATAACCCAAAATGGATTCTTTGGTAATTCCGTTTTTCAGAAGCAGCAGGCTGCGGTAATAACCGGCAAGATCAATGATAAACTGCTCAATGGCTGCACCCGATTCAATAATTGCGGCGATTTGGGAAAAAGCCGCGACAGAGTCGCTGACAGCGCAGGATTCGGCCAGGGAGTTGATCGTTTCAAGCCCTGCAAGGCCAAGTTTTTCCCGGATCAGGCTTTCGCGGATATGCCCGTCAGAGAATGCAGCCACTTGATCAAAAAGGGTAAATGCTTCCCGCAGGCTGCCCGTGGATTCTTTTGCAATCCAGAACAAAGCGTTATCTTCGGCTGTTATTCCTGTCTCGCTGCAAATATTTTTCAGCAGTTCCTGTATTGTTTCAATGGGGATAAGCCGGAAACTGAATTGCTGACAGCGGCTTTTAATGGTTGCAGGAACCTTGTGAATCTCCGTTGTGGCAAAAATAAAAACGATGTATGGCGGCGGTTCTTCGATTGTTTTAAGAAGTGCGTTGAATGCTTCCCTGGAAAGCATATGTACTTCGTCGATGATGTACACTTTGCAGCGCCCAGCCTGGGGCGGAAAAAGCACCTCGTCTTTGATCTGCCGGACATCATCAATACCTCTGTTGGACGCGCCGTCAATCTCTATAACATCCATGCTTACGCCGCGGCTAATTGCGATACAGTTATCACAAACCCCGCACGGGTTCTCCGCTGAGAACTCCGCAGAGCCCTGCCCGCCATTCAGTGACTCGCAGTTCAGAGAACGTGCAAGAATACGTGCAGCACTGGTTTTCCCGCAGCCTCGCGGCCCGGAAAACAGGTATGCATGGGCTATACTTCCGTTTTTCAGGGAATTTTTTAATGTGGATACAACAAATTCCTGCCCTGCCAGCTCGTCAAAGGTTTTTGGGCGCCTCCTGGTTGCTGTTACTTCATAGGCGGGAGCTGATACATCTGCCATGGGTTCAGTATATATGATGGTTAATGGAAAGAGAAGTGCCCTGCCAGGATTATCACGGCGCAACAGGCCTCCGCTTACTGTTGCTTCCTTCCGGACCTGGCAGGGTTGGGCGGCGCCTACCCGCATGGTTCCTGGCAGGGCAGAATAATCCTACAATAACAAAGGATAAGTAGCAAGGCATATCCGGAAAAACTTGTAATTACATGAAAATCACTGTATTATTATTAAGAAACAACAATAAGGGAGGGGATGGTTACCATGAATAAAATGAAGGAAATCAGTGTGATTTTCATTACCTCGCTTATGCTGCTTTTTTTTACGGGATGTGATAACCAAACGAACAGACAGGCTGCAGTACATGAGCCGGGTGCGCCACCTCCGGGTGGCGTATCATTTGAAAATATATCATTCAGGGATATTCCCGGTATTTCCGGTGAAGAAATTCGTGCCATTGAGGATCTGCAACAACAGGAGATTTCTTTCATTTACGGAATGCCATTAAGTACGGAAGCATTCTTTGGAGAAAATGGTGATATTAAAGGATTTACTGCACTGTTTTGCGAATGGCTGACCGGCATATTCGAAATTCCTTTCATTCCCCGGCATTATGAATGGCTTGATCTTCTTGACGCTCTCCATAGCGGGGAAGTGGATTTTTCCGGCGAAGTAACGGCAACGGAAGCACGCCGCCCCCTTTTCTTTATGTCCGATGATATTGCCAAGCGCCCCCTGAAATATTTCCGTATCGAAAATAGCGTTCCCCTGCCGGAGATTGCCGCAGACAGACGTGCGACCAATGGTCGCCTGCGCTATGGATTTATTTCAGGTACCATGACACACAACACTGTTGCGGCAGTTTCCGATACAGATAGCTATGAAGTGGTTTTTATCAGCAATTTGAGTATGGTTCACAGCGCTCTTTCGAACGGAGATATTGATGCCTTTTTTTACTCGGGCCCTGTGGAGGCAAGCTTTGATCATTATGGTGATATAGTTGCTGAATATTTTCTGCCGTATGTGTATATCCCGGTATCTCTTGTTACTTCCAGACAAAGGCCGGAACTTGAGCCAATAATATCGGCAGTAGATAAGATTTTACAGAACGAAGGTATGCGGTATCTGACCGGGCTGTACAATCAGGGGTATAGTGAATATCTCAGGTACAAATTACGAATGAGGCTCACAGAAGAAGAATTGATCTATATTCAAAACGGTTCCATTGTGCGTTTTGCCGCTGAATATGATAATTATCCGGTAAGCTTTTATAATTTCCGGGAAAGGGAATGGCAGGGAATAGCGTTTGATGTGATTGCCGAAATCGAATCGTTAACCGGTTTAACTTTTGAGCGTGTTACCAGTCAAACTACTGAATGGCACGATGTGTTTGAAATTCTGAAAGACGGCAGGGCATCAATGGTTACCGAATTGATCCGCACGCCGGATAGAGAAGATATGTTTCTCTGGCCTAACAATATTATTTTTTCAAACCAATTTGCGCTTATATCAAAAACAGACCGCCGTAATATCCGAATCAACGAAGTAATGTTTACCCATGTAGGCTTGATACAGGATTCCGCATACACCGCAATGTTTGAACGCTGGTTTCCCAACCACGTATACACTGTGTTTTTCAACAGCGCGACTGATGCCTTTAATGCTTTGGAAAACGACGAGGTGGAAATGGTGATGTCAAGCCTGTTCCACCTTCTCATCCTGACGAATTACCGGGAGCTTCCCGGTTATAAGGCAAATGTTTTATTCAATACCGGTTTTGATTCTACGTTCGGTTTCAATATAAATGAGCCGGCTTTATGTTCCATTGTAGATAAAGCACTGTCCATAATTGACACAGATGGAATATCCGGACAATGGATGCGCAGGACGTATGATTACCGTTTAGCGCTGACACAAGCACAAAGGCCATGGATTCTCGGCGCCATTGTCACACTCGCCATAATGCTTGTATTCCTGACAATAATTCACTTTCGGGACAGAAAAAAAAGAAAAATCATCACGGGACAGGCTGCTGTACTGAGCGCCATATACGATTCCATACCCGGCCTTGTGTATACAAAAGATACCGGCGGCTTATATACAAGCAGTAACCGTCTGTTTAATAATTTGGCGTGTGTTGGATCAGCCGAAATAATCGGGAAACACCCAAAAGAAATTACATCCCTTGGCGGACTCATACAGACATTCGAAGATGATGATAAAAAAGTAATGAGTGAAAACAGAACTATCAGAACCGAAGGATGGTTTGATTTACCCAATAATTCCCGCATAGCTTCGGAAATCATCAGAGCGCCTTTGATCCTGGACGGTAAAGTTGCAGGCTTGCTGGGAATTGCCCTTGATATTACCGAACGGAAAATGGCGGAAAAAACAATACACGATGCCCATGAACGCATGGAAGTCATGCTGGATACAATTCCCCTGTGCAGCTGCCTGATCACCAGAAAATATGAATGCATCGACTGCAACAACGAGGCGGCAAGGCTTTTTGAACTGAACAGCAAACAGGAATTTATCGATTATTTTATGAAGCTATCGCCGGAATATCAGCCGGACGGACGCCCATCCATAAAAACAGCCATGGCGATCATAGACAGAGCTTTTGAAGGAGAGAAGTTTGTCGGGGAATGGACGCATCAATTATTGGACGGTACGCCATTACCGGCGATCACCACATTTGAACGTGTCCAATATGGCGATGATTACATTGTTTTTTCCTATGCACAGGACAGGCGTGAGCATAAACGCATAACGGACAGGATCGAAACCATAATAAACAATCTGCCCGGCATGGTATTCCAGCAAATATTTAACCCGCCGGTCTACACATATACTTTTGTCAGCGAGGGCTGCCGGGATTTGCTGGGGTATACGCCGGAAGAATTGATGGGAAGCTCGTTTAAATTTTTTGATATGGTGCATCCCGATGATATTGAAGGTATCGAAAAACACAGCGCAGAAACACTCCCCTTTGGCCTGCCTTTTGAAGCAATTTTCAGGATTACTACCAGGGACGGCAGGAAAAAGTGGATATGGGAGCGAAGCCGGGTAATAGAAAAAAACCGGGATGGTACACCGCGCCTTGTTGAAGGGTATTATGCAGATATATCTGAGCAGCGGCAACTGGAAGCGGCCGAGACGGCAAACCGGGCAAAAACGGAATTTTTAGCGAAGATGAGCCACGAAATCAGAACGCCCATGAACAGCATCATGGGCTTTGCCGAGCTTGCAATGGATATTGCCGTAATACCTCAAGTTAAGGATTATCTGGGCAAAATATCGGACAGCACAAAATGGCTATTGCATATCATTAATGACATCCTGGATATTTCAAAAATTGAAGCCGGAAAAATGGAATTGGAGCGGGTACCTTTCGACCTGCGTGATGTTTTCTCCCGTTGTCAGTCTGTCATCCTGCCGGATATTAAGGAAAAAGACCTTGACTTGAGTATTTATGCAGAGCCGTTAACCGGAAAAAAACTGCTGGGCGATCCGGTCAGGCTATATCAAATACTCATGAATCTATTGAGCAATGCGGTAAAATTTACGAATATCGGAAAAGTAAAATTTTCATCGTCAATTAAAAATGCAGAAAATGGATCCGCTACGATTTATTTTGAAATAAGGGATACCGGTATAGGCATGAGTCCCGAACAGCTCAATATAGTATTTGACCCCTTCATGCAGGCGGACTCCAGCACAACGCGCGATTACGGAGGTACAGGTCTTGGACTTGCCATAACAAGAAATATCGTAGAACTGATGAACGGAAAGCTGGCGGTGGAGAGCTCACCTGGTGCCGGCAGTAAATTTAGCTTTGAAATTACATTTGACACCATAAATGCACTTGATGACACGCCCCCGCAGGCAAAATTCGATATGCTCGAAAAACCCTACTTTAACGGCCTTGTATTGATCTGTGATGATAATTCCATGAACCGGGAAGTAATATGCGCCCACCTTGCCCGTGTGGGATTAAAAACAATAACAGCAGAGAATGGCAGACTTGGCGTGGAGATGGTACAGGAGCGTATTCAAAAAAACGAAAAACCCTTTGACCTGATTTTCATGGATATGTTTATGCCGGTCATGGATGGAATGGAAGCAGCCGCAAAAATAAAAGCTCTGAATACGGGAAGCCCCATTGTTGCGATGACGGCAAACGTCATGGTCAGCGAACTGGAAAAATACAAAAAGGCCGGAATGCCCGACTGTTTGGGAAAACCCTTCACATCTCAGGAGTTGTGGCACATTTTATTGCATTACCTCGCACCTGTAGGCAGTAACATTATAGATGAAGAAGAGGATAACGATGAACTGCAAAAAAAGCTGCAGCTTAATTTTTTCAGAAATAATCAAAACATACACAACCAAATAACAGAGGCAGTTGCCGCAGGGGATACGAAACTGGCACACAGACTGGCGCACAGCCTGAAAGGGAATGCGGGAATGATCGGTAAAACCGCCTTGAGAAACGCGGCCGCGGATGTTGAAAATCTGCTAAAAGACGGGATAGCCTCTGTCTGGGAAAATAAAATGAATATATTGAAAGCTGAGTTACTGTCCGTTCTTACGGAATTGGAGCAGATATTTGACGAATCCCCGGTTCACCGGGAATTCAAAGATTTGAACGCCGGTGAAGTGCTGGCCTTATTTGAAAAGCTTCAGCCCATGCTGGAAAATATTAACCCCGAATGCATAGCAATGCTGGACGATATCCGCGTAATTCCGGGATCACAAGACCTTGTGCGGCAGATAGAAAATTATGACTTTGAAGCCGCCGCAAGAACCCTTTCTGATTTGAAAAAGAAGCTGGAAGGTTGACATGTTAAAAAATAAAAGATTTTTGAATTGGGGTATTGTATTTTTACTCATCATACTCCCGGGATGTAATAATAATATTCCTCCCGATAAATCATTTGATGTTATATCGTATCGTGATATACCCGGTGTTACTGCTGAAGAAATAAACGCAATTGAAGCGCTCAAGGTGCAATATGATTATTTTATTTATGGGATGCTGGAATGCACCGAATCGTTTTACAACATGGACGGCAATATTGACGGATTTACCCGTTTAGTATGTGATTGGCTGACGGACATTTTTGGAATTCCGTTTATTCCCCGCAATTATATATGGACAGATTTGCTTGACGGGCTTCGTGACGGAACGATTGATTTTTCCGGCTACTTGATGCCGACTCCGGGCCGCAGGGAAACATATAACATGACCGATCCAATAGCACAGCGCATGGTAAAATATTACCGGCTGAGAGACAGCGCACCACTATCAGAAATTAGAGAAACACGCTTACCCAAATACGCGCTTGTTACCGATGCCGCATCTACCCATACTGTTTTACAATATGCAGCCTATGAATTCGAGCCGGTGTATGTAGAAGTGTATACCGATGCGTATGAGCTTATGATAAACGGGGATGTTGACGCGCTCATCACGGTAGGTGTCCTTGAGACGGGCTTTGGCAATGATGTTATGACAGAAGATTTTATGCCGCCTATATTTGCCTCGACTTCTTTTGCGGCACAGAATCCGGCATTTCAGCCGTTTATCGGCGTTGTGCAAAAAGCGCTGGAAAACGGCGCTATTCATTATTTTCACGAATTGTACCGGCAAGGCTACCGGGAATACATGCGGCACACGCTGCTCTCATGGTTAAATGAAGAGGAGTCGGTTTTTTTAAAAACAAACCCGGTCATCTCACTAATTGGGGAGCGCGATAATTACCCCTTAAGTTTTTTTAACACCCGTTATCAGGAATGGCAGGGGATAGCTTTTGATGTTCTGCGGGAAGTGAATCTGCTTACCGGCCTTGAATATAAGGTAATAAATGAACCGAGCGCTGAATGGCACGAACTTTTAATAATGCTTGAAGATGGAGACGCATCGATGGTCACTCATCTTGCACGCACAAAAGAGCGGGAAAACCGTTTTTTATGGCCCGGCTCTGTTTTTTTTACCGATCAGCCGGTACTAATATCAAAAAACGAGTTCCCTAATATAAGTATTAGTGAAGTTTTTTTGGTGAAAGTGGGGCTTGTCAGGGATTCGGTGCATGATGAACTTTTCAGAACATGGTTTCCCGAACACAATAATATGTTCACTTATGATAGTATGGGAGAGTCTTTTGCGGCTCTTATCCGCGGTGAAATCGACATGGTTATGAACACCCAAAGCGGCCTTTTGTACCTGACCAATTTTCAGGAACTTGCCGGATATAAGGCAAATATAATTTTTAACAACAGCTTGTCAATTACATTCGGGCTTAATAGAGATGAACCAATTCTGCTTTCGATCATCGACAAATCCATGCAGTTAATTGATACAGAAATGATTTCCGGCCAATGGCTTCGCAGAACTTACGACTACCGGTTAAAACTGGTGCAAGCCCAACGTCCATGGCTGGTAGGCGCTGTCATTACACTTGCGGTAATACTAATTTTACTGATGATTATATTCCTGAATGACAGATTAAAAAGAAAGATCATTGCGGATAAAGCAGCCGCCGAAATGGCCAGCCGCGCAAAATCCGAATTTCTGGCAACCATGAGCCACGAAATCAGAACACCCATGAACAGCATAATGGGATTTGCGGAACTTGCAACAGATAGTGAATCCGTATCGGAAACAAGGGATTATCTGGGTAAAATAACCGACAGCACAAAATGGCTCCTCCATATTATAAACGACATTCTGGATATTTCAAAAATAGAATCCGGAAAAATGGAACTGGAAAAAGTGCCTTTCGATCTGCGCGATGTCTTTTCCCGCTGCCAGTCCGTTATCCTGCCAAGCGTTAAGGAAAAGGGGCTTGACCTCAGTATATATGCGGAGCCGTCAATCGGCAAAAAACTTCTGGGTGA
>Ga0099364_10002878_pt1 | contig 27189 bp, 24 predicted proteins | sample TergutTh196P3_FD_73070 | JGI IMG/M metagenome (GOLD analysis project Ga0099364, IMG submission 73070) | Microcerotermes parvus P3 segment gut microbial communities from Pointe-Noire, Republic of the Congo - Th196 P3 | ecosystem: Host-associated > Arthropoda: Insects > Digestive system > Gut ... | reverse complement strand
GGTGAAAAAGAGGACAGGGGAGGGAAGAGGAGGGGGGGGGAGTAAAGATAGGCGATCTAGGAAAAGCCGCCCCTTCCAAGCAATTGCCCGTTCTCTCTTCGTTGCTACTCGTTCACCGACGTTTCACGCTGTTTTATCGCCTATTCTTTTGTCTGTTTTTTATGCCTAACCGGTGGGAGTCGGTTCGTTCTTACGCAACCTTAAACTGCTCGCAATGCATGATGTCGATCAAGAGAGAATAAAATTGTCAAAATCGTTTTATGTGGGGTATTAAATTACAATAAATTTCAAATTGCGTTGTTTGGGACTGATATTTTTAGTCCGCTCAAGGTACAATAGAAAAAAGGGAAGCACAGAAAGGAGTCTTATTGACAATTTTGTCAACAAGACTCCTTTTTTTTCGTTTTTATTGGCAGTTATTTTGTACAGTTTCGGAGGGAATTATGAGTAAGAATCATTTACACGAGGCACGGCAGAATCCGGCGGACACCCACCCGTTTACCGTCAATATCATGGATTGGTTTTCCCACCTTCCCGGCGTGGTTCTCTTTGCGACCGATGCCGAAGGACGCTACGTCCATCTCTCCGGCGATGGGCTCGAACAGTTAGGGACCATTCCCGAAAAATGGCTCGGACAGACGATTTTCGAATTTCTAAAAGACCAACCGGAACTCCTAGAAATCGTAAGACAAGTTTTTCAAGGAAAAACCGTCGATCACAAAAGTACGATTGGTCAATTTCACTCCGAAGACCGCATTAGTCCCATTTACGATGCCGAAGGAAACGTGATCGGCATTGTCGGTATTCTGTTCGACGTTACGGACAAGGTGAGAATGGAAAACGAACTCGTTTATCGTTCAGGTCTGCTTCACAACATTTTCGATACCGTTCCCGATGTTGCCTTCGTTGTGGATCGCGAATTCAAGATTCTCATGGCGAACGAGGCAGCCCGCAACGAACATTCAGATGTACAGTTAGAGGATGCCATTTGTTACAAGGCTCTCCACAATAACGACCGACCCTGTCCGCACTGTCCTGTCGTCGAGACCTATCAAACCGGTCATCATGCGCATACGGTTTCTTACGATAAGGAGCAGAAGCGGTACAAAAATCTGAACAGTTTTCCTATATGCGACCAAAAGGGGCAACTTACCGGCGCATTGAAAGTCGCCGCCGACGTGACGGAAAAACGGATGACCCAAGAAACGTTGCGAAAGCATGAGGCACTCATCCATGACATTTTTACGAGCGTTTCGGACGGCTTGTTCGTCGTTGACAGAGAATACAACGTTCTTCGTGTCAACCGGACAGTCATGGAGATATTCCCGGAACATGCGCCGCTGGTCGGCAAAAAATGTTACGTAACACGGAATCTAGATCATGTGTGCCCAGACTGTCCGGTGCAAAAGGTGTACGCGACAGAAAAACCGGCTATATCGGAACAATACCTGGAACTGACCGAAGACAAGCCGGGTATATGGCTGGAACAATCGTCGTTTCCGATGATCGACAAGGATACCGGCGAAATTACCGGTGTCATTAACATCGTCCGCAACATCACACAGCGGAAACTGATTGAGTTTGAACTCCAGCAATACCACACCAAACTGGAAAAACTCGTCGAGCATCGCACACAGGAACTCAAGAAAGCGCAAGAACTCAACGAAATTCAGTTAGCCAAAATGAATCTGATGGTGCAAGCCACAAAAATCGGTCTCTGGGATACGGAAGTCGTGGATGGCGACCTGCACCATCCGATGGCTGTGTTCAACTGGTCGCAGGAATTCAGGCGCATGCTGGGCTTTACCGACGAAACCGACTTTCCGAATGTACTCGGCAGTTGGAATGATCGGGTTCATCCTGAAGATGTCCACAAGGTTCAGGAGAGTGTAGAAAAGCACTTTTCGGATAAAACCGGACAAACACCCCACGACGTAGAATGTCGGATTTTGAAGCAAAACGGAGAATATGGATACTTTCGCGTCACCGGCAAATCCGTCCGCGACGAACACGGCATCCCTGTCCGCCTCGCTGGTGCGCTGATGGACATCACGGAAGAGAAGAAAGCCCAACTCGAAAACGAACTCCAATTAGCCAGAATAAGATTGACGGTTCGTGCTTCGAAAATCGGTCTCTGGGAAATGGACATTCCCCAAGACAACCCGCTTAATCCCAACAATCCCCGCACGTACTCTGACGAGTTCAGGAAGATGCTGGGCTTTTCCGACGAGTCCGATTTTCCGAATGTTCTCGGCAGTTGGACAGACCGGCTGCATCCCGAAGATAAAGACAGGCTTACGCAGTGCGTCGAGCAACATTGGGGGGACAAGACCGGACAAACGCCTTACGACATCGAGTATCGCCTCATGAGGAAAAACGGCGAATATGGACATTTTCATGTAAGCGGCGAAACCATCCGCGATGAAGAGGGGAATCCGATTACCTCTGTCGGCGCAATGATAGACATCACGGAAGTCAAAGAGAACCTGCTTCACAACGAACTTCAGTTAGCCAAATTAAATGTAACGGTGCAATCCACCAAAGTCGCTCTCTGGGATATGGATCATGTGGATAACATCGAACACCTACCGACGACGGCGATTAACTGGTCGCAGGAATTCAGACGCATGCTGGGCTTTACCGACGAGAACGATTTCCCGAATGTACTCGGCAGTTTTAATGATAGAGTCCATCCCGAAGACCTCGACGGAATTCGAAAGAATATCGAAGCGCATCTTTTGGATAAAACCGGAAAAATACTCTACGACACAGAATGCCGGATTTTGAGGAAAAACGGCAAATACGGATACTTTCGTATTACCGGTAAGGCTATCCGTGATGACGACGGCAACCCTACCCGCATAGCCGGTACACTGATGGACATCACGGAAGCGAAAGAGAACCTGCTCAGAAATGAACTTCAGTTAGCCAAGCAAGGTGTGATGATGCAAGCCACGAAACTAGGTTTGTGGGATACGGATGTCGTGTCCGGTGACATGCACCATCCGAAGACTCCGTTCCTCTGGTCGCCGGAATACAGACGTTTGCTGGGGTTTACCGACGAATCCGAGTTCCCCAATGTTCTTGGCAGTTGGAGTTCCCGAGTTCATCCCGAAGACCTTGCCAGGGTTCAGGAAAGTATTAACAATCATCTTTGGGACAAGACCGGACAAACTCCCCACGATGTCCCACACCGGATTTTGAAGAAAGACGGCGAGTACGGATACTTTCGCACCACCGGTAAAGCGATCCGTGATGAAGACGGCAACCCCATCCGCCTCGTCGGCGCACTCATGGACATCACGGAAGAGAAAAATGCCCAACTCAAAAACGAACTGCAACTCACTAAATTAGACTTGATGGTTCGTGCCACGAAAATCTGTTTATGGGATATGGAAATTGATCGGGATAATCCGGTCAATCCGAATACTCCTTTTATCTGGTCGGACGAAATCCGCACGATGCTGGGCTATTCCGACGAGACCGATTTCCCCAATCTGCTGGGCAGTTGGAGTGACCGATTGCACCCGGAGGAAAAGGAAAGAACAGTGGAACTTTTCGCGAAACATCTGCTGGACAGTACCGGAATGACACCTTATGATGCCGAGTTCCGGCTGTTGAAGAAAAACGGTGAGTACGGCTTCTATCATGCGTCGGGGGAAACTATCCGCGATGAACATGGAACGCCTGTCTATACCGCCGGTGCGCTGATGGACATCACGGAAGCGAAAAACGCTCTGCTCCATAACGAACTTCAATTAACCCGGCTCAATCTGGCGGTTCAAGCCACCAAAATTAGTCTCTGGGAAATGAAGATTGTAGAAAATGCCCGGACTCACGAGGAACACGTTTTTACATGGTCTGACGAATTCAGAACGATGCTGGGATTTTCAGGTGTGGAGGACTTCCCTAACGTGTTCAATAGTTGGAGTGACCGAGTCCACCCAGAGGATAGAGACAGGGTGCTGGACAGTTTTGACAAACACATACGGGACAAAACCGAACAAACGCCTTACGACATTGAGTATCGGTTGTTGAAGAAAAATGGCGAATACGGCTATTTTCACGATTCCAGTAAAACCATCCGCGATAACGACGGCGAGCCTCTCTACGTTCTCGGTACGCTCATGGACATCACGGAATCGAAAAACGCCTTGCTCAATATGGAGCAGCAGCGGCTGGAGGCGGAAGAGGCGAGTCGGGAAAAGAGTCTGTTCTTGGCGACGATGAGTCATGAAATCCGAACACCGCTTAACGGAGTCATAGGGATTTCTGAACTTTTGATGAAAACGCCGCTTCAGTCGAAACAGACTGAATTTGCCAAACTGATCAAAACGTCGGGAGAGTCGCTTCTGTTTCTCATTAACGACATTCTCGATTTTTCCAAGATTGAGTCGGGCAAATTTGAAATGGAAGAATCGGAATTTATCGTCCACGATATGGTCGAATCGGTGTTGGAGATTCTTGCTGCCAAAGCGGAAGAGAAGAATTTGGAATTGATGGCAACCTTCGCTCCGAATGTTCCCGGCGTGGTGGTCGGCGATGCGAACCGGCTACGTCAAGTCCTGCTCAACCTTGTCGGAAACGCCCTGAAATTCACGGAAAAAGGGGGAATACGTATTCATTTAGCCGTCGACGACGTTCTCGACCATCAAGTTGAATTGAAATTTTCCGTCATTGATACGGGCATCGGTATTGCCCCAGAGCGTCAAGATCGTCTGTTTATGAGTTATTCTCAAGCCGATGCTTCGACCGCCAGACTTTACGGCGGCACCGGGCTGGGCTTGACTATCAGCAAGAAATTAGTCGAACTGATGGAAGGGGATATGTACGTCGAGAGTGCCGTGGGAAAAGGGACGACTTTTTGGTTTACGGTGCGGTGTCAATGTCCGCCGCATGTACTTGGCTGCATGAAAACCAAAGTTTATTCCTGCATTACGGAAAACCGGGATACTTGTCGCGGAACTCCGCCGGAGCGTTGTTCACGGAGCGGACGTGAAGTGGGCTATCTGAAAAAGGTTGCCGAACTGAAAGGACTGAATGTTTTGCTTGTTGGAACGGGCGGCATTATGATACCGGTACTGACGGAGCAACTTCAATCGTGGGGAATGACGATACAACACGTTGCGTCGCCGTCGGCAGTCATGAAGTGTTTGAAGGAGAATCAGGAGAATCCGTTCCGCTTGATCATCATCGATTGTTTAACGAACAATTCCAAAGCCGAAGCTCTTGCCCGAAAAATACAGGAAGATGACCGATTTAAGGAAACCGCTTTGATCTTTCTATCGCCACTCATGGAAGATTCGTCTCAAATATCAATACCGTGGAAGTTTCCTGAAAAGATTTGTTCGGTCGGCAAGCCTGTTAGTTGCTATCGTCTTCTTGATTCGATCGTAGATTTGTTTTACCATGTTCCCGGTCTTGCCGACGATATGCCGTCCAGCATCATTCTTTCGGGTATTTCGCCCAGTCAGACGAGGCGTGTTCTTGTTGCGGAAGACAACAAAATCAATCGAGTGGTGATCTCTGAAATTCTGAAGAATAACGGAATAAATTATACCCTGGTCGAAAACGGCAAACAGGCATTCGATGCTGTCCGCGATGGGAAATTTGATGCAGTGCTGATGGACTGCCAGATGCCGGTGATGGATGGTTATGAAGCCACCGAAAGAATTCGCCGCTGGGAAATGGATACGCTTCAACCGTCCCGCCTTCGCATTATTGCGCTGACCGCTAGTGCAACGTTGGGGGATGAAGCCAAATGTCTGGCAGCCGGCATGGACGCGTATTGTAGCAAACCGATAGATACGAAGAGGTTGTTGGAGTTGATTGGGTCTTACAGTAACCGGTAGAGAACGCTTCGTTTGCGTTACGCAAGACACATGTCAACAATTTTCCTGACGGTTGCTGACACCGCGTGGGTTACACTGCGCCGCATGTCATTGCGTTCAATTTTCCTGCAAGTTCTTGGGCGAGTCGCAAGCGACGCGGCGAACATGTGCGATACGGCTAACAACGAATCGCTACTCGATTGGAACCCGGGGATTGCGCTGCGCTACATCTCCGGCTCTTTAGTCGGATTCCCGACTCTTTATTAGCCGGCTATCGCCGACCTTTCGTTTTTTTAGAAATGTGCTAAAATGCCCCACAGTGTCCTCGGCAATTTGCCTTCCTTTTCGATATGTCCGAAGAAAACGTTACTGGCACCACTACCGAAACAGCCGCCGAACCGTCCGAAAAGCCAAAACGCTTGATAGGTTCACAGCGCAATCCCGATGCGTATCGTCCCAAACCGGTCATTCCCGTCGTCGGAGAAACTCCGCCGCAAGCCGCACCGCACACCGAAACCTATCCGCCGGAAGATGCGCCCGTCCCAACGAAACCCGCCGAAGACGATCCCGATGACGAACATCCCGATCACCTCTCACTCGACGGCGAAAAGAAACTCAAAGACGTACCGGTCAAGCCGGTTCAGGCGATTGCCCTTCCCAAATACCGACGCGACGGCAAAATGTCCGACGACCTCGAAGCCGAATTCAATGCCGTCTTCGGAGACGACACCGCCGTCGATGCCCTGCTGAAGCAATCCGCCGAAACGGCAAACAGCAACGTCCTCGAACCGGACACCAAACTCAAAGCGAAAGTTCTGTCGTTGCAGGGAGAGAGCGTTTTTCTCGATGTCGGAGCAAGAGAGCAAGGAGTCGTCTTGCTTAAGATGTTTCCCCCCGATGCCGAGCCGAAACAAGGGGACGAACTGGAAGTTACCGTTCTCCGCTTTTTGAAAGAAGAAGGACTCTACGAAGTATCCGTTCCGCTCGCCGCCGCCGATGTTCGGGACTGGTCGCAAGTGCAGCAGGGAATGATCGTCGATGCTCTCATCACGAAAACAAACAACGGCGGATTGGAATGTGAAGTCAACCGATTGCGAGGCTTCATTCCGATAAGCCAAATCGAACTCTTTCGAGTTGAAAACACAGAACAATACGTCGGTAAAAAGTTGACCTGCGTCGTCGAAGAGGTTAACGTTGAACGCCGAAATTTGGTCTTGAGCCGAAAGGCAATGCTGCTCCGTGAGCGGGAAGAAACGCGGCAACAACTGCTGTCGGAATTGGAAGTCGGGCAGGAGCGGGAAGGATTAGTGCGGAAAATCATCGAATCGGGAGCATTCGTCGATCTCGGCGGCGTTGATGGTTTCGTGCCGATTGGAGCAATGTCTTGGGGACGTATCCGGCATCCCAGCGATGTCTTGACCGAAGGGACACGGATCAAAGTCCGCATTGCCAAAATGGACGAAGGAGGCAACCGCATTTCGCTGATTTATCGGGACGATGCGTCCAATCCTTGGTCGAACATTTTGGAGCGTTTTCAGGAAAAGACACTGGCTCGCGGCAAGGTTACGAAGACGATGGATTTTGGGGCGTTTGTCGAATTGATGCCCGGCGTGGAGGGATTGGTACATATTAGCGAACTGGCAAGCAAGCGAGTCAATAATGTCAAGGAAATTACGAAGGAAGGGGACTGGGTTGATGTGTACATCTTGAACATTGACGCAGAGAGCCGAAAGATGTCGTTGTCGATGAAGCAGGCGGCGGCGCAGACTGCACCAGCACCGGAATCGATGGAAGAAACCGAGGAGGCGGAAGTCCCGGAATCCGCTCCGGCAAAGATCAAAAATCCGTACAAGGGACCTCTCAAAGGGGGGATCGGCGAGTCCACCGGGGGCAAGTTCGGGCTAAAATGGTAGAGTGCCCCGTCGCCGCAAGAGTGATGGTTCCTTATTCGATTTCCCCCCGCTCGTCATCCATCAGTGCTTCTTCTGACGCTTGCTGACGATTCGCATGATAAAGTACAGTGCCATGTCGCTGTATGAAATTTTTCTGAAAGAAAAAAACCGGTTCTTACGAACCGGACGCTGTGAAGCACACTGTGAACCGCTACTCGATTGGTCCGCACGCTTTTTGCCCCAACATTTTCGCAAGGCACCCTCTACGATGCACTGCTGGCTTGCCGAGAGGCTTGATCGTTTTCACGAACTGCGCGGCACCAAGTTGAATGTTCTTGCTCCGCGCAACTCTGCCAAGTCCACCATTGCCGCTCTTGCCTATCCGCTGCGTGAAATCCTCACGAAACGCGAACCGTACATTTGGATCATTTCCGATACCATGTCGCAGGCGCACACGCATTTGGATAACATCAAAAATGAACTCATCGGCAATCCGTTGCTTGCCGAAGTCTATCCCGAAGCGTGCGGCAAAGGAAATCTATGGCGCGATGGTTCGATTCGGCTTCGCAACGGCGGAATCATCGAAGCCTTCGGGACAGGACAAAAACTACGCGGCAGAAAGCGGGGAGAGAATCGACCGACATTGATCATCTGCGATGATTTGCAAAACGATCATCATACCGTTTCGGCATCGGCACGGGAAAGAAGCCGGGATTGGTTTCATGCTGTACTGCTCAAAGCGGGTTCACAGCAAACGAACGTCATACATTTGGCGACGGCGTTGCATCGGGAAGCGATTGCGGTCGAACTGCTTCGCACGCCGGGTTGGATTTCGCAGACGTTCAAAGCGATTGAACAGTTTCCGAAAAACATGTCGTTCTGGTCGGATTGGGAAGCGATGTACACGAACGTTTCTAATCCGAATCATGTTGCCGATGCCGATGCGTTTTATGCGTTCCATCGTGAGACAATGAATGAAGGTGCCGTAGTGCTTTGGGAAGAGCAGGAGACGCTCTACGATTTGATGAAGATGCGGATCGAAAGCGGTTATGCTTCGTTTGAGCGGGAGAAACAGAACTCGCCGATCAATCCTGACTTGTGTGAGTTTCCCGAAAAGTATTTTGACGAGCATATTTGGTACACTCCCGTTAGCCGTTTCGCCTGCGAAACGCAGATTGTTGCCTCCGCATTGGCTCTCGATCCGAGCAAGGGCAAAGACTCGGCATTGGGGGACTACTCGGCGTTCGTGTATGTTGCTTTGGGAGAGGATGGAATCTTTTATGTGGACGCTCATTTGGAGCGATTGCCGGTATCGGACATGGTGGCGTTGGGAGTACAACTCTACCAAAAATATCGTCCGACGATTTTTGGTATTGAATCGAATCAATTTCAGGAGTTGTTGTGTGATGAGTTTGACCGGCAACTCATGAAAGCCGGGAGCGCAATGCAGTGGAGCGACCGGATCACTCCAGTGAGTGTCTATAAGATCGAGAATAAACTCAACAAGGGCATCCGCATTCGCCGCTTGGACGGTTATTTGGCAATGCGGCGATTGCGTTTTTGTTCGTCGTCGCCATCGTGCAGGTTATTGGTGGAGCAGTTGCGTTCGTTTCCGATAGGCTCACACGATGACGGTCCCGATGCACTCGAAATGGCACTGGATATGGTGGAAAAACTGGTCGATCACTGTCCTGACGGGAAAATTTTAATGCTGAACAAACAGAGCCCGTATCAGTAGATGCGGCTCCGGTGCTTCCGCCGGGCTCTGTTCTGGGCTCTGTGAATTTTACCCGCCGGGACAGTAACGGCACCGATCAACTCACAAGCGCAGCCGTTCGACTTGCGGGAGCATAGACAGGATCGACGTGTTCTCTGCCCAATCGGTATTGGAGAACGTAAGCGTCCTCGCTCTGGTCTTCAAAAAAGTTTTTGAGAATCGTCGCCGCTCTAAATCCGAGCGCACGGAAACAACGTAATGCCGATAAGTTCGTTTCCCGAATCTCTATGGCAATCTTGTGCCGACGCTGATGAATCATCTTGGAGACAAGTTTTTGCACCATCTGTCGGGCAACGTTGTGCCGCTGAAACTCAGGATCGACGGCAATGTTCGTAATGAAAAGACGGTCTCTCGGCGTTTCGTAGATAACGAAACCGACGATACGTCCTTCGTGTTCGGCAATCATTCCGAGACAGTTTGGCTGCTGCAAACACTGTCGGAATTCCTGTTCTGTCCAGGGAAACTCGAAGCATGCTTCCTCAATCGCCAGCACTTGCGCAAAGTCGCGGCGGACCATCCAGCGAACGTAAACGGGAATTTCTTTCCCTTGAAACAAATCCATTGTAACCTCCGTGCCTCCTAATGTCGGCATTTTATTGTCTGACGGACAATAGCATACCATTTCTGTCGGGGAATTGCAAGACCGGTTTCGGACGGGACGTAAAGAGCCGGGGATGTAGCGCAGCGCAATCCCCGGATACCCTTACTTGTTATTGTGCAATTTTTTTTTACAATGAACCGCGATCCTTCGCAATGTTCCACCGTACAGGATTTTAACAGAATTTGTCAATGCAAAAATTTACTCTCGACCGGAGCGTGTGTGTTCGATGTGGACAATGCACCCTTGTTTGTCCTAACAGTATTTTTCAACGTCAGTCGCATAAGGATTTTCCCGCCGCTGTCGAGAGGGGAGAAGAAATCTGTATCAACTGCTACCACTGCGTTGCTGCGTGTCCGAGCGGAGCATTGACCATCGGCGGAGTAGGGCGAGCCGATTGTCTGGAGTTCGACAAGAACGCCGCCGTCAGGTATGAACATATTGCTCATTTGGTTCGAAAACGCCGCTCTATTCGCCGCTATTCCGACAAACCTCTCGATGATCGGAGCATCGAACAACTGCTCGATGTTGTCCGTTGGGCTCCCACCGCCAAGAATGGTTTACCCCTAAAATGGGTGATTATTAACAATGCTGCCAAAGTCCGGGAACTCGCGTGTCTATTGATAGAGGGGATCAAAAAAATGCCGAACACCGAACGGATGGTCGAAGCCTGGGACAGGGGGGGGGATCCCATCTTTCGTGGTGCTCCCTGTGTTATCGGGGCTTATACCGACGACGCAACGTCGCTTTGGTCGCCTATTGATGCGGCAATCGCTGTGGAAACGCTGGACATTTGTGCGGCAGCCATGCGGTTCGGAACTTGCTGGGCGGGAATTTTTGTTCGGGTAGCACAATCTTCGGAAAAACCGGCGATCAATAAGTGGCTTGGTTTGAGTGAAACGGAAACGATTCATGGGGGACTCATGATTGGACACATTGGCGAAGAAGTCTATCAGCGCAACCCCTACCGCCCTGAGGCACCGAAAATATGGATTCGGTGATGGCACAAGGGGTGTAGCCGAACATGTCAGCGGGCGTGGTGGAATTGGCAGACACGTCGGACTTAGGATCCGGTGCCGAAAGGTTTGGAGGTTCGAATCCTCTCGCCCGTAATGACAAGGAAATGCCAATGGACACCGAACCCGGGGGTTGCGCTGCGCTCCATCCCCGGCTCTTTCGTCGGCGATAGCCGACAAGCAGGCGTGTGCGGGTTCCAGTGCTGCCAAGTAATTTTCATGGCGCACGTTGCCGCCCGGCGGTCGGCAACCTACCTCGTTCGCCCAAGTTGACAACATGTTAACGGACTGCCCCGTCAAAGAAAACTTTTCGGCGACCTCTTGACGGATAATAGTGCCTATCGTAAAATGGAGAAGTCAAATTTGCAGAAATTGACTTAAACCGTCGGAAACAACACGAACCCTCGCGAAATTATGTACCGTCTGACTTTCTGTTTGCTTTTTGTGCTCATCGGTTCCCTACTTCAAGCGGAAGAGAAGTTCCGGTTGGGTATTATCGGAACCACCACCTCACACGTTCCGGCATTCGTTCAATTATTCCACGCGCCCGATGCCGCCGCCCCTTTGAATCAATTCCGAGTCGTTGCCGCCTATCCCGGCGGTGTGCCCGATAACCCCAGTAGTTGGGACCGCGTGGAACGATATGCCGAAGACCTGGAAAAACAAGGAATCAAATTGTATCCGACCATCGCAGCAATGTTGCCGGAAGTCGACGGCATCCTGCTGGAAAGCGTTGACGGCAGACCACACCTCGAACAAGCAAAGCCGGTCATTGCCGCCGGAAAACCCCTCTTTATCGACAAACCGATGGCAGCCAGACTTGCCGATGTGCTGGAAATCTTTCGATTGGCAGAAGAAAAGAAGGTTCCGGTCTTTTCCGCATCGTCGCTCCGCTACGCCCCCGGATTCCAAAGGATGCGTAATGAACAACCACTGGGTAAAATTCTCGGCAGCGATGTTTGGAGCCCGTGCAGTCTCAACGATAAACATCCCGACTTAGTTTGGTACGGCATTCATGGAGTCGAAATACTCTTTACCCTAATGGGTACCGGTTGCCAAACGGTTCAGCGGACACACACGCGCGGCACCGATGTTGTCGTCGGTGTTTGGGACGAGGGTCGTATCGGAACATTCCGGGGCATACGAGCCGGTCGGGCGGGTTATGGAGCGGTCGTCTTCGGCGAAAGAGGGATCGGCGATGCGGGCACTTACGACGGTTACAAGCCGCTGGTCGAAGAGATCGGTACGTTTTTCCTGACGGGCAAACCGCCGTTCGATCCGATGGAAACGATTGAGATTTTTGCCTTTATGGAAGCCGCCGATATCAGCAAGGAAAACGGCGGAATGCCGGTTTCTATCGCCGAAACAATCGAAAAGGCGAAAGCCGAGGTCTCGATTCCTGTCCGATTGCAGGTTTCGCCGAACGGCGCGCTCCAGATGGACGGCAATCCCGTTGAACTGGCTAAACTTGCCGAAACGCTCGATGCGCTGACTATCGGCAAGCCTAATGCCCGTGTTAAAGTTATTCTCCGTGCCGAAAAGGGTACGCCGCACGAAACTGTGTTGTCCGTCTGCAACAATTTCGGCAAGGCAGTGCTTGCCGATTATTTGTATGAGCGGTAGAGAGTTGGCGTTTATCGAAAAAATGCACCGTTACTGTTCCGGTCTCCACTCGGCGACGACCGTCGTCGAAATGCCGCCGCGAGGCGTGAAGGATGCCGTTAACTTCATCTGGCGAGGTTGGAGCGTGTTGACCAAATCGTCCAAAATCCGGTTCGTGAGGTCTTCGTAGAAAACACCCTGATTCCGAAACTGCTGTAAATACAATTTCAGGCTCTTCAGTTCGACGCAGAGTTTGTCGGGAACATACTGAAGGGTAAGCGTACCGAAGTCGGGCTGTCCCGTTTTCGGACACATCGACGTGAACTCAGGACAGACGATTTCTATCGAATAATCCCGATGAGGAAAGGAATTTTCAAAGGTTTCGAGCATATACTTCTAACGGGTTCAAATTGTAGTTGCGGGGCGTTTTCGGTCTCACACCGGAGTTTCCACTCCGGGCTCTGCGAACCCTTATCCGCCGGGACAGTGTAACCTATCCTGAAAGTCCTGTCAATTCCGTCTAAAAAGAACCTGACAATCCTGACTATACTTTAACCCGTCATAGACTGGTCGTTTTTCCACGACGGACTTTGTGAATCCTTTGTGTCTTTGTGGTTATCCTTTTTTAACTTTTAACCATAAAGGCACAAAGAACACAAAGAAAAAAGTGCAATCATTGGCATTTTACAGTACGGAGCCGCTGGAATCCTCCGAAGGCGTGGGAAAAGTCAGCGTGAGGTCGTCGGCGTTCCAACGAAAGTCCGGCTCGGCGGCAAAGTGAATTGTTGCCGCGAGAATAAGAAAAGCAACGGCGGGGAATGTTCGTGTCATGGTAACTCTGATGGATTATTGGGAGAATTGTCCTATTTCAAATACTTGTCGGCGAAATCGCAGTAGTGCTTCCAATCGTACTCGATGATGTCATGTTTGCCAATCCGATTGTGATAGCGGATGATTCCGCCCACGGATTGATCGGGCATCGGCAATTCCGAAACACCGCCGATGCCCTCGGTGCCGAGAAGCCGGTACACTGGATCGGCGTGTAATGCTGAAAGAAATTCCCCTTTCGGATCAGCCCAAAGGTCTTCCGTGGCACTCGCAACGTAAACCGGTCTCGGTGCCTGCAAGGCGATCAGTTGATGCTGATCGACGGGCAAAAAATTAATGTCGCCGTTGGCATATATCCTAAAATTATCGCAATACCAATGGCTGTACCAGTCTGCAACCGGAGTGGATGATTCGCCGAACTTGCGGCGAGACAAGGCGGCACCGCCGCGACCAGAACAGTTCGAGACTACCATCGCAAAGCGTTCGTCAATTGCTCCCGCCCAAAGTGCCGTTTTGCCGAGACGTGAATGTCCCGTAACCGCCACTCGAGCCGGGTCAATACCGAGCCTGTCTTGGAAATGAATGACGGCATCCAACATTTCACCGAGTCCCCATGCCCACGTCGCAATGGTGTTCGCTTCATTCGGTGCCTGCTTTTCTCCGTCGTTATACAAAAACCGCCGAATACCGTAACGAAAACTGCCGTTGCAGTCTGGTTCGATTTCACCGTAATACGCCGTAACAAGAGCGTAGCCGCGGTCCAAGAGTAGTTCGACGGTCCAACGGTGTGCTTGAGCGGCTCGATCCTTTTCCTCTCCCGGCACATAAGCCGCCGGTTTGTCTCGATCCCAAATCCGAGCGGGAATCCGAATGTCGGGATCGGCATCGACCGTGTGGTTTCCCATAAAATTCAGACCGAAGAAGGCGGGCACCTTGCCGGAAGCCCCATTCGGTGTGTAAGCCAAAACGTCGACTCGGTGGGTGTCTTCGTCTTGATACCACACGATTTGGAACTGATGTTGAATACCTTTACCGCCGTACACTTCCTTGGATGTGAGGTATTCAAAGCGGGTTTTGAACGTCGTGTTGCCGGTACGGAACAACGTTGCGTTGCCGTAAACGTGTTCTTCAAACAGTTTTAGCAGTTCTGGTCGGCGTTCGTTGATCCACTGTTCCGGCGTTGTTACTTTGCGTCCGTCTTGCATGGTTAGCGGATCGGGAAGCGTGTATTGCGGAACTTTCGCTTCGTCATAGTTTCGCGGTATGGTCTCGGCGGCGCGGAGAATCGTAGGCAACATCAACAGGATTAGGGACACGAAATACTTTGGCATGATATCTCCTTTTTTATACAGAGTCGTGGGCTACATTATAGGGTGTAGCCGTGATTTTTGGGCATATCCTGAATGGGTTTGGACGAAAAACGCCGAATTCGTCCTTCCGGCTTGCGCCGGAAGGATGGCATATTCCTATTTCGGAGCGGGACTCCACTGGTCGATTTTTTCCGTCAACCGCTTGACAGTATCGGGATGTTCAGCGGCAAGGTCTCGCATTTCCGCCGGGTCAGCGGACAAGTCGAACAACTGCGGTTGTCCAGTGCCGTATGTCGGGTCCCGACGTGTGCCCGGATCGCCAGGGTCACTTAATATGAGTTTCCACTTTCCTTCAATGCACCAACGGTAAAGTCGCCCCTTGACAGCATCATCAATATCAGGAATGTCGTGTCCGAAACATTCGCCGAAAATCGTGTCCCGATTCAGCGGCGTGCCAGCCTTGATCAACCCCGTCAGGTCAAGTCCCGGCAGTGCGAGTTCCTTGGATGTTTCCCGCCGCTTCGCGCCCGTGAGAGCAAGGATCGTGGGCACTAGGTCGATACTGCTAACCAACGTCGTGTCGTCCCAGCGCGGTTTCAATTTACTTGACCCACTGATGATGATCGGTGTGCGTACTCCTCCTTCGTAAGGGGACAACTTCGAACGGGGAGCGAATGGCAGATTCCATCCGTCGGGAAGCGGCGTTTCCGATGTTCGGGGAATCAAACCGTTGTCGGTAACATAGATGATGACCGTGTTGTCATACACACCGGACTGTTTCAGTTTGTCGATGAGTTGTCCTACCGTTTGGTCGAACCATTCGACCATTCCCTCGTATTTCGCCTGTGCCGGGAGATGTCCTTGGACAATGTACGTGTCGAGGAGTTCCTGCGGCGGCGTGTGAGGGTCATGCGGCATTAACGGGGCATACCATATAAAAAACGGCTGCTCCTTGTTCTTCTCGATAAAGTCGAAAATCGGCTGCATCGTTCCACGACCGATAGTGAGTCCTGCATCGCCGTGCCGTCCGCCCGGATTCGGAAAACCTTGCGTCATGCCTTCGTCGAAACCGCCGCGAGCGAAGTTGCCTTCCCACCATTTGCCCGTTTGCAGTGAGACGTAACCCGCCTCTTTGAGCATCTTCGGCAGTGTCGGCAACGAATCAATATGCGCAATCAGTCGTTCCCGTTGCCGGTCATATTCTTCTCTGTCCGGTATCCGATTCGGATCATTACCGCCGGTTTTGTGTTGATGAGGATACAATCCCGTAACGATGGTCATTAGGGAAGCCCGGCACAGGGACATCGGTACATAGCCGCGGGTGAATGTAATGCCTTCCAGTGCTAACCGATCAATGTTGGGGGTCGCTGGCGCATCGGGACGGATAAATGTGTAATCCGACCAATGATGGTCGTCGGAAATAATAAGGACAATGTTTGGCGGTGTCTCGGCGGCAACAAGAGCCGTCATCAAGCCCAGACAACAAACGATTACTGCCCACAATCGAAAAACGGTAGAATGAATGTTCATTTTGATATCTTCTTCCTGCCGATTGTAGCAACATTTCACGTTTTGACAATCATCGTCTCCGTTGCACTTTTGCCGCTGGGCACTGGACCCCTGTGCGGAGTACTGTAGGTTGCCGCCCGGCAGTCGGCGACTACCCTCGCTTTTCCTGTTTTTGCCAACTTGCCTAAATTAAACACGAATACGTGAACGCTTGGAAAAATTTTGAGCAAAAAATGAAAGCCGGGAACGGAGCGCAGCGCAGTGACCGGATCGTTCGGCGTGTCGATCCGGTCACTGCGCTGCGCTCCGTTCCCGGCTTTCATTTTGCTGTGCTCCCGACTCATGAATAGACCCGATCTCTCGCGATTGCGGATTCACAACATTCTGATATAATACACTTTAACAATGAACGAAGAGAAAACCATGAAAACCATTGCAGGTGCGATTTTACTGTTAGCCGCCTCAGTTTACGCTCTGGCTTACGTCAACGTACATATCGTCAGTTGTACAAACCTGGTGTCTGGCGGTACTTTTTACCTTAAAAGTGTAATGCCTTACATCGGATTTATCGGGGAGTCATTCATTTCCTTTTCGGACTTTATTTTCTATTTTTTGCAAAGGATAAACCGAATGTATGAGATTTTGAATTGAAACAATAAACGTCACAGAGCCGCAATCTTTAGATTGCGGAAGATTTTTTGACAATGTAATTTTAGATAAAATTGACTGATAATAAAGTATGGACTCTGAACTTAAAATAAAGTATCACATTTCCGATATGTTCGGCGGAGAAATCGAAACCGATTCGCTAGAAGAAGCCTTAGCATCGTTTGAAGAAGGCAGACTCGTCTATGAGGCGCACGTAACAACGTGGACTACAGGGCGGTGGATGTCCGGTAAAAACGAAGTGCGATATGAATGGTATTAATCCAACAAAGGAGAAAATCAAATGGAACAGAATCAGCGGATAAGACAATTCAATACTGCGGATGACGGAGTGTGGCAAGATATGCGAGAAAGCATAGCCTTACGGAAAGAACTCGGCATCGTCGGCAATAAAATGACTACGGAACAGGAGAAACTCTATTTAGATGCGAAGCGGAAACTATGGCTCAAAAAGCATCCCAATGCACTATCTGGCGGACCGGAACCAAGACCGGAGCCGAAATCGTAAAATATCATCGGAGTTGCGCAATCTTTAGATTGCGGCTCTATTAACACACCAAACCTTTAACCAACCTTTTTTAACACTTATGGAAATATCTGCTACAGTAGTAAAAGCCTTTCGGGACAAGACGGGACTTCCGATGATGGACTGCAAACGCGCTCTCGTCGAGGCAAATGGAGATGAGGAAAAAGCCATCGAAATCCTCCGCAAATCGGGAGCGAAAACAATGGCAGCCCGAACCGATAGAGAAACCGAAGCAGGACGCATCGCCCTCTTTACCGACTCCAAAAAACAGGTGTCGGCAATGGTCGAACTCCTCTGCGAAAGTGCGCCGGTCTCCAATACCGAAGAGTTTATCGCCCTCGTCAATGGACTCGCAGAGCAACTGGCGACCGGTCCCGGTGCAAAAACGCCGGAAGAACTCCTCGCCCAACCCTTCCCCGGCAAGCCGGGTATCACGCTCCAATACTTCTGCGACGACCTCGTCAACAAGATTCGGGAAGTCTTCAAATTGACCCGGATCATTCGGATCGAAGGACCGTGCGGGGCGTATGTCCATCACAATGCGGCTATCGGCGTGCTGTTGCCGATTGAGGGAGAGAATACGGAACTGGGCAAAGATATCGCGATGCATGTCGCTTCGATGAAGCCGCAAGCGTTGTCGGAAACCGATCTTGATCCGGCGGTCGTCAAAAAGGAGCGGGAGATGATCGTCAACGAAGTCCAAGACACAAGTAAAGGGAAACCGGAGAACATTATCCAAAAAATAGTGGACGGCAAAATGAAAACTTTTTTCGCCGAGCGGACTCTTTCGGGGCAACCCTTCGTAAAGGACAGTGCCAAAACCGTCGCCCAAGTGTGCGAAGAAGGCACAATCAAGGTCAAAGAGATGATCCACTGGACATTGGGAGAAGGGTAGAGTCTAGTTGACAGAGCCGCAATCTTTGGATTGCGCCGCTCCTTAACAAATGAAAGCCGGAATGGAGCGCAGCAACGCGGAGCGACCAGACAACACGCCGAACGATCCGGTCGATCCACTGCGTTACGCTCCCGGCTTTCATTTTTTTGTTCAAAATTTCCCGGCGAAAGGCGCACGCCCTCTCCGCTTACAGTATCATAATATCTTCCTTGACAGCAAAATCAAAATCCTCTACAATCACATAGCCGCAACGGTGTTTCCGAACGAATAATGTTTCCGAAGAAAAAGTCGCTCATCATTTTCATCACAGGCGGGGATCCCTGTATTGAAACAACGGAAAAATTGATTCCCGAAATGGTCGACGCTGGTGCGGATTTGATCGAAATCGGTATCCCCTTTTCCGATCCGGTCGCCGAAGGACCCGTCATCCAAGCCGCCAGCGAACGCGCCCTGGCAAACGGAGCAACGACAGACAAACTGCTCGAAATGGTAAAGCGTCTTCGCCATAAAGTCCCAATTCCGATACTCTTTATGACGTATTTGAATCCCATTTACGTCTATGGAAAAGAACGGTTCCTATCGGCATGCCGGGAAAGCGGAATCAATGGAATCATCGTGCCGGATATGCCCTATGAAGAAAAAGGAGAACTCTCGGAAGACTGTGCCAAGTTCGGCGTTGCTCTTATTTCCATGGTCGCACCGACATCGAGCGAGAGAGTCGCCATGATCGCAAAGGAGGCGGAAGGGTTTTTGTATTGCGTTTCCTCGCTCGGCGTAACGGGAGTGCGAAGCGAGATTAAGTCGGGTATTGAAACAATCGTTACACAGGCAAAAGAAGTTACCGATATTCCTTGTGTGATAGGTTTTGGAATTTCGGGACCGGAACAGGCAAAAAATATGGCAGCAATAGCGGACGGCGTGATCGTGGGAAGTGCGGTCGTGAAAATCATCGAACAGTACGGCAGCGATTGTATTGAACCGGTGAAACAATTCGTCAAGTCGATGAAAGACGCTATTGGTGCACTTGAAACAGCATAAAGTTATCCTCTGCGCCCTTTGTGGTAAAAAAATAACCGCAGAGAAAAACGTCCAATTTCGCCCCGTTTGTAGTACAATGAACGTACCCCTTTTCAAGGAGAAATACCTATGCGCACTTGCACTCTTTGCGCCGTACTCTGCTACGGACTTTTAACTGCCGCCGCACTTACAGCAGAACAAATCGTCTTCGATTTTGAAACCGGCAACCTCGCCCAAGAAGGTTGGACAATCATCGAAGGAACCAACACTAAACCTCTAGGATCGCGAGACAAAGAATTTCATGACGAAAGCGTTCCCTATATCAAACAGGGAACATACTACCTGACGACGCTCGAATCGACCGCCAATGCCGCCCCGACGGACGATACCCTCTGCGTCATAGAATCTCCCGTCTTCGTCTTGACCGGCAACGAAGCAAAACTGCTCGTCGGAGGAGGACGAAGACCGAACACCTACGTCGCCCTTTGCCCCCTACTCGAAGACGGCAGCGTCGGCGAACCGCTCCGAAAAGCACAAGGACAAAACACCCAAAAACTGGACGAAATCGTCTGGCAAACGACCGATCTCATCGGCAGACCGCTTGTCCTGCAAGTCGTGGACAAAGAAACCGGTTCCTGGGCGCATATCCGAATGGATTATTTCCGTGCCGAAGGACAAATCGACACTGTCCAAACCGCCCTCCGTCGGCAATTTTTCGCTGCCGAAGCCGAACGAAAAGCCCAGCGTGACCGGGAAGAGCGTGCCGCCGCCCTCGAACTGATTCAAGAGCATCCGATTTTGTACGTTCGTCGGCATCAATACAATTACGATCATCACAACACGGAAACGCTTTTTCAAACCGACGAGATCAACACGCGGCTTTTCCGGGGCGGCAGTGCGCTCCGGCTCTGGAATCCGGCGGATGGTTCCGTGCGGACATTGCTCGATCTGCCTAACGGTATCGTGCGTGATCCGGCACTCCATTTCGATGCGAAAAAAGTGCTCGTTTCGATCCGCAAAGACATTACGGACGATTATCACATCTACGAACTGCAACTCGATGCCGTTACGGAGCCGATTGTGCTGACCGGCAAAGATTCGCAGGCGGACGGTGAAATTCTAAAGCAGTTGACGTTTCTGCCCGGCATTTCGGACATCGATCCGCTCTATCTGCCCGATGGAAAAATCCTCTTCGGTTCGACCCGCGAACCGAAGTATTGCATGTGCAATCGGCATATCGTCTGCAATCTTTTCACGATGAACAGCGACGGTTCCAACATCATTCAAATCGGACACAGCACGCTCTTTGAAGGACATTCGAGTCTGCTTCCCGACGGACGCATTATGTATTACCGCTGGGAATACGTTGACCGCAACTTCGGCGACGCACAAGGAATTTGGACAACGAATCCCGACGGCACGAATCACGCCTTGTTCTGGGGAAACAACACGGCATCGCCCGGTGCGGTGATTGATCCTCGGATTGTGCCGGGCTCCAACTCCGTGTTTCTGGCGACGCTGACTTCGTGCCACGATAAACCTTGGGGAGCAATCGGACTCATCGACCGCCGACTCGGACTCAACGGCAAAGAACCCTTTTTGCAAACGTGGCCTCCAGAGGCGATGAATCTCATTCAGGAGCATGGCGTTAATCGTTACGACGATTTTTTGCGGGTGCAAGGAAGATTCGAGGATCCTTTTCCGCTTTCCGAAACAGCGTTTTTGGCTTCGGGAACGGTCGGCAGAGGGGAGATCACGGGCATCTGGGTTCTCCATCGGGACGGCGGACAAACGCTTGTTCACACCGACGATCCCGGCTGTTTTGATCCGATGCCTGTTGTTGCCGTCGAACCGCCGCCGGTTATTCCCAACCGCGTTGATCTTTCCAAAACGACCGGTACGTTTTACGTTTCCAATGTGTACGAAGGATTTGGCATGCACAAAGTCGAGCCGGGTGCGGTGAAGTTTTTGCGCGTCGTCGAATCGCCGGAAAAACGTTCCTGGACGCGCCCCGCCTATGACGGCGGCACCGGAGAGCAGGCACCCGGTATGGCATGGAGAGATTTTAATAATAAGCGGATATTGGGTACAGTGCCCGTCGAACCGGACGGCGGCGTACATTTTGAAGTACCGGCAGATACGTTTTTGTACTTTCAAATTTTGGACGAAAACGGCATGATGATTCAATCCATGCGCAGCGGCACCATTGCCCGACCCGGTGAGATCAATGGTTGTTATGGTTGCCATGAAGATCGTTTGACCTCCTTTCCGGCGTTGCGGTACACACCCACTGCAATGCAGAAACCTGCCCACTCGCTTGCGCCCTGGTACGGAGAACCGCGATTGTTCAGTTATGTCGATGAAGTGCAGCCGGTCTTCGACAAATACTGCATTGCCTGCCATGATTATGGACAGAACAACGCACCCGACAAAAAGAAGCCGATTCTTGCGGGCGATTTAACGTTGATTTTCAATAAATCTTACACCGAACTTTGGAGCAAGAACCTAATCAGTGCGGTCGGTGCCGGTCCGGTGCAGACGCTCGAACCCTACGCTTGGGGATCAAGCCAAAGCCGAATCGTCGAAGTGATCCGCAAGGGTCATCCGCGACCGGAAATTGATGAACAGCGTAAGGCAATGGGAATCTTTCTTGACCCAAAAATTGACCGAGAATCGTTTGACCGGATTGTAACGTGGATTGACATTAACGCTCCGTATTATCCGACGTATTACACGGCGTATCCGAACAATCGGTTTGGTCGTTCTCCGCTGACCGATGCGGAGTTACGGCAAATCAGAGAACTGACGGGCGTGGAGCCGCGTTGGGATGTTTCGTTCACGCGCCCGGAACGTAGTCCGATTCTCGCAACGGCGCAGGATGCGGATGCGGTGTTGACGATTGTGCGTGCTGGGGCGGAGCGTTTGGTGCAACAGCCTCGCGGCGAGTCTCGTGATTTTCAACCGGTCGATGCGTTGGATGCTCGCCGTGCCGAAAAGTATGACGTGTTGAAAAACCTTTTGGACGAGATGCGCCGCGCTGAAGTTGAGGGCAGACGGTTTTACGATGAACGTTAAGGCTTTCACCAGAAAGTAATATGATCGTTTTTCTGTCCGGCGCACTCCGTTAACCTTGCGGTTCCCTCGCGGCATTTTCGATGATCGATGTGGTCGGAGCACCGTCGCCGATACGTTGCAAAATCTCGCAAAGATCCTTCAACTCCTCGTCATTGGTTTCTTCCATCGCATATAAAATATCCTTCCGCCGCCTGTCCTCCATCGCGGAAAACATTTGCAACACACGATTGGGATCCTCTTTCCAAAGCCGACGGATCACTTCCTTTGCCTTCACGGGTTCCATGTTTTCGATGAGATCTGTCTGATCGGCAAGTCCTGCTGCTTGGGATCGAGCCGTATCGGCTCTGACCCGCTGTTCGTAGGCACTGATTCGCTCGGCATCGCTCGGCGGCGGGGGCGGCAACGGCGGAGGGTCCGCTGGCGGCAACGAAAACGAAGCCGACTGTTGCCGCACATCCCGCTGGAATTCGTTTTCCCGAAACCGCCGCGCCCGCTCTTCCCGAACGGCTTCGTAACTCAATTCCGCAATCCGCTCCCGCTCGGCTTGCCGGATTTCGTCCTCTTCGAGACCCCGCAAGACTGCCATCGCGTGATACCATTTTTCTTTGTCGATGTCCCAAGCGTATGTCAACCATGCACCCGTCAGTATCGCTGCCAAGAGGGTACTGGTGCAGAGATACAGCATTGCCGTACCGCTGCTCTGCATCGCCGCCGCTAATACCGCCTTCGAGTATTGATTAACTTTTTGTAAGATGTTTTTGATCATTCGTTTTCTCCTGTTATGTTATCCGGGGATTGCGGCGGAGTACCGCCTACATCCCCGGCTCTTGGGGGCTACCGCCGCATATTTCCCTGTGCAGCCGTCATGATTTCCTGTAATCGTCGTCCCGCCTCGGAGTTTGCCAGACCGCGTTGCCGAATCGCCGTCATGTTTGCCTCCGCTTCATCTAAACGCCGCAACACCGCCAACGTTTCCGTTTTGCCGAGCAACACCTCGTGGGGTTCCTCTCCTTGCGGATACAAATTTTGCACCGTAAGCCATGTCGCCAATGCTTGTTCTGGTTGTCCGCAACTCATTTGAAGAGCGGCGAGTTCTGCCAAAAGTTCCCGATCAGTCGGAGCGAGCGACACCGCCCGAAGGTAATCCTCGCGTGCCTGATTCAGCATTGCTGCCGTGTGTTCAGTATATCCCGCCTGATGGATTGCCAACAAACGCTTCACTCTTCCGCGCAACGCCCAACTTTGGAAATCCTGCGAATCCAATCGCACCGCTTCGTCGGCGTGTTCATAAGCCGTCTCGTATTCCCGGATAGCCAGATTTTTTTCGGCGAGGGAAATGTGCAGGGACGCATTGCTCTGCCCTCCCCGTTTGACGGCTTCGTCCAGTTGTTGCAAGGCTTCCTGATATTTTCCCTGTTGCCAAAGCACTTCTGCGTAGTATCGGCGATGGCTGATGTCGTTTTTGTTTAACTTGACGGCATGTTCGAGTCGTTCTTCGGCTTTGGTCAGGTCTCCTTGTTCCAGGGCGGCGATTCCTTGTCGTCCTCGTTCGCTGCCGAGAATTTGACTCGGCGAAACCGGCGCAAAGGGTCGATTGAACGCACAACCGACCGCCGAAGCGAGCAATAGGGAGGCAACAAAAAGCCGGAACATAGACGAATCGTAACATTTTCGGCGGTTTTTTACCAGAGCAATTCCGGGAAACTGGATGACACAGCCGCCCAAATCCGAAAAATGGGCTACAATCTGTGGGAAACCACACCATCGGCGGTGTCTCTACAATAGAGGACGCTCATCACGGCGGCAAAATGAATGAGAACGATGTCCGAATCGCAGAACTCGTACACACACGATTGCCCGATCTCGTACTCTTCGCCAAACAGTGGAAGCAAACCTCCGCCGAAGATGTCGTACAAGAAGCCTTTTTGCAACTCATGAAACAAAAAGTCCTTCCCGACAATCCGATGGCGTGGCTTTACACCACTGTACGCAACCTGTCCAACAATGAACTCCGGTCGCAAACCCGACGCAAAAAACGGGAACTTGCCGTGCAAGAGAGCAAAGGCTTGTTCGACGTGCCTGAATCGGATCAAAAGGAAGACATTGACCAAATGATCCGCACACTGGAATCGCTCGACCTGGAGTATCGGGAAATCATCGTTGCCAAGATTTGGGGCGGACTTACATTTGAAGAGATCGCCGCTATGACGGGTTCGTCTCGGAGCGGCGTACACCGAAAGTATCAAGAAGGGATACGGATTTTAGGAGAGAGAATTAAATGAAAGCCGGGAGCGCAACGAAGTGTAGCGACCGGCTTGTACATCGGTTGATCCGGTCACTGCGTTGCGCTCCGTTCCCGGCTTTCATCGAAGTAATTATGACCACCATCGAACAACAACTATCTGCATTGCAACCCGCGAGGCAAACCGAACTCGCCCGGAGAATTCTCGAAATCCCTCGGCGCAGACGGCAACGGCGGCGCGACTGCGTCGTCGGGCTTGCTGGTTTGCTCACCGGCATCGCCACGACACTGTTGGTCGTGATGTTGTTACACGGCACTAGTGAAGGTAACCTTGCAGATAGTAGTTTTGCTGATAAAGGTAGTCAACCGACCGCCGGGCGGTTGAGTGCGGTACTCCGCACCGAAATCCCGCCAGACGACGTTGTCGCCGCTCCCAGTCGGCTACCGCCGACGTTGCCGCCCGGCGGTCGGCAACCTACCTTGAATACAATCGAAACAAACATTGCGGGTCCCGACCCCATCGACCTCGACGCATTGATCGCCCGATACGAAAAACTGTTGCGAAACCGCCGCGAAACGGCAAACCGATTCGTTGTTACAACGCCGATACTCCCATCGACCATGCCCGACGGCGTAAGTCCCTGGGAGTATCGGAAAAAATTGTTGGAAGAACTCGGCGGATAAAGGTAGGCAACCGACCGCCGGGCGGTTGCGTCGGCGATAGCCGACTGAGAATAACCAAACAAATCACGGTTCCAGTGCGGAGTACCGCACGTTGCCGCCCGGCGGTCGGCAACCTACCTTTCCCCTAACCCCCATTCCCCCCTATGAAACGACTATTATTCCTAATCCTTTTCGCTCTGCCGTTCACATTGCTCGGCGAAGAAGTCCCCCGACCGGCAAGCGACGGTTATCGGCACATGCCGACATTCTCCCAAGAACAAAAGCCCGAAGGCATTAGAGGCGACTACCGAAAACTCACCGTTTCGCCGCAAACTCTGCCCGATCCCTTGCTGCGCTATCGAGTTAATACCTTCTCCACCGAAAAAGAGACCGGCAATGCCTATCCGCTCTACCTTGCTGCTTTGAAAGAATTCAAGCACCAAGAGCAACAAGCCATGACGGCATTTTACCGATCCGACGAATACCTGAACCTCGATTCCGAAATACGAAACAACTGGGGGGAATTGGCACGGCTACGGTTCAAAACGTTTCCGCTTTACTCCATTTCGGGACTCGGCAAAAATTCTCCTGCAATCACCGCAGCAGACGAAGAACGAACCTATCGCAGTTTGCAAAATGTCTATCCGCTTATGGAAAAGGGGAGCAAGCGAACCTACTTTGATTGGAGCGACGAGTATAAATACGAAGGTGTCGCCACCCGGCTTGAGTTTATCCAAGAAGCCCGAACACTCACCCGGTACTTGGCGGACAAAGCCAACTGGGAAATCCGCAATGGAAACTATAACGATGCTATCAAAACCATCCGCGTCGGTCTTGCTCATGGGGATCACATTTTGGAATCGCACCCTCCCAGTTTTTTGGTCGGTATGTTAGTGGGTATCGCTCTCAAAGGAGCAATGTACGAGCAACTGTTCCTCTTGTCGGTACAACCGGACGCTCCCAACCTTTATCCGGCACTGATGCAACTGACGGTCAACCAAAGAGTTTGGCTCGATGTGATTCAATCGGAAACGCTATGGCTCTTTACACGATACACGGATGATGACTGTTGGGAATCGCTGGACAACCTTTCGCCGGAAGAAGCCAAAGCCGCCCTCGATGGACTTATCGCCGCATTTTCTTCAGCGATGTTTGATGAACCCCATATGGATCTCTATCGGACGACAACATATTTGGGAACCTATCTGCCGGCAAAGAATCGGCTTTTGCAAAAGGGATTGTCCGAACAGGAAATCGAAGCACTCACGACGCATCAAGTTATTGCTCCGTATTTCTTTGAGAGAATCAAACAGACGTATGATTTATTGATCGTCGAAGCCTCGATGCCGATGGGAGAATCGTCCTCGGCAATCCAGAATTTTGGCGAACATGTGGATCGTTTAACGTGTGCCCCTGAAAGTCCTGCGGATATGCTATTGGCAATGATCTCTCCGGCAACGCAGGCAGCCCGGGCGGCATTCTATCGGCAACAGCAGACGTTGGATTTGTTGAAAATCATTCACGCCGTCCGTTACTATGCCGCTGTGCATGACGGAAAACTGCCAACATCGCTGGAAGAGATTACGGAACTTGCCGTTCCGAAGGTATGTCCGATTACGGCAACGCCTTACCAGTACCGTGTCGAAGGTCGCAGCGTGATTATTGATTACGAAAGACATCAACGGGACACATCGCGGCTGGAGATTGTCGTGGACGAGAGGAGACAGGAGTAAGGAGTAAGG
>Ga0099364_10002877_pt1 | contig 27196 bp, 28 predicted proteins | sample TergutTh196P3_FD_73070 | JGI IMG/M metagenome (GOLD analysis project Ga0099364, IMG submission 73070) | Microcerotermes parvus P3 segment gut microbial communities from Pointe-Noire, Republic of the Congo - Th196 P3 | ecosystem: Host-associated > Arthropoda: Insects > Digestive system > Gut ... | reverse complement strand
TTACCACAATATTTTCAAAGAACGCAATCAAATCACAACCATCCGGTTGTTGTTTCTACGGTCAGAAAAGTGCAAAGTTACCACAATATTTTCAAAGAACGCAATACGATTCCGTGTAACGGTTCCCTTTTTTGTCGTGCAAAGTTACCACAATATTTTCAAAGAACGCAATCAAATCACAACATCAGGAAAACCTAAAATAAACAAAAATATATTTTTTTGTTTTTCGGAAATAAAATTGAACCTTTGCAAAAATTTTCAATGACATCGAAAAGTCGAAAACGGTAAAAAAACCGCCACTTTTGATTGGAAAAGTGGTTACATTAGACGCAATACATCGTTATTTGGGTGATAATGTTTGGCCAGCGCTTGGAATCACCGGTATCATTTATGATGATAAACCAGTTAATCCAAGAGATAAAAACCGCGTTTATTCCGAAATCCCTGATTTGTATTACATAAAGAGGATACAGGTAGTAATTTTTAGTTTGAAAAACATTCGTAATTTTGAATTATCTTTAGAAAACCAAATAAAGTGATATGATTGATTATAAGAAACTTGTTGTAGATGCAAAAAAAATCATCCACTCTCATACAGCGGATGATTTGCAAGCATGGATTGATATGGACAATGCAAGAATGGCATTAGTTGACAGGGAAGACAATTCAATTTACTTGCAGGAACTCCACCACGAAAAACTGCGGTCGGTTAACCGTAATTTGTAAAACGTCAATGGATTGATAGGTTTTCCTGACATCAGGATAACCTAAGTCTATCAAATTTCTACCCAAACATCCCTTGAGGATTTCTGTCTTTTTGTTGCCAAATGTGGTGCATAGCCGTCAGGTTAATATTACAAACTATTGATATTTTCCATGTATTTGAATGTTTGCAGATAACGCACAAATTGGCTCAACTCTTACTTCAGCACTATTTCTTGTGCGTCGCCAAAGTTGTCGTATCCTGACACGATGACGCGGTCGCCGGGTTTCAGTCCGTCTACTATTTCGTATTGTTGCGGGTTTTGTCGTCCGATGGATATGTTGACGCGGGTTGCTTTATCGCCTGCTTCGTTGACCCGGAAAATCCATTGTCCGCCGGTTGCTTGGAAAAAACTGCCTTTGGGGATAACCAATGCTTCTTCCGGCTGTCCCAGTTCAATCTGGATACGGAAAGTCATACCTATGCGCGTGTTTACAGGCGCTTCACCGGTAAACACGAGGTCTACGGCAAAATTACGTTCTCTCACTTCGGGGTTAATTCTAATGATGCGCAGCGGCAACCTCCGGTTCTGGTTGACGATGGTTGCCGGTAGTCCGGCAGTGATACGGTCGATGTAATGCTCGCTGATGCGCGCGTTGATTCTAAAACGGTCTATTACTTTCAGTTCGCCAACGCTGTTCCCTGCATTGACCCGTTCGCCGGGAATGACGTTCACATAACTCAATTGACCCGCTGTTGTAGCCCGCACTATTAGATCGTCCAAGCGTTCGCGGCTGCGTTCGAAGCGTCGCTCTTCGCGTTGAAAATCGTTTTGCATCAGGGTGATTTGAATAGCGTTCATCAACGAATCGTGGCGCAATTCCTCCATCAGCATCTCCGTATGCTCATTGTTGAAAATATATTCTTCCTCTGCCAGTTCCAATTGCGCTTTGCTACTGGCGCCCAATTCAAATTCAGCCTTGCTCAGTTCGTATTGCTTGCTGATACGTTGCAGGTTATAAGACGTTTGTATCGCTTGCCGTTTCAGCGCCGAGGTTTTGCGCTGCATATCTATTTCGCGTTCGTTGAAAGTGATGCGCTTCTTTTCCAGTTCGTCGCGCTCGTCCTCGATGCTGCGCACCAAATCAGGGTTTTGCAGGATAAGAATCGTGTCGCCTACGGCAAGCATGTCTCCGTCTTCGGCAACAATACGCAATACCGTACCGCTTTCAAGGGCGTTCAGCTTCACCGTCAGTATCGGCTGTACAATTCCGTCCACGTCTAAATAATCCAAAAATTTACCCTGTTGCGCTTCGGCGACAGTCAGTTTATCAAGATCATAGCGCAGCCTGCGCGGACCAGCCGAAGCCATAATCACATAAACGATGAAAGCAACGAAAACGACTGCCCCTGCGATGTAGTACTTATACCGGACGAGCGGATGCTTCTTTTTTAAAATAATATCCATAAACGATTGAATTGATGATTATTGATGAACAAATCCCATGAAATATACCGATGCAAATATAGTTTATTTATGCAAAAAACAAACAAATAGCCGGAAATTACTCCGGCTATTTGCAACTTGAACATATGAAACAAAAATTTTACTTGATCATCTCCACGCTCCGCCGTATGAAATGGTTCAATTCTTCGCCTTTGAGCATATTGTTTGCCAATAAGGCTAAATCAACCAATTGACGCGCAAGTGGGTTGGTTTTGCCGTATTCGGACAATACATTCTTTTTGTTGTTGCGGATTTCTTCTTCTTTATTTTCCAATTCGTCGCGCTTGTCCTTTTGCGACTGTTCTATTTCTTCATCCTTCTTGTCTTTGAGCTGTTCGTTCAGGGCGTTCAGTTCAACGGTCACCGGCTCCAACTCGTCGGCGAAGGTTTTGAGTTGTTCGCCCAGATCGCCGTCTTTTTCTGCAATCACCTTTTTGACTAAGGGATGATCGGTGTTCACTACCAGATTGAAACTATCGGGCATCGTACCGTAGAAGTTCATTCCTCCTCCGCCGCCCAACGCCGACATATCCTTCATCCGGCGCATAAATTCCGATTGGGTAACGACCATGGGTTGCGCCAGTTCGCCCATGCTTTCGTAGGAGATGTGGAAATATCCTGCCGATGCAGGCGTCAATGGTTCAAATACATCGCGCATGTCGTCCTGTTCGGCTTGCGGAAGCGTGCTTGCCAGATGGTCGTCTTTCTGTATCAGGCGGTCGATCACATCCGAATCAACGCGGGCAAAATGTATATCGCTATTCTTGCTTTCGAGATGGTTGATGAAGTGTACGTCCAATTGCCCATCGAGGTTCAACACATCATATCCTTTGGCTTTTGCCGTTTCTATGAAAGTGTATTGCGCCTGCACATCGGTAGCGTAGAGGTAAACAACTTTTTTGTCTTTGTTGGTTTGCTCGCTCTTTATCAATTTGTTGTACTCGTCGAGCGTGAAATATTTGTTGTCTGTGTTTTTCAACATGGTGAACTTTTCAGCGCGCTCGAAAAATTTCTCATCGGTGATCATGCCGTAGTTGATAAAGAGTTTCATGTTGTCCCATTTCTTTTCAAATTCGGGACGGTCTTTTTTGAAAATCTCTTCCAACCGGTCGGATACCTTTTTGGTGATGTGGCTCGAAATTTTCTTCACATTAGCGTCGCTTTGCAGGTAACTGCGCGAGACGTTGAGCGGAATATCGGGCGAATCGAGTACGCCGTGCAGCAGGGTGAGAAAGTCGGGTACGATGCCTTCCACCGAATCAGTCACGTACACCTGATTGCAGTACAACTGTATCTTGTTTTTATGAAATTCGATGTTGCTTTTGATCTTCGGAAAATACAGTATTCCCGTAAGGTTGAACGGGTAATCTACGTTCAGATGGATGTAGAACATCGGTTCTTCCTGCATCGGGTACAAGTCGCGGTAGAACTTCATGTATTCCTCCTCTTTCAGATCGGCGGGTTTGCGCGTCCACAGCGGGACGACGTCATTGATGATTTTGTCCTTGCCTGTTTCTACTTCTTTGCCGTCTTTCCATTCTTTTTCTTTTCCGAAAGCGATTTCGACGGGCAGATAGCGGCAGTATTTGCGCAACAGATCTTCTATTTTCTTTTCTTCGAGAAATTCCTTTGACTCGTCGTCGATGTGCAGGATGACTTCTGTACCGCGGTCGGCTTTGTCGCAATTTTCAATTTGATATTCGGGGCTGCCGTCGCATGACCACTTCACGGCTTGCGCGCCGTCCTGATAGGATAAGCTGCGCACTTCTACCTTTTTCGACACCATAAACGTCGAATAAAAACCCAGACCAAAATGCCCGATAATGCTTTGGTCTTTGTATTTTTTGATAAACTCGTCGGCGCTCGAAAACGCAATCTGGTTCAGATATTTGTCCATTTCTTCGGCTGTCATTCCCAGCCCCCGGTCGGTGATGATCAGTTTGCCTTTTTCTACGGCTACATGTATGGTCAGTTCGCCAAGTTCGCCTTTAAATTCGCCGTTTGAAGACAGTGTTTTGAGTTTTTGGACGGCATCAATAGCGTTCGATACCAATTCGCGCAGAAAAATTTCGTGATCGGAATAGAGAAATTTTTTGATGATCGGAAAAATGTTTTCGGTGGTTACACCAATGGATCCTTTTTGCATATATGTTTCAATTTTTGATGATTTACTTTTAATTTTTGATTGAAAACCAACAAAGCGCGTGCCAGTATGCCGAGAACTGACATTTTGCAAGAAATTAGAATCAGCGTGCGACAAAATGGCAGATACATTTTTTTTTCATTTTTTCATTTTTTTTTGCAAATATTTAAAAATATCCCTTAACTTTGCAGTTCAAAGAACTTTTTTATGAATAGTAATCAAAACATTGAAGATCTGAAACATATCCGTAACATGATGGAGCGTTCGACGAAATTTTTGTCGTTGAGCGGATTTTCGGGTATCGCAGCCGGCGTCATTGCCCTGACAGGCGCTGTTGTTGCTTATTTTGTTGTTTTACGACAGGGAGCAGTCAGGTATGACGAGCATATACGCTCGCTGGGCGACGCTTCTACGATGCAAATCAGACTGCAGATGGCGGCTCTGGCGGTTTCCGTACTGATTTGCGCTGTTGGCGCGGCATGGTATTTTTCGCTGCGGAAAGCCAAACGCGCCGGTACGCGGCTCTGGACGCCTGCCGCCCGCCGTACATTGTTGCATTTCCTGATTCCATTGCTTACCGGCGGCATTTTTTGCATGGCGCTGCTGATCCACAATAATGTGCATCTTCTTGGCTCGGCAATGTTGATTTTTTATGGTCTGGCGCTGGTCAACTCAGGAAAATTTACCGTTGATGAAGTGCATTATCTGGGAATTTCACAGATTATACTGGGCATCCTTGCCGGATTTTTGCTCAATTACGGTCTCCTGTTCTGGATGCTCGGATTTGGTGTGATGCACATCGTGTACGGCATACGCATGTATTACAAATACGACCGGAAATGAAAACGATTATTTCCGATCTGAACAAAATTTTTGACAGCCGTATCAGACTGGGAATCATGGCAGCGCTCTCGGTAAATGATTATCTTGACTTCACATCATTGAAGGAATTGCTCGACATAACCGACGGAAACCTGGCAAGCCACCTGAAAGCGCTCGAAAAATATGAACTCATCGAGATAAGGAAACAATTCATTGGGCGAAAACCCAATACAAGCTATTCCATCTCCCAGACGGGCAAAGAAATGTTTCATCAACAACTCAATGCCTTGGAAAGATTCATCCATCCCTTGCAAATTTAATTTTTTAATCCATAAATTTAGTAATTCAAAGAACCTTTTATTTAATAACAATCAAATTCTTTTAAAAATGAAAACTGAAAATCAGACAGTTGGCGCTAAAATAGCCAACAATGCAACATTCAAAGCAATCGTCATCGGTATATTGATCCTGATGATGTTGATCCCGGTAGCGATGATCCAAAATTTGATCCGGGAACGCGAGTCAACCGGCGCTTCGGTAGTGTCCGAAGTCAGTTCTAAATGGGGTAACCGGCAGGCGCTCTCTGGTCCTGTCCTCTGTGTTCCATACAGTTATAACCGTACTGAAAACAACACAACGCGGGAAGTTCGGGATTTGGCATATTTCCTGCCTGAAGACTTGAATATCGAAAGCGATGTGCAGCCCGAAATCCGTTACCGAAGTATCTACAAATTAGTGGTTTACCAATCGGAAATCAAAGCAGACGGGAGGTTCCTGCATCCCGATTTTGACAAACTGAATATCAAGCCTCATTCAATTGACTGGGAAAACGCTTTTGTTATCATTGGTATTTCGGATATGAGAGGTATACGCAGCCATATTGTTTTCAATTGGGACAATACGCCGAAAGAAAGCATGTCGGGTACAGGCAATTTACAGTTGGCGGAATCGGGAGTGACGCTGAAAATACCGCTCGCGGCTGAAGAGACGGAAGACAAAGTCTATCCGTTCGACTTTTCGCTGACGCTTAACGGAAGTTACGGGCTGTTTTTTGTGCCTGCCGGCAAAACAACCCGCGTCATGATGAAATCACCATGGAATAGTCCGAGTTTCGACGGCGCTTTTCTGCCCGACCGGCGCGAGATCGCCGACGGTTTTACGGCAACATGGAGCGTTTTCAATTACAACCGCAATTTTCCGCAGATGTGGACAGGCGCCAACTATCACTTTCAGACGTCGGAATTTGGCGTCAACCTGATACTGCCGGTTGACCATTATCAAAAAACGATGCGCTCGGCAAAATACGCCATCATGTTCATCGCGCTGACATTTCTGGTGTTCTTTCTGGTAGAACTGTTGAGTCACAAGCGGATTCATCCATTTCAATACCTGTTGATAAGTATCGGTTTGATCTTGTTTTACAGCCTGTTATTGGCGCTGTCCGAACAGATGCACTTCAACTTGGCATACCTGATTTCGGCATTGGCTATTGTCAGTTTGATCACCGCCTATTCGCACAGCATTTTCAAAGAAACGAAACAAACCGCGCTGATGGGCGGTTTTCTTACAACGCTCTATTTGTTCCTGTTCACTGTGCTGCAATTAGAAGATTTCGCGCTACTGTTTGGCAGCGTCGGACTGTTCATTGCTTTGGCTGTGGTGATGTATATCTCGCGCAAACTAGACTGGTATCATCTCGGGCAAAAATCAGATGGTGTTTGAAAAATGAAAACAGTTCTCACGCAGGAATGATTTCATAAAAAATACTATTTTTGCACGATTTTAATAATATGGTGAAGCAAGTAAGATTTCTATTCAAAGATTTTGTCCAATTTTTTCGCGAGGACTTCCATCTCGCGGCATACGCCTATGTTTTAGCAGTTGCTGGATTGAGCGTACTGCTTGTGTATGGCACAGATTTTGGAAACGCCATCAGCGCCAACGGATTTCCTACATCAAACAAAGTGGTCAACAACATCTTAATGTTCGTGACGATGTATTTTCTTGTAGCCGTACCTGTTACCATCATTCGCGGCGAATTTCGAGGTATCGCAAAATCGCCACTCTTTGTTAAAGGACTGCTGTTGATGTGCCTCATCGGTTTCGCCGATGCTTTTAATTGGAGAGAATACTTGGCTCTGGAAGATTTTTCTTCGCCCGAACGGTCGTTTATCTTTATTGCGCTATGGCGAATGCGCAACGTCCTTTTTGTGCTTCCGGCGCTGGTAGCGCTTCGTATTGCAGTCGACAGAGACGTCAAGGGTCTGTATGGTTTGTGCAGCGGCAGCCACCACGTGAAAGCCTATTTGTGCCTGTATGTGGTGATTCTGCCCATCCTGACTGTAGTTTCCTTTACGCCCGATTTTCAGTCGTACTACCCCATGTACGAACCCTGGTATTTCAAAAACGTCTTTGGTCTGCCCACATGGCTGAATACCGTGATTTTCGAAACCATTTATATCAGCGATTTTCTGATGGTGGAAATGATTTTCAGGGGCGTTTTAGTCATCGGTATGGCATCGATACTGGGGCGGACTGCCGTATTGCCGATGATCGTCGTCTACGTGGCGTTGCACTTCGGAAAGCCGGTGATGGAAACCGTTTCGGCGTTGTTTGGCGGATATTTTCTCGGCGCACTGGCTTACCAAACCCGTCATATTTGGGGCGGAGTGATCATCCACATGGGGATAGCACTGATCATCGAATTGTTAAGATTTTTTCAGTATTATGTTTTATGAGTTTCGGGTTTCGGGTTTCGAGTTTCGGGTTTCGCAAAGCAAAAAGAAATTTCTATGAAGGATGAAAACTAATCAACTTATTAGCACGCAGATAACGCGCAGATTTACGCAGATTTTTTTCGTCATCTGCGTAAATCCTCATCATCTGCGTCATCTGCGTGCTAAAATACGAAAACAAAATAAACGATAATGAACGAAACATTACAAAATATTATCAGCAACTTGCCGGACAGTCCGGGCGTGTACCAGTTCTTGAACAACGAGGGAATCATTATTTACGTTGGCAAAGCCAAAAACCTGAAAAAGAGGGTTTCGTCTTATTTCAGCAAACGACATGACAATCTTAAAGTAGCCATGATGGTGCGCAAAGTAGCAGACCTACAGGCTATTGTAGTGGATACCGAAAGCGATGCACTGCTGCTCGAAAACAATCTGATCAAGAAATATCAACCGCGATACAACATCAACCTCAAAGACGACAAATCGTATCCATGGATTGTGATTCGCAACGAACCGTTTCCGCGCGTGTACCACATGCGCAATCCGGTAAGCGACGGCTCGCAATACTTCGGTCCGTACACATCGGTGAGTATGCTGCGCGCACTGCTCGACCTGTTGAAACAACTTTACCCTTTGCGCAGTTGTAAGGAAAATATTGCGCGACAAAAGAAAAAATTATGTCTTGAATACCATATCGGCAACTGTAAAGGTCCCTGCGAAGGATTACAGACTGAAGAAGATTACAATGAATCGATCAAACAAATACGACATATCCTGAAAGGGAATGTTGCCGTGGTGATACGACATCTGAAAATACTCATGAACAAACATGCTGAAGCATATCGCTTTGAAGAAGCCGAATTGGTGAAGAACAAGATTGCCATGCTCGAAAAATTTCATAGCAAATCGGTGATTGTCAATCCTGCCATCGATAAAGTGGATGTCTTTTCGTATGAAGAAGATATTCACAACGCTTATGTAAACTATTTGCGCATCGTTGACGGCGCTATCATTCAAGCATACACTGTGGAGATGAACAAAAAATTGGACGAGCAGCCTGCCGAACTGCTGGGATTCGCCATCACCAATTTGCGGGAACGCTTCAAAAGCAGGTCGCTGGAAATCATTGCGCCGTTCGAACCGGACATGACGCTGCCCGGGATAACATATACGATACCCATGAGAGGCGACAAGAAAACATTGTTGGAACTGTCGCAGCGCAATGCAAAATTGTTCCAGATGGAAAAGAATAGGCAAATAGAAAAAACCGACCCCGACCGGCATGTGAGCCGAATCATGGAAACTTTGAAACAAGATTTACATTTGAAAGAACTACCCGTGCATATTGAATGTTTCGATAATTCCAACATACAGGGAACCAATCCGGTAGCCTCCTGCGTGGTGTTCAGGAATGCCCGTCCCAGCAAAAATGACTACCGGCATTTCAACATTAAGACGGTAGAAGGTCCGAACGATTTTGCGTCGATGGAAGAGGTCGTATTCCGTCGCTATGAGCGCCTGCTCGAAGAGAACCAACCGCTGCCGCAACTGATCATCATCGACGGCGGAAAAGGGCAATTGACTTCGGCTATGCACAGTCTTGAACAACTCGATCTGACAGGAAAAATAGCCGTGATAGGCATTGCCAAACGGCTCGAAGAAATTTTTTTCCCGAACGATTCAACGCCCATCTATTTAGACAAACGTTCGGAAAGCCTCAAACTGATTCAACAAATGCGCGACGAGGCGCATCGTTTCAGCGTCAAATTCCATCGACAAAAACGGTCGGGCGCTATGATAGCCTCTGAACTGCAAGGCATTGATGGGGTAGGGGAGAAGACCATCGAAAAACTCCTGCGAGAATTTAAATCCGTAGCGCGCATACAAACAACGCCTGTAGAAGCATTGGAAAAGGTTGTGGGAAAACAGAAAGCAGAAATGGTGGCGAAGTTTTTTATGCGGTGAACTCAACTTAAAATGATTAATGATTAATGATTAATGATTAATTGTTCATTATTAATTATTAATTGTTAACTGTTTAGGTGGTTCGCTGCTCAGGAGGCAAAGCGCTTCCCGAACCTGTGCGATTTGCGTTTCGGATACCGTCATGTAGCGGTGTTTTCCGTTGGCGTCGGGTTCGAAGCTGGTGTATCCTTTTTCGTCGACGACTACCGTACCCGGTTCGCTTAAGTCAAAGTAGCCATGATTCGGTCTGACGGCATAGAGAACGCTTGTCAAGTCGAATGTGGGCTGTCTTCTTTCAAGCCCGCGATAATAATGGTACGCTACCTTAAGCGGATGCTCTTTTACGTAATTGTAGTCATTCTGAATGCTGACGGGCGGGTATTGAATAAAGTCTCCTATTTCAAATCCGCTGAACACGATCGGAGTTGGCCAGTGGGCAATCAGTTTTTGGGCAGCCGGAAGATCGCAGGCGATGTTGTATTCTACATGCGTATATTTTGGGTCGAACGCGCCTGCCATGATGGAAAGAAGGCGGACTTTTTTCTGAATCAGTTCCATGCCGGATAAGGGCGAAATTTCATCGGGTTCGGAATCCATAAGCCGTGCAAAGTTCGTTGAAAAACCGATTTGTATGACAACTACCGAATTATCTTCTTCTGCAACAAGCGTTTTCCGAATCAGACTGACGGCGTCGGGCATGAGGTCGCCCGGTTTCACGGCGTGGGGAAACGTATCGTCTCCGTTTTCGTTTTTCATCGTCACCACTTCCTTGAGATACCGTCCATCGTCTGGAGTGACTTCTTCGCGAAGCATTCCGATAGGAATATCCGGTCGTCCGTAAAAAGTGTTGAGCAGACTAACCATAGGAGCGGCGTACTGGTTGGATTTTGTGATGGTCACAGCAAGCAGCCGACATTCGCCACGATTTTGGAGGGCGTGAACCACTCCCAGCGCGAGTGGATCGTCAACATCGTTACCGATATCCGTATCGAAAATGACAGGGATACCTGATCCTGATGCGCATGGTGGGTTCTCTGTTGAAGAACCGCATCCGGCAAGCATAAAAACGCTTGCGAGTAAAAGAAAAAAATTACAATTGACAGTTTTCATGATGGATAATTTATTTGATTTATGATTTGACAGGTTGAATTAAAAATTTATTGACTTCTTTTTCAGTGGGAATAGACGGTTGAGCGCCCATTCGCGTGACGCAGATTGCCGATGCGGCGGCGGCAAATCGCAATACTTCTTTCCATTCTTTTCCGCCGGCTAATCCCGCAGCGAGCGCTCCGCAAAATGTATCGCCGGCGGCGGTTGTATCTACTGCCTTCACCTGAAATGCGGGAATCGACAAAGATTCTTGTCCGGTTTTCAGCAAACACCCTTGCTTTCCCAAGGTAAGCACAACCGTTTGAGCGCCTAATGCCCGCAACCGGTCAACAATGGCTTTTTCGCCAACATCGGATATTTTTGCACCTGAAATCGTCTCTGCTTCTGTTTCGTTCACCACTAATATATCGATCATTTTGATGAGTTCCTGATCCAGATTGCGTGCAGGAGCCACGTTGAGCATGATGGTTTTGCGGCGTTGATGCGCAAGCGCGCAAACTGCTTTTACCGTTTCGTAGGGTATTTCCATTTGCAGGGCTACGATGTCGCAGGCGTCAATCTCGTCCGCAATCTTGTTGATATAATCCGGCAACAGGCGATGGTTGGCTCCCGGCGTTACCACGATGCAATTTTCGCCGTTTTCATCCACTAAAATGATCGCCGTCCCTGAAGGCGCGTCGTCAACAAGCAGTGCAGAGGATACATCTAAATCCATTTCCTTGAAATATGCCAATGTATTTCGTCCGTTTGCATCTGTACCAAGACAAGTAACGAATTTTACATCTCCGCCCAAACGATGCGCCGCAACTGCCTGATTGGCTCCTTTGCCGCCCATTGCCTGTAAAAACGACGTCCCTACAATAGTTTCACCCGCCTCCGGAAAGTTTTTTACGGTGGCGATCAAATCGGTATTTGAACTTCCAATAACTAATATTTTGCTCATATTCTTATATTTAACATTACAAATTTGAAAAATTGAACCATATTTTCAGAAGGCAAAGAAAAGAATATATTCGACAGATTCTCCTAAAACCCCAAATGAAACTGAAAAAATCAATAAAAAATCTCCTTTAGCTAGCCTGTGAAACATTTTTTTCCAGTTTCCGAAAAAAAATGTATCTTTGTCGGGTGTAATTTTCAAAAAAATAACCATTAATATTTCTGATTATGATACGTTCTTTAGTTACCATTCAAAGGGTCAAAATGTTAAGTCCAATCCCTAATTCAGACTTTCTTGAGACAGCCCATATTATGGGTTGGCAGTGTGTCGTCAAAAAAGGAGAATTTTCCGAACAGGATCTCGGCGTTTATTTCGAGGTGGACAGTTTCATTCCCGAAGACCCTCGCTACGAGTTTTTGCGGGCTTCTTCTTACCGTGATAATGAAGACAACGGTAAAGGATTTCGTATCCGCACGATGAGGATGAGGGGGCAGTTGTCGCAGGGGTTGCTGTTGCCGTTTGCTCAGTTTCCCGAACTTGCCGCTTACCGCGAAGGCGATGACGTCACGGAAGCGCTTCAGGTGAAGAAGTGGTACATTCCCGAAACATCGAATCCGGGGGGTACCATCATAGGCGACCGTCCGCATGGCATCCCCGCATCCGACGAAATTCGTTTGCAATCAGCCTTAGAACTGATCGAACAGTTGAACGGCAAACCCTATTACATCACAACAAAATTAGACGGAACGTCGGGAATTGTGTATTACATTGACGGAAAAATAGGATGTTGCAGCCGGAACAAAGAAATAAAAGATGAAGATGGCGCGCTCTACTGGACGCCCGTATACAAATATGGTCTCAAGGAAAAATTGGCACAATTGGGGAAAAATATAGTTTTGACTGGAGAAATATGCGGTCCGGGAATACAGAAAAACAAGTTGAGAATACAGGCTATCGAATGGTCTGTATTTGATGTAAAAGATTGGGATTCAGGAAAATATCTTCCCTACGATGAAGCATGCGCTCTTTGCGCCCAGTTAGGACTTTCAGTTGTTCCGTTGGAAGAGCGGGGAGAAAATTTCACGTACTCGTTGGCAACATTGCTTGAAAAAGCAAAGGGCAAATATCCGAGCGGTCTTGAAAAAGAAGGTATCGTGGTGCGCTATGCTTTGGCTCCTAAGGCTATCTCTTTCAAAGTATTGAATAACGATGCGCTATTAAAGGATAAGGACTAAGGCGCGGTTGATAAATACTCAATCGTCTCTGTGTGTGTTTCTTGCAACTGTTCGAGCGCAGGCTTGGCGATATGCGCTATTTGTCGCATGGCTCGTTCTATCCATCGCGGTATGTCGGTAAAAGCGATACGTCCGTTCAGGAATGTTTCTACTGCCGCTTCGTTGGCAGCATTCATCACGCAGGGTCTATTACCGCCTTCTTTCAACGCCTGATAAGCCAAATCCAGCGCGGGGAAGCGTTGCGTGTCCGGTTTTTCAAAGGTGAGCGAGGCGTATTTTGAGAAATCAAGGCGCGGAAAATCAGAAGGTAAACGATACGGGTACGAAAGCGCATACTGTATGGGTACCCTCATATCCGGAACGCCCAATTGCGCTTTCACCGAACCGTCGGCAAACTGCACCATCGAGTGAATGACCGATTGCGGATGTACCAATACCTCAATATTTTCGGCGGGAATATCAAATAACCAGCGCGCTTCAATCACTTCCAATCCTTTGTTCATCATCGTTGCCGAATCGATGGTGATCTTTGCGCCCATGTTCCACGAGGGATGCCGCAATGCTTCTTCTTTGGTCGCGCGGCTCAGTTCTTCCGGCGTTTTTGTGCGGAACGGTCCTCCCGACGCCGTCAGGATGATCTTTTCTACGGGGTGATAATGTTCGCCCTGCAAACACTGAAAAATTGCCGAATGTTCCGAATCGACCGGTAACAGAGCCACCTGATGTTTCAGCGCTAAGTTGGTAATCAGTTCGCCTGCTACCACCAAAGTTTCCTTGTTTGCCAACGCAATCTGTTTGCCTGCTTCAATGGCTTTGACCACAGGCGTCAGTCCGCTGAATCCCACCATGGCTACCAACGCCATATCCACCGACGGCAAGGCTGCTACCTGCGCAATAGCGTCATAACCGGCAAAAACCTTGATGGGGTAGTCAGACAATGCTTCTTTCAGGCGGCTATACAGTTCCTTATTGCCAATCACCACTGCATTTGGTTGGAAACGTATCGCTTGCCGCGTCAGTAAATCTATATTGTTGTTTGCGGTAAGCGTTTCTACTTCAAAATGTTCCGGATGCGCGGCTATTACGTCAAGCGTTTGCGTGCCTATGGAACCGGTAGAACCAAGGATGGCAATCTTTTTTTTGTTCATAAACGATCAGAATACGATAAAATCTTCGGGATTGACTGGAGTTCCGTTTTGCCATATCTCGAAATGCAGGTGCGGACCGGTGGTCAGTTCTCCCGAATTGCCAACAATGGCAATAGCGTCGCCGGCTTTCACTCTTTCTCCCTGTTTTTTCAAGCAGCTGGCATTGTGTTTGTACACTGATATGATATTCGCCGGATGTTGAATATGAATCACATATCCTGTTTCTGCCGTCCAAGCCGAAAATATGACCGTACCATCGTAAATGGCTTTTACTACGGCGTTTTGCGCCGCCACTATATCAATGCCAAAATGATGGTCGTTCAGGCTAAAGTGGCTACTCAACACTCCTTCCACAGGTTTGAAAAAATGAATTTTAGATATGAATATCTCTTCGGACGATATGGCAGAGGGCGAACGCAGGGCAAAATTATAGCGCTCTTCCTCCTCCACATGCATCCGCAATATCGAATCCTGTTCCGAACGGGTGAAGGTGATGTTTTCGTAATTGACTATCCTGCCGTCGTCTTCTGTTTCGGTCAATTCCGGTTCGCGTCCCGACACGATGGCGCTAACGACGTACATGTATTTGTCGCGCAAATTGATTTCATGTTCCAGCGAATCAAGGCGTATGACGCTGGTCTTTATTTGCTGACGCATGGCGTCGGTCGGGTATCCGGGAACAAGAACGCGCAAGGGGGTAAACATCACCAGCGCCATGGAACCCGCCACCAGAATGATGAAAATGGTGCCTGCAATGGATAACATATTCATGAGCGTGAACCGCAAATGCCAAACTTCTTCAAGCGTTTCCTCCTGAATAAACAGGAAACGGTAGGTATGTTTCAACCGCTGAAGAAACAATTTCCTCTTATTTTGGGTACTGTCTGTCATATTCTTTTTAATGAAACAGCAAAGATAAGGTTCTTTTTGTCAAAAAAAACTAAAAAAATTTTTTTTATGCTTGTTAATTCAAAAAAACATCTTATCTTTGCGCCTTCAAAACAAAATCATGGTACCATAGCTCAGTTGGTAGAGCAACGGACTGAAAATCCGTGTGTCCCTGGTTCAATTCCAGGTGGTACCACAAAAATAGTAGCGTTCGCCTTGAAACATTCAGACAGCTTTACTTTAAAACGTAATTATTTTGGGTTTTGGGGCAACGAGATAAATAAAACCATCCACTTTTATACCATTTAATTATATGTATGATATTCTTGAATTGAATACCAAAATCCTGACTGAATTACGCGAAATTGCCAAATCAGTAGGAATCAAGCGTGTAGAGATTATGAAAAAACAAGATTTGATTTTCAAAATCCTTGATCAGCAAGCCATTAGAGCAATACCGCCGAGTACGCCTCTGTCTTTCAGGAAAATAACGGCAGATGAAAATCCCGCAGAGGAAGACCAGGATGCTCCGGAAGAACCTGAATACGTTGCTTCTGAAGCGCCTGCGCCGGAAATTGATTCGTTTGAGCCGATTGCCGAGCCTGTTGTAAAACGACGGGGAAGACCAGTGGGATGGAGAAAAGTAAAACCCGATGCGGAATTAACGCCCCCTGTCAGCGAAACTGAAATGCCTGCTGTCAGCGAAACTGAAACGCCTGCTGAAATAGAAACTAAAGTACTGGAGGACAACGAAATAAAGGAAGATGTTGTAGAAGAAGTTCAATCGCCTGAAGTTTCGCTACCCAAACCGGAGCCTTTTAAATACGTAGAAAAGAAACCGGCATTTACGCCGGAAGATGAACCTGTATTTCCGGATCGGCGCAAATTGTTTGAACGCAGATATTACAATAAATCATTTGATTTCGACGGCATTGTAACAGGCGAAGGAGTACTTGAGATCATGCCCGAAGGATTTGGTTTTCTGCGTTCGGCAGATTTTAATTACCTCAGCTCGCCCGACGATATTTACGTGTCGCAATCGCAGATCAAACTGTTCGGTTTGAAAACGGGCGATGTGGTGCGCGGTCCCATTCGTCCGCCGAAAGAAGACGAACGCTTTTTCCCGCTGATCAAAGTAGAGGACATCAATGGACGAACGCCCGATTTTATCCGCGACCGTATCCCGTTCGACTTCCTCACGCCGCTTTTCCCCGACGAAAAGTTTACCCTTGCCAAGCATGGCGAACAGGCAAACCTGTCGTGCCGTATTGTCGATCTCTTTTCGCCCATAGGAAAAGGGCAACGCGGGTTGATTGTTTCGCAACCTAAAACAGGTAAAACAGTACTGTTGAAAGACATAGCAAATGCCATTGCTAAAAACCATCCCGAAGCCTATTTACTGATCCTGCTCATAGACGAACGCCCGGAAGAAGTAACCGATATGGCGCGAAATGTTCGCGGCGAAGTTATTGCATCCACCTTCGACGAACCGGCTGAACGTCACGTCCGCGTGGCAAATATCGTACTCGAAAAAGCAAAACGCATGGTAGAATGTGGACACGACGTAGTTATTTTGCTGGATTCGATCACACGATTGGCGCGCGCGTTCAACACCATAGCGCCGGCATCGGGCAAAGTGCTTACCGGAGGCGTAGATTCCAACGCCCTGCAAAAACCCAAACGTTTCTTTGGCGCAGCCCGCAACATCGAAAACGGCGGTTCGCTCACCATCCTGGCAACAGCCCTTACCGAAACCGGCTCGCGTATGGACGAAGTGATCTTCGAGGAATTCAAAGGAACAGGAAATATGGAATTGCAGTTGGAACGCAAACTGTCCAACAAACGTATCTACCCCGCCGTAGACATTACCGCCTCAAGCACCCGCCGCGAAGACCTGCTGGTCAACAAGGATCAGTTGAGCCGCTTGTGGGTATTGCGTAATTTCCTTACGGACATGACGGCTGTGGAAGCAATGGAATTTATGCGCGATAAACTGAACAAAACCCAATCGAACGAAGAGTTTTTAATATCAATGAACGACGGGTAGAAGCGCTACAACATTCCAAATTTACCCGCTACTTCATCCGCAACTGTTTTACCTTTCAATTGCGATAACAGTTCTATCGCAAATGCGAAGGTACATCCTGCCGCTTTGCCGGTGATGACGTTTCCGTCAACAACTACGGGCACATCAACAACATACGCGCCCGAAAGATATTTTTCGTAACCGGGGTAGCAAGTCGCTTTTCTGTTTTGGAGCAGTCCAAGTCCGCCGAAAACCATCGGCGCAGCGCAGATAGCCGCTAAAAGTTTTCCCTGACGGGCAAAATTGAGAAGCTCCTGTTTCAACCCTTCGTGTTCGTTTAGCTTTGCGGTTCCTGGACCTCCGGGTAAAATCAACATTTGAGCCTCAGTAAAATCGACTTCTTCAAACAGACAGTCGGCTATGACGGAAATATGACGACCGCCGACAACCGTCCTGTCGCCGGTGAGCGATACCGATTGGATGTTCACATAGCCGCGTCGCAGGATGTCTATCGTGGCTAATGCTTCGATTTCCTCGAATCCCGAAGTTAAAAATATAAAAACTTTTTCCATTATTGGTTTATGATTCATTGACACTAATTTAGGATTTTTTAGGGTTTTGCCACTAATTCACGAATTTTTTTTTAATAATTTGTGAATTAGTGGTATCCCCCTTCCAAATATCCCAAGCCATATCTGCCTGCAAGTGCAACATGCGTTTGCCGTTTTTTACGGAAGCGCCCATTGCAATTCCTTTGCGCATGAAAAAGGTTATTCTAGGATTGTACACTAAATCATACAAATAGTGCCTATCCGTCAGGTATGGATACGGTATATTCGGAAAATTGTAGCAGTTGGGATACATCCCCAACGGCGTTGTGTTGATGATCAAAGGATGAGCGGCGATGTCGGCGGCGTTCAATTGTTCGTAAGTTTTGTATATGCCCTTGCGCTCCTGACGCGACGTCAAATGAGCCGCTACGCCCAAAGAGTTCAGCGCGTAAACCACCGCTTTTGATGCGCCGCCCGTACCCAACACCAACGCTTGACGGGGCATTTCAACGTCAAGTTCTGTGAACCATTCTTCCAACGACCGGCTGAATCCGTACACATCGGTATTGTACCCTTTCAGACGTATATCGGGTCCGTTGCGCATCACTTGCACGGTATTTACAGCGCCGGTTTTTGCAGCAACATCATCTATTTCATCCAATAAAGGAATTATTTGTTCCTTGTAAGGAATGGTCACATTAAATCCGCACAGATCAGGATGTTGCTCTATCAAACGATATACTTCATTCATATCGCCTATCGGGAACGTTCTGTAAAAACAATTGTCTCGACCTTCCTTCGCAAATTTTTCGGTGAAATACCCTTGCGAAAACGAATGTGACAACGGATAGCCTATCAATCCGTACAAATTCACTAAGTTATTATTCGTTAACCTCAAACTTCAAACATTATCTTGACCGTACTTCTTTCCGCATGAACGACAGGTACGACAGCCCGAACCAGACGAACGTACCGGCAACGAGCGCCGTCAGTTGCGACCACACGATCAGCATACTTTGTCCAAGCGGCAGGGGGCTGGGTATGGCGCCATGCACCTGTTCCATAGTCAATGGACCGAGCGCTCTTACGTTGGGCATCAACAGCGTGGTGGAGGCGTCGCTGAACAACTGGCTGGGCGCTACGCGCATCAGGTTCAGGATAAATCGCTGAAAAGCGACGATCCTGTATTCCGAAACCATCGCCATTTCCGGCGGCGCTATCGCTTTTGCCACCAGACTGACAATCATATTGTAGAACACGCTGAAAAACAACCATACTGCAATACACGCCAATGCCGACGTTGCTGCCTGCCGGAACTGAACCGAGAACAAAATTGCCAGATTCAGCCAGAACGCGACGTAGCAGATGCTCAACAGGAGAAAAAACACGATGCGTAAAAATTCTTCAGCGGTTGGCGGTATACCAATGGCGATCAGTCCAACGCCAATCACTAGAAAACCCAGCGCGAAAAACATGATGCTTATCACTGCCAGCGCTGCCACAAATTTGGCGTTGATCAGGTAATCGCGATGTACGGGTTGCGCCAGCACGCGGCTGAGCGTGCCACGGTTGTGTTCGGTATTGATGGCGTCGAATCCGAGACTGATGCCGAGCAAGGGTCCGAGAAAACTGACGAAAACAAGAAACGATGGCAATGTCCCGTCCGAAGCGGTGAACAACTTCAGAAAAAAGAATGTGTCATTAGGATCATTTGGATTGATCACCTTGTCGAGATTGGACAGCGAAGTGTAGAGCGCGCCGAAACATGTCAACAGGATAATGACCACCAGAATGATGAAACGCCAGCTCCGTACATGGTCGGATATTTCCTTGCCAACGATCACAGTGAAAGGATGTTTTACGCCGTTGGCGCTTGATGTATCAAATAATTTCATGCCAGTCCTCCTTCAAAATAACGGTTATATATATCGTCGAGACCATACTCTTTCTTTTGCAGATAATTAAGTCCAGCCCCCGATTTTACAATGACTTCGGCAATGGCGGGCGTTACGTCGCTCGCGCAACCTATATGCAACAGGTTGTTTTCCAACCGGACGGTATTGACTTCTTCGATAGCGCCGATCGCTTCCTGCAATTTGTCGCCGGGAGTTTGTACGCCTGCTTTGACCACTATCAATTCGTCGCCGAATAGTTGTTGCGACAGCGATTTGATGTCGCCTTCGGCAATCAATTGTCCTTTGACGAACAGCCCGACGCGGTCGCAGACCTGTTGCACCTGATGCAGGTGATGCGACGAGAAGAGTACCGTGATGTTTTCTTCGCGGCTTAAACGCAGAATCAGTTCCATAAATTCGCGTATGCCGGAGGGGTCGATACCTGAGGTCGGTTCGTCGAGGATCACCATTTCGGGATTTTTGATCAATACGTCGGCGAGACCTAATCGTTGGCGCATCCCACGTGAATATTTGCCTGTTTTTTTGCTCAATTCGTCGGCAAGACCGACTCTTTCGAGCAAAAGCAAAGCCTTTTCTTTGGCTTCGGCAGTGGTTATGCCATTCAGTTGCGCCGTGTATACAAGGTTTTCCAATCCGGTACGGTCGTCGTAAAAACCGACGTCTTCGGGCAGGTAACCCACTTTTCGTTTGACCTCTACGGGCTGTCGCGTAGAATTGATGCCGCAGACCTCCACAGTTCCCGACGTAGGTTCGGTTAATCCCAGCATCATCAATATGGTGGTTGATTTTCCGGCGCCGTTGGGTCCCAATAGCCCAAATATTTCGCCTTTCCGTATAGTCAGGTAGAGGTTGTCCACCGCAGTAAACGACCCGTATTTTTTGGTCAGCCCATTCAATTCAATTACATTTGGTCTCACGGCTACCTCCTTCCGTACTTCCTGAACAGAAAATATACTCCGCCCAGCACCGCCGCAATAATCATGATTCCGATCCATCCCCACAACATGGAGGTTTTCACAGACATGCGAAAATCGGCGGTAGAAGATATTTCCGGCGTTCGGGCAGTCATTCTTACCATATAATCGCCGGGAATCGACTTGTCCGACGCTTTCACTATGGCGGTTACGGTGGTCGACGAGCCGGCAATCAATGATTCTACCTTGTCGGGGTCGAACACTACATCCCAGTCGGCGGGTTTTGACGATGAGAGTTCAATGCCTCTCAATTCCGACGAGCCGGTATTGCGAACTTCCAGTTCTATTTTTTTTGTGCTGCCTGCCGTGATGCTTGAACTCAATAAGCCGGTGGGCGTGGCGAGTTCAATGGTATACGAACCGGTGATGACGGCTTCGAACTCTAATTCGGCGGATGTGGACGCCGTAAAAGCGCGCACAGGGATTTTGAATGTACCCGTTCCGATGGATGCCGGCGGTTTGGCTTCAATGCTGACGGTGGTGGTAGCATTGGGGGCTACTTCTACCGACGTTACCTGACGTCCATTGGCGCGGAACGAAACAGTCCATCCGCGAGGGGCATTGGCAGTTAGCGCATACAGTTGTTCTTCGGCTGTACGGTTGCGCAGGTTGCCGTTGTAATTGAAAGTGGCGCTGGCTTGACCTTCCATGTTGGACTGGTCGGTGGTAAATTCCGTCTTGTAGGTTCCCTGTTCGGAAACAATCACGGTCAGCGGCAGCACATGTGATCCGGCACTCAGTCTGAACTGGTACGTTCCTCTGTTCACTTGCACCGGAACATCCACCTTCAACGATAAGGTGATTTTTTCGCCCGGAAGCACTGAGATTTTCCCGATTATCCAGCCGCCGGATTTCAACTCGTAATTCCATCCGCGGGGTATTCCCGCTACGGAAACATTCAGTACTTCAACATCTTCGTTCCCGTTGATCACATCTATGGAATAATTAATCGACTCGCCGGGTGGCACCGATATTTGCGTGTAAGGCGTGAAGAGCGTAACGCCTTTGGGCGTCTTCGAGTCGTCGGCATGGCTGATGCCCAATGCCATTACTCCCAAAAGGGAGAGAACAATCATTTTGCTTATTCTTGTTCGTTTAATCATAAAAAATTCCTCCTATTTTTAAAACTTTAAATGGTTATACAATACAGGGCGCAAAAATAATAGTAGAATTTTTAAAATCAAAAAAAAAATTGTAACTTTATGGAAACATTTGTAATTATTTCATTTGTCGGTCTTATGGCTATCATTGGAGGTATATACTTCAAAGTTCAGGACAGAAAGGCTCAAATTGAAGAATGATTAAATAGTTCAAAATTTATCCCTGAAAAAGAAAAAAAGTTGTATCTTTGTGGGCGTTATTTATGATCATCCACCATGAAAGATCTGAACAAAAAGGGGCTTGGGATATTTCCCGTTTATTTCACGGCAGCCACTACCATTTTGGGCGCCATATTATTTTTGCGTTTCGGCATTGCCGTAGGTACGCTCGGATTTTGGGGCGTCATTTTGTTGGTGGTTCTGGGACACCTGATCACCATTCCCACTGCGCTTGCCATTTCCGAAATCGCCACCAATACGCGGGTAGAAGGCGGCGGCGAGTACTTTATCATTTCGCGTTCTTTCGGACTGAAAATCGGCTCCACTATTGGTATTGCGCTCTATTTTTCGCAGGCGGTCAGCGTTGCGTTTTATATCATTGCCTTTACCGAATCGTTCTCGCCTCTTTTTGATTGGGTGCATACGAGTTTTGACTTCGTTTTGCCACGACAGGTGATTAGCGTACCCGCTTTGGGCATTTTGGCGTATGTGATGCTGAAACAAGGTTCGGGATCGGGTCTGAAAATGCTGTACATCATCACGGGGATTCTTGCCGTGTCGTTGTTGTTCTTTTTTGTAGGGAATCCCATAGATGCGGGCGATGATCCGGCGCGCATACCCGGAGATAACTTCGGATTCTTCAACGGCGACAAATTTTTTCTGATGTTTGCCATCTGTTTTCCCGCCTTTACAGGGATGACGGCAGGCGTAGGATTGAGCGGCGATTTGCGTAACCCCGGTAAAGCCATTCCGCTGGGAACGATGGGAGGAACCATCACCGGATTTGTTGTTTATCTTTTGATAGTATGGAAGTTATCAATATCGGCGTCGCAAGCCGATTTGATCAGCGAACAGTTGATCATGTCGAAAATAGCCTTATGGGGATTTATTGTCATCCCGCTGGGGCTGGCAGCCGCAACATTTTCATCGGCTATAGGCTCCATCTTGGTGGCTCCGCGCACGCTTCAGGCATTGGCAAGCGATAAATGTTTACCGCTGAAGCGCATCAATACGGCGCTGGCAAAAGGAACAGGCGAAAGCCGCGAACCCGTCAACGCTTCCATTGTTACGGTTATTATTGCCATGATTTTTGTATTGATGGGCGATGTGAATGCCGTAGCGCAGATCATTTCCATGTTCTTTCTGATCACCTACGGAAGTTTGTGCCTCATATCATTTCTCAACCATTTCGGAGCGCCGCCCTCGTATCGTCCGCGTTTCAAATCAAAATGGTATCTTTCTCTGGGCGGATTTTTGCTCTCGGTTTGGGTGATGTTCATGATCAATCCGTTCTACACCATCATGGCGTCCATCTTCATCATCATTGTATACCTGATTATCGAAAATACCAACAAAGACCAGAAAGGCGTAGTCAGCATCTTCAAAGGGGCGCTTTTTCAGTTGAACAGACGTTTGCAAATCTTCATGCAAAAACATCAGTTGAATATGGAAGACGAAGAATGGCGTCCGGCTGCAATATGTATTTCGCCCAATTCATTCAAGCGCGAAAAAGGGCTCGACTTGATGCGCTGGATGAGTCATCAGCACGGATTCGGAACCTATTTTCATTTTATCGAAGGATATTACAGCAAACATACTTTCGCCGAAGCGCAGGAATTAATGAAAGAACTGGTCAACAACTTGAAAGAGCGCGAAAGCACCATCTATATTGATACGATGATTTCGCCCTCGTATACGTCGGCGATTGCCCAAGTGATTCAAGCGCCATCTATTTCGGGGATGGAAAACAATATGGTGGTATTCGAGTATGACAAAGAGCATCCCGAAGAATTGAAACGAATACTCGATAACACCGGATTGGTTCACGCCGGCAATTTTGATATATGTATCTTTGGCAACTGCGCAACGCCCATCAGGTATCGCAACGGCATCCATGTATGGGTAAGAACGACCGACGAAAAGAACACCAACCTGCTCATTCTGCTCGGATACATCATCATGGCGCATCCCGACTGGAAGAAAAGTTACATCAAAATTTTCATTGTCTGCGTCGATGGTAAATGCACCAATGTGAAGAATGAATTGGAAGAGCGGATTGCCACAGGACGTTTGCCCATCACGCTGAATAACATCGAAATAATTACCCTTTCGGAACATCAAACCATTGGCGAAGCAGTAAGCGAACATTCCCAAAACGCCGGACTGACCATCATCGGTTTCTGCGAAGAAACCATCAGACACGGACATGCAGAATTTTTTACGGAGTTCGACAATATGGGCGATATTTTGTTTGTGAATGCCTTTGAATCTAAAAAAATCAATTAACCGCCGCGCCTCCGCTTTATTTCTCCAATGAATATGCCAATAAAGAACTCAATAACAGTTTGTTCCTGCTCGTCGCGACGAATCATGAACAGACAAGAAATTATCAAATTAATATCTGCCTTGACAAATGCAGGCAAATCGGCGACGGTCATTCCTGATTTGTGTAAAACAGCCATTTCCGATAGCGGGCAAATGGCTATTATTGCAACGTCGACGGTTGTAGCCTGTTATCCGCGCGCGGTGCAGTCCATCTTCGACGGCTTGGCGCTGAAACCCAAGCAAATTTTCGATATACGCAATCATTCAAGCGAACAAATTTTGGTTGACATGGGAATTACCGATCCGGATTTTTCGCCGGAACAACCCTTCCCTGAATTTCCGCCGGAAGAAACGCCGGAAGCGTGGCATCCGGTCATCGACAAGGAACGCTGTACGGAATGTGGCAAATGTCACGATTTTTGTCTGTTTGGGGTATACGCTGTGAAGGACGGGACTGTAAAAGTTGCGCAGCCCCAAAATTGCAAAAACAACTGCCCTGCATGTGCGCGGATTTGTCCTTCGCGAGCCATTATTTTTCCGAAATATGAAAAATCGCCCATCAACGGAGGACTGCACGACGAAGAAAAATTTGATGAAATAGACGCCAAAACATTGTATAACACAGCATTAAAGCATAAACTTGCAGAACGCAGAGCAAAAGTATCGTTGTTAAAAAAAGATTGAAGATGACCGTAAAAGAATATTATTTGACGTTTAAAGCCGCAGCGCGTATCCTTCGTGAATGTTCGCCGCGCATCGTATGGAAATTTATGCGTAACTTCGGCTTGCGCAGCGCCGTTAACATCAGCCGTTTTGAAAAGCGGCAACGCAAGGGCAAACCCTTTTTTCCCGCATTTATCATGATTTCGGTAACCGAATCATGCAATCTTTCGTGCAGCGGATGCTGGGTTTCTTATGACGGCAAACAATCGCTGTCGCTCGAACAACTTGACGGAATGATTGAATCATGCAAAAAAGAAGGCTCCTACTTTTTCGGAATACTTGGCGGCGAACCGTTGATGTACAAAGGTTTATTCGACATTTTGGCAAAACACAGGGATTGCTATTTTCAACTCTTTACGAACGGCGTTCTGCTGACTGACGAGGTAGCACAACGAATGAAAAAACTTGGCAACATCACCCCGCTGATCAGCATCGAAGGGCTTGAAACAGAAAGCGACGCGCGTCGCGGCAAAAACGACGTATACCGTAGAACGCTCGAAGGAGTCCGCGCCTGCAAAAAGGCGAGATTGATTATCGGGGCGGCGGCAAGCATCTGTAAAAGCAATTTCGACGAGTTGGTCAATCGCCGGTATCTTGAACTGTTAGCAAAGGAAGGCGTACATTATATGTGGTATTATATTTACCGTCCGGTAGGATTGAATCCCAATCCGGATAACGCATTGGACAGGGAGCAGATACTTTCGCTACGGCGATTCATTGTTGAACAGCGCCGCAGCGCCCCGCTGCAAGTGATTGACGCCTACTGGGACGACAAGGGGCGCGCACTCTGTCCCGCTGCCGTAGGGATAAGCCACCACATATCGCCTTCGGGCGCGGTTGAGTTTTGCCCCCCTTTGCAAATGAGTAAAGATTTTGTAAACGAAAAAGGATCGAATCTGAAAGAGATATTCGCCAATTCTACCTTTCTCGCCGACTTCAGAAAACTGACTGCCGAACAGTCACGCGGATGCATCATTCTCGAAAATCCCGAACTGATGGTTGACTTCCTGACAAAACAAAACGCCGTAGACACCACCACGCGAAAAACCGTTTTGCAGGAGTTCCAAAAAATGGGCAAACTACCCGGACACGACCTCAAAGACGACGAAATCCCCGACCAGAATATTTTTTACCGCTTCGTCAAAAAGAATTATTTCTTTGGCTTTGGGGCTTATGGATAGAAAACTCTTTTTGTCCACGAATTACACGAATTAACACAAAACCCGAAACCCGAAACCCGAAACCCGGAACCCTGAACTCGGAACCCGAAACCCGAAACTCGGAACCCGAAACCCGAAACGGGCGACTGAAAACTGAAAACTGAAAACTGAAAACTATTCCTTCACTACCTTCATCGTTTTCGTCTGTCCGTCATATTCCAAGCGGAAGTAATACACGCCCGCAGGCAGGTGTTCCAACCGGATGGTTTCGTCAGGGTTAGCGATCATTTGTGTATGCACCACTGTTCCGGCGGCGTTGATGATTTGTAGAGACGTTGCGCGCAACGTCTCTACCGCCGTGGGGCTTATCATCTGCACCGCGCCCGTAAACGGATTCGGATAGATGTTCCATTCGGAAGCAACATTGTCTGCCGCGCCGGTGACGGATTCCGCCGTCCATTTGGCGTACAGGGTGATGTTGCCGGTTACCAGTTCGCTGGCGAAATTCCACGACGTGACGCAAGTCGCTTCTTTGAACCAGCCGCCAAAGATATACCCTTCCCTTTGAGGGTCTATCGGTTGCATTACCTTGCCGCCCTGCTCTATATTTTGCGAAGGAACGGCGCTGCCGCCCTGCGAGTTGAACGTTACCGTATAAGCGGGTACGGTGTTTTCGTTCCATTTGGCGTACAGGGTGATGTTGCCGGTTACTACATCTGTAGCGAAGTTCCACGCCGTGACGCAAGTCACTTCTTTGAACCAGCCGCCAAAGGTATATCCTTCCTTTTGAGGGTCTGTGGGTTGCGTTACAGCGCCGCCCTGTTCTACGGTCTGCGAGGAGACGGCGCTGCCGCCCTGCGAATCGAAAGTGACAGTATAGGCGACAGGCTCAGGAGCATCATACGAATAGGCGCCCCTGTCAATAATTCCGTTGCGCACTCTCGGATTTCCCGCAAGGTCGGTACCGTTGATCAGCCATTCGGGCAATCCCTCAAGCGATCCA
>Ga0099364_10002876_pt1 | contig 27201 bp, 39 predicted proteins | sample TergutTh196P3_FD_73070 | JGI IMG/M metagenome (GOLD analysis project Ga0099364, IMG submission 73070) | Microcerotermes parvus P3 segment gut microbial communities from Pointe-Noire, Republic of the Congo - Th196 P3 | ecosystem: Host-associated > Arthropoda: Insects > Digestive system > Gut ... | reverse complement strand
CGACGGTCACGGCTTGCGTATTCATCACAAATCATGCCGCCATTATCTGTCGAACCATCATTGATGCAAAGAATTTCGATGTTTTCATGTGTCTGGTTTATGACACTATCAAGACACTTTGCAAGATAGGATTCCACGTTATATACAGGAATTATGATTGATATTTTTCCCACGCTACATATCCTCCCATACATCGTTTTTCATATCGAAACTCAACTTTCTGGGACAATGCGCGAATCTTTTTTCGGGGGGCGGCAGTTGCATATAATCGCGACCGTAAAATCTTTCAAGAATATAATTATAGTCGGAGGGGGCATTATACAGCTTTCCTTCAAACTCAAGCGGAACGCCTTCGCCAAATACTTCGTTCCACGTACATGTTCCATAATATCCCGATTCCGCCTTCGCAAGTACCTTCGCAACTAATTCCTTAGTTTTAACAATATTAGGCACTGATAAAAATGAAAAAATTGATTTGGGAGCTGTCATGGTAAGCCCCATTTTTTCGTATCCAAGACGTTGTAGTTTTTCGTACATACTTATCCAGAATTTGTCATATAACGACACGCCTTTGCCATATAACAACCTGTTTCCCGCAAGATTTTCTGCTTCTTTATATCGCGTACATAGTGTCCTGAAAACGCAAATTCCAATAGCATGATATTGCTCATTTGCTGTTTCAAATCCTCGTGGCCAATATAAATGATATGTATTGCGCTTTCTGAGGGTTGCTTCAATGTTTACACAGGTTTCATCGGTGTTTACCCAATGCAGAAAAAATTCGTTTCCAAATTCCTGAGCAGGAAGATTGATAAATTTATAGAAATGTCTTGGGGACATTTCTATATCAACATCGTCATCCCATGGGATGAACCCTTTGTGTCTTGCCGCTCCAAGCAATGAACCTCCAATAAGATAATATTTTAAGTCATGCTTATTACATACTTCTACGAACTTTTCTAATATCTCCAATTGAACTTCTTGCATTTTTCTTACTACTGCACTGTCTTTATATTTTCTGAGTTCAGCTACATAAACATCAACATTTTCAAATTCCCCTGATAAATCAAGTTTCCGAATTATTTCGCCAAAATTCCTGTTAGTATTTATCAAAATAGCATAATTGGCAATTCTCCTTTTTATGAACTTATTCAAGGACACAACTCGTACTTTTTTATTATTGATTACGCAAACAGACCCTTGTATTGCCTTGCTGTTGTCTATAACAGCAACGATTTTATCCGTCAACTCAGCTTTTTGCACAACCCAGTCGCTAAACTGTTTATATGCCCCAAAGCACACTATCGTCTTATCACCTATTTGCTCAGAAAATCTGTCAATATCATATTCACAAAAATTTATTAGCCCCGCATTTATGTAACTTTTCATCAGTTTTACTTTTTTAACATTATTTCTGACAAAACGCCTATAGTCGCCTAAATGACTTCTAATTTCCTCCTGCATTTTTTTAAGCATTTCTTTATCACGTTTTTCCCTTGCCAGCTCACAAAGTTTTCTTGCATGATAACAATAAGCTCCTCTCGCCAAATATTTATCCTTATCGGATAATACTTCCTCGACACCTTTGTAAACTCTAAAAATATCGGTTTTTATACTGTACGATTCAGAGTTTGACACAGAGCCTAATCTTCCCATATTGTAGCGATAAAGGGGTTCTTTAATATATTTGCCTGTGACATTACTGCTTGCTACTAATTTTGTGTACAACAAAACATCCGAAGCCCGATAAATACTTTCGTCAAACCTAAAATTGTCAAATAATTCAGCCCTAAAGAGCTTATTCCATACATATCCGCCAAACCCTGCAAAATAATTGCTCATTAGCGGCAAGCGAAGCATATCTCTTGTCGAAAGGATATTTCGTTTTACTTTCTTAATATTCAATGCTTCATTTGAGCTTGAGGCTGTTTCTGTGAAATAATTGCATACTGCAATATCAACGCCTTTTATTGCACTATGTAGCTTTTCATACATATCAGCTTCTATCCGGTCGTCCGAATCAACAAAACCAACATATTCACCGGTCATATAGTTAAGCCCGACATTTCGCGGAACAGCAGAATTTCCGCCATGTTCAATATGAAATACGTTTATCCGAGAATCTTTTATGGCATATTCATCACATATTTTACCGGAGGCATCTGTTGAACCGTCATCAATTACGAGTATTTCGAGGTTATCATACGTCTGGTTTATGACACTGTCTAAACATTTACTAATATAATCAGCAACATTATATACAGGAATGATAATTGATATTTTACTCATGCCGGTCGAGCCTCACGCTATAACCATAGCCTGTTTTTATGCCCGGTTGAATATAATTATCCCCTTGTTTCAAATCGCTTTTTATTTGTGATGTTGATATTTCCACTGTGCGCGGCAAATAGACGACTTCGCAGAATTTCTTCAAATAATCAAATTTCCCCTCCCAATCATCTCCCATGACAAAACAATCAATATGATAACGTTTTATGTCTTCTTCTTTTTGCTCCCATGATGTTTCCGGGATAACTAAGTCAACATAGCGTATTGATTCCAGATGCTGTTTCCTGTTCTCGAAGTTGAAATAGCAAGTCTTATCTTTACCTTTTTTGTTAAATTCATCCGTAGACAACACCACAACCAAATAATCGCCGAGCCCTCTTGCGCGACGCAATAGGTTTATGTGTCCGTAATGCATTAAATCGAACGTGCCATATGTTATAACCCGCTTCATTTCAGCTTCTCCCTGTTTTAATCAACCCATGCGAATAAAATACTTCGTCTTTGTTCAAACCTATGCCGTCTGACGTGTTTTTATCACAAAAGCAATACGGCGCAGTACCTCTATTCTGCAATACCAATGCGGCAAAAACGCCGAATTTCCCCGCACCGTACAAAACAACCTTTTCGCCCATGCTTCAAACCCTCTCTCGATTTTTTGAGAAAGGCCATAATTAAAAGGCGCGCAGGAGGGCAATATTACCCGCATCACCGTTAGGTGACGTTGCCGCCTGTAAGGCGGCTTTGCCTACGCGCCGATATTGTAATTCAGCGTTTATTACGAAATTCCCTGCTGCACATGCCACAAAATCAGGTTGAAAATACACAGTTAAAAATGTATACTGAAAATGTCGTAGCGGCGGATTTTCCGTGTCTGTAGGCGTGAGCTTTGAATGATTTCCCTACATTCGCCGTGACGGTGGTGGTACACCTCACGGTCGCTGCGGCCCTTCATTATGGCCTCATGGTTGTTAAACTATCATAATTGTCGTCAAAATGCAAGAAATATTTCTTGTCTTGTGCGGTAAATGCCGTGTGGGAAAAAACGGCAAAAAAACGATAAAACCCGTAAAAAACATTTGACAGCGACAACAATCGGTGTTACAATCAGAGTAACTAAAGGGGAGTAGCGAGGGGCAATATGCTCCGCCGTGTTCGTCAGTACGGTCATAATGACTCGGATACGGCACGTCAGTCAGTAGTGTTTGACGGCGCAAGACTTTTGGCAATTAACGCCAAGTCTTGCGCCAAATTTTTTTGGAGGAACTGTTATGAGAATTGGTCCCGACCCTTTCATAGATGCGGTTGCCAGAACGCAATTCCTGCAACCCGAAACGGACAAAAACAAAAGCGACAATGACAAGAAAGGCACATTTGGGGAAATCTTGCAGATAACCATGACAGGCACATCTGATGCGCATAAAGAGGCATCCGCCGCAAGCAGAGAGGCGACCGCGGCAGTCTTAATCGGAGAGGTTAACGATTTGCCCGCTAATATGATAACAGGCGAAAAATCAGGCATCCTTTTTGAGCTGAACCTCAACATCAGAAGCAAAGTGTTGGATGCTTACAGCGAAGTAATGAAAACGCAGGTTTAGGCAAAAGCAACAGAGCCACCCCTGCCAAATTTTCAGAAATTTGTTAAAAATTACAACGATTTCAAAATTTCACAAAAATTTTTCACAAAATGCAAAAATAATTGTTGACAAGTGTTTGCGGTTTTGTTATTCTATTCAGGCGCGAAAAATTCAGGAAGTGCTAAAAGTCGCGCAAAACCATTGAAAACACAAGGAAAAAAGCACACCCTTGGGAGATTGCAGGCACCACCCTGGTAACTTCCGACAAAAATGACACACACGGCGTAGTGTGCAGAAGTTTTTGCAGAACCACGTAGAACCCCCATAGAAACCTATGTTTCTCGGACTATGAAAGGATTGGTTATAAAAAATGGCATCAAAGAAGATGATACGCATCAGGCTCAAGGCTTATGATCATCAGCTCATCGACCAAGCAGCCTCAACAATAATTGAGACCGCGAAAAGGACGGATGCGAGAGTATCAGGTCCTATACCGCTCCCCACGAAGAAAGAAAAAATCACAATCCTGCGCGCTGTGCATAAATACAAGGATGCCAGAGAACAGTTTGAAAGACTAACGCACAAGAGATTGATTGATATTATGAATCCGACACAAAAGACGGTAGAAGCACTCATGTCGCTTGAATTACCGGCAGGCGTGGAAATCGAGATTAAACTGTAGACGGAGGAAAGCCGCAATGGTCAAAGCAATCATTGGTAAAAAAGTCGGTATGACACAAATATTCGACGAAAAAGGCAAGGTTATACCGGTTACTGTTATTGAAGCAGGTCCGTGTGTTGTTGTTCAAAAGAAAACCGAAGAAAACGACGGATATAACGCTGTTCAGCTCGGTTTTAGCGACATTGAGAAGAAAAAGGAAAACAGGCTCACAAAGCCCATGCTTGGTCATTTCAAAAAGGCAAATGTCAGCGCGAAGCGATACCTTAAAGAGTTTCGTTTGGACGACATATCCTCACTTAATGTCGGAGATGAGTTAAAAGCAGACATCTTCGCCGAGGGCGACAAGGTTGATATTACCGGAATATCCAAAGGTAAAGGTTACGCGGGCGCGATTAAACGCCACGGAGCAAGCAGGGGGCGTATGTCCCACGGCGGAGGTCCTGTTCACCGCCATGCAGGTTCTAAGGGTGAACGCGACCCTTCTCGTATTATGAAGGGAACAATGGGCGCAGGACACATGGGCGTTGACAAGGTGACGGTTCAAAACCTTGATGTCGTCAAGGTTGATTCCGAACGCAACATGATAGTCGTAAAAGGCGCGATTCCCGGTGTTAATAAGGGCATTATATACCTTAAAAACACAGTTAAAAACGCATAAGGAGGGAGAGAAAAATGCCGAAAGTAAAAGTACACGACATGAAGGGCAAGGTTGTCGGCGAAGTGACACTCTCCGACGATGTTTTCGGCGTGAACCCGAACACTGTGGCACTTCATGCGGCAGTTAAGAACCACCTCGCCAACAAAAGACAAGGTACGCAGTCCGCGCTCACACGTGCAGAGGTAAAGGGCGGCGGTAGAAAGCCGTATCGTCAAAAAGGCACAGGCAGAGCCCGTCAAGGCTCAATACGCAATCCGCACTACAAGGGCGGCGGCGTGGCTTTTGCGCCAAAACCCCGTGATTACCGCTATTCTTTGAATAAGAAGCTCAAGAGAATCGCGCTTAAATCCGCATTATCTCTTAAAGCGGCAAACAATGCGCTTATCGTTATTGACAATCTCAAAATGAAAGAGAAAAAGACGAAGGACTTTGCCCAATTCATGAGCAATCTCGGAATTGAGGGTAAGGCTCTTATTGTTACGGAAACACCCGACGAAAACGTCGTTTTCAGCGCGAGAAACATTCCCGGCGTAAAAGCGACATACGCAACACTGCTCAACACATACGACATTATGAACGCGGCGACGTTTGTTGTTGACAAGGCGGCGCTTCCGAAAATTGAGGAGGTATACGCATAATGAAAACAGCAAGCGATATTATTCTGCGCCCGATTATATCTGAGCAATCCACAGAACACGTTGAGTTAAAAAAGTACGTGTTTGAGGTTGCGACTGATGCTAACAAAATTGAAATCAAAGCCGCGATAGAGGAGCTTTTTGAGGTCGAGGTCGAAAAGGTTACGACCCTGAACATGAAAGGCAAGGTTAAGCGCACGGGGCGTTATCCCGAAGGCAAGAGAAAAGATTGGAAAAAAGCCGTTGTCAAGCTGACAGATAAGTCAAAGACGATAGAGTTTTTTGAGGGCTTAGTGTAAACCGCCCAGACAAGCTGTCCGAGTAGGCTGTCCGAGCAAGCCGCCCAAGCAAGCCGTCCGAGTAATAGATTGCTTAGTGTAGCTTCACCGAAAGATAAATGTGATTTGTGAAACGCGGGTACATCCCGCCAAAGGAGGATAAACAACGTGCCTGTTAAAACATACAAACCAACCACCCCGTCAAGAAGGCACATGACCGTTTCCGGGTTTGACGGAGTTGATAAGAGAGCGAAGCCTGAGCGCAGCTTAACCGAGGTTTTGAAGAAACATTCGGGGCGCAACAACAAAGGGCGTATTACCGTTCGTCATAAGGGCGGCGGCAATCGCAGAAAGTACAGAATAATCGACTTTAAGCGCGACAAGGTTGATGTTCCAGGCAAGGTTTTGCGTATCGAATATGACCCCAACCGCAGTGCGAGCATTGCTCTCATTGAGCATGAAGACGGCGAACGCCGATATATCCTTTGCCCCGTCGGGCTTTCAACAGGCGATACGGTTATTTCGTCAAAAAGCGCGGACATCAAGCCGGGCAACGCACTCCCGATAACCTCAATACCTATCGGAACGGTTATACATAATATTGAAATGCACCACGGAAAGGGCGCGCAGTTAGTACGCGGAGCGGGCGGAGCCGCCCAGCTTATGGCAAGAGAAGGCAACATGGCGCAAATCAGGATGCCTTCAGGCGAGTACAGACTTGTACACAGTAACTGCATGGCAACAATCGGTCAGGTAGGCAATGCAGACCACGCAAACATTCACATCGGAAAAGCCGGACGCAGCCGCAACATGGGCATCCGCCCGACAGTACGCGGTTCGGTTATGAATCCGGTAGACCACCCGCACGGCGGCGGCGAGGGCAAAAGCCCGATAGGCAGACCGGGTCCTGTCACACCTTGGGGCAAGCCGACGTTGGGATACAAAACTCGCAAGAAAAAGAACAAGAGCGACAAATACATCGTCAAACGCCGCGACAAGAAGTAGCAAGGAGAAATTCAAATGAGCAGAAGTGTCAAAAAAGGCCCGTATTGCGCCCCCGAACTGATTAAAAGAATCGACGAGATGAACGCAAGCGGAAAGAAAACGGCTCTTAAAACATGGTCGCGCGCCAGTACGGTGTTTCCGTCTTTTGTCGGACACACGATAGCCGTACACGACGGCAGACGGCATGTACCCATATACATTACAGAGGACATGGTCGGTCACAAGCTCGGAGAGTTTGCACCCACCCGCACGTTCCGCGGTCACGCAGGCAGTAAATCGTCAAAATAACCGCACAGCAATCCTCACTCATTCGGTCATACCCGTGCAAGCATGGGCGACACTCATTCGTTCGATAAAAAGGAGAAGCAGATATGGAAGAAAATGTTGCGAAGGTTGCGAAAGCGCACGCCAAATATATACGCATCTCGCCGCGAAAGGTCAAAATAGTCTGCGACCTTATCAGAGGTAAGGACACAAGAACCGCAAGGGCTATATTGACACAAACGCCGAAAGCGGCATCAGAGGTTCTTTTCAAACTTTTGAACAGCGCGGCGGCAAATGCCGAGAACAACCACGAGATGGACCCCGACAGTCTTTATGTGAAAGAAGTCTTTGCGTGTCCCGGTCCGATACTCAAGAGAATCAGAGCTGTAGCACGCGGCAGAGCTCATAGGATATACAAGAGAACATCACACATAACTATCGTAGTTGCGGAAAAGGAGTAAAACATGGGGCAAAAAGTCAATCCACACGGCTTTAGAGTTGGTGTAATTAAAGACTGGGATTCTCGTTGGTATGCCCGCGAAGATAAGGTAGGAGCCCTTGTGGTTGAGGATTACCAGATTCGCAAGTATCTCAAAGAGTTGCTGTATGCGGCAGGTGTGCCGAGAATAGAAATAGAGCGCGATAACGCAAAAGTCAGAATACTCATTCATTGCTCGCGGCCGGGCGTTGTTATCGGTAAAGGCGGCGGTGAGATTGAGAAGCTCCGCAAGGATATTGAAAAAAGAATCGGTAAAGTGGTTGCTTTGTCAATCGTAGAGGTTAAGAACCCCGACACAAGCGCACAGCTCATAGCGGAAGGCATCGCTCAAAAATTAGAAAAGCGTATCGGTTATCGCCGCGCAATGAAAAATGCAATGAGCAGAGCAATGCGGCTCGGCGTTCGCGGGATTAAGGTAGTGGTCGGTGGTCGTCTTGGCGGTGCGGAAATCGCAAGAAGCGAAGCATACCACGAGGGAACAATTCCGTTGCAAACACTTAGAGCAGATATCGAATACGGTTTCGCTGAAGCGGCGACAACTTATGGTCGCATTGGCGTAAAGGTATGGGTATATAAAGGCGAAATACTTAGTCAGACACTCCGCACAACCCCAAGGACAATGGATTTATCCAAGCCTTTAAGGGAACGCCGTGACAGAAGTGATTTTGGCGGACGTGGCGGCGACGGCGGATTCAATCGCAGGCCGAGCGGCACAGGTCACGGAGACCGTTCCGGTCCGCCCCGACAAGGGGATTCCGGCGGATTTAACCGCAGACCTGCATATCAGGGAACGTCACAGACACCCCGAACAACACCCGCGCAGAGTGCGCCCGCACCGCAAAGTGCGCCCCAGAGCGTACCTGCGCCCGTGCAAAGTGCGCCCGCGCCCCAAGCTACACAAAATCCCATAACAGAGGGAGGTGCCAAGTAACGTGATAGCACCGAAAAGATTCAAGCACCGCAAAGAGTTTCGCGGTCGCATGAAAGGTAAAGCCACACGCGGCAACAAGGTTTCATACGGTGAATACGGTATGCAAGCCTTAGAGCCAACATGGATAACCGCAAATCAGATTGAAGCGGCACGTATAGCCATGACACGTTATACAAAGCGCGGCGGTAGCGTTTGGATTAAGGTTTTCCCAAACAAGCCCGTCACGAAAAAACCTGCCGAAACCAGAATGGGTTCCGGTAAGGGTGCGCTTGACCACTGGATCGCAGTAGTTAAGCCCGGCAGAGTGCTTTTTGAGGTTGGCGGAGTATCAGAGGAAATGGCACGCGAAGCAATTCGCCTTGCGGGTCACAAGCTACCCTGTAAAACCAAGTTTATCAAGCGCGAGGGTGATTTTGTGGCAAGCCATGTGCGTGTCAGAAAGACACTGTTGGAACCGACAGCGGAAAGTGCGGCGGCAGAAGATACAGCCGACCCGACATCAGCCGCTTCGAGCGGGGACCCCGCCGCTTCTAATAAAGAAACAGGAGGTGAATAAAGATGAAGGCAAACGAAGTAAAGACCCTGAGCTTCGATGAGCTTCAAGACAAGCTCGTAGGATTAAAGAAAGACCTTTTCTTCTTGAGAATGCAACATGCAACCAACCAGCTTGACAACCCGATAAGAATATCGCAAGTCAAAAAAGACATTGCCAGAGTCAAAACATTTATTCGCCGGCATGAGCTTGAACAGGCAGGAGGGCAAGACGCATGAGTGAACTCAGAAAGTCCGACAGAAAAGTCAGAGTTGGCAAGGTTATTTCCAACAAAATGGACAAAACCATCGTCGTAGCGGTTGAAACCCGTGTCCGCCACAAGCTCTATAAAAAGATTATCAACAGAACATACAAGCTAAAGGCACATGACGAGGAAAACGAGTGCAGAATCGGCGACATCGTTCGCGTTATGGAAACCCGTCCGCTATCTAAGGACAAACGCTGGCGCTTAGTGGAAATCGTAGAAAAAGCCAAGTAAAAGCGGCTGTCAATTCAGGGCTCACAATCAGGACACAAGCGAAAGTTGTTATAAATAAACTGATGTGGGTTTCGCAAGGAGATGATACAAAATGATACAAATGGAATCATGTTTGAAGGTTGCCGATAACACCGGAGCCAAAGAGATTAAATGTATACGCGTACTTGGCGGTTCAGGGCGCAGATATGCGGGAATAGGCGACATTATAGTTGCTTCCGTTCGCAAAGCCGCTCCTGCAAGCGCGGTGAGAAAAGGCGAGGTCGTCAAGGCTGTTGTTGTACGCACCAGAAAAGGGGCGCACCGTAACGACGGAACACATGTCCGCTTCGACGAGAACGCGGCTGTGCTTATCAGAGATGACGACAAAAATCCCAGAGGCACGCGCATATTCGGGCCTGTAGCACGAGAGCTCCGCGACAAGGATTACATGAAAATCCTATCGCTCGCTCCCGAAGTAGTATAGTTGGGGGTAAGCACGATGCATATTAAAACAAATGACACGGTAGTTGTACTTTCCGGCAGGGACAAAGGCAAACAAGGCAAGGTTCTGATTACAGACATCAAGGGCGAAAAAGCCGTTGTCGAGGGTGTGCTTGTCGCAAAGCGGCACAAAAAACCCAGAAAACAAGGCGAACCGGGCGGAATTATAACAAAGGAAACCCCGATTTATGTTTCAAAGCTCATGCGGGTTTGCCCGAAATGCAACAAGCCGACAAGACCTGCGCACCGCATTGACAAGAAAGGCGAAAAAGTCCGCGTTTGTAAAAAATGCGATGCAGAGATATAGCAAAGGAGTTAGCAACTAATGCCAACATCAATACCGAGATTAAAGAAAAAATACAAAGAAGAAGCTGCTCCGGCTTTGCTGAAGAAGTTCGGATATAAAAGCTCTATGGAACTCCCGCGTTTGGTGAAAGTAATCGTAAACGTCGGTTGCGGTGATGCTCGCGACAACGCAAAGGCTTTGGAGTCGGTCGTCAGAGATGTGACCGCGATAACAGGGCAAAAGGCGGTTGTCACAAAGGCGCGTAAATCCGTAGCAAACTTCAAACTTCGCGAAGGAATGCCCGTTGGCGTGAAAGTAACCCTCAGAGCCGACAAAATGTGGGAATTTCTCGACAGGCTGCTCAACGTAGCCCTCCCGCGTGTCCGTGACTTCAGGGGAATTAACGCAAACGCATTCGACGGGCGCGGAAACTATGCTCTCGGACTGAAAGAGCAATTGGTTTTCCCGGAAATTGATTACGACAAGATTGAGAAAATTCGCGGCATGGACATAGTAATATGCACCACAGCGAAAACTGACGAAGAAGCCCGCGAGCTGCTTACTTACTTAGGCGCACCGTTCACCAGATAAAAGGGCTCTAAAACCGTCATTTCGCGCAGGCGCGGAATCAACAGGGAAAGGTACTACTGATATGGCAAAGAAAGCTATGATTCTCAAACAGAAAAAAGGCTCCAAGTTTTCAGCGAGAAACTACAACCGTTGTAAAATATGCGGTCGTCCGCACGCATATCTGCGTAAGTTCGGTATCTGCCGCATCTGTTTTCGTGAATTAGCGTATAAAGGTCAAATACCCGGTGTCAGAAAGGCTTCGTGGTAATTATCTACGTCAATTGGTCAATAGTTGCTTCATACGCTACATACAGCAAAGCAGAGGTTTGATACCGTTGACGTGAAAACAGGCTCAGTGCCTGTGACTCTAAACAGGAGGAAAAGAATATGCAAATAACAGACCCAATAGCCGATATGTTGACGCGTATCAGAAACGCAGGCAGCGCGAAACATGCAACTGTCAACATCCCCGCTTCAAACGTGAAAAAGGCGATAGCGGAGATATTGATGGAGGAGGGTTATATCAGAAACTTTCAGCTTGTAGGCGACGGTTCGCAAGGTCTTATTAAGGTTACGCTCAAATACAATGGTTCCACAAACGCTATTACAGGCTTGCGGCGCGTATCAAAACCGGGTCTGCGGGTATACGCGGGAGCAGACGAGCTGCCATATGTCCTGCGCGGATTAGGCATAGCCATAATTTCAACATCAAAAGGAATCCTGACCGACAAAAGCGCGAGAGAGTCGAACGTCGGCGGCGAAGTCCTTGCGTTTGTGTGGTAAGGAGGGAGTAAATTATGTCAAGAATAGGCAGAGCCCCAATAGCTATACCGCCCGGCGTTGATGTAAAAGTCGCGGAAGACAATACCGTAACGGTAAAGGGCCCCAAAGGTACGTTAGAGGGAAAAATATACCCGAATGTCAAAATCGAGATTGATGGAGCAACACTTCTCGTAACCCGCCCGTCTGATGCCCCTAAGCAACGCAGTATGCACGGGCTGTCCCGCACGCTGATAAACAATATGGTAGTCGGCGTGACGACAGGGTTTACAAAAGAGCTTGAAATTCACGGCGTAGGCTACAGAGCGGCGATGGAAGGTAAAAAGCTCGTGATGAATCTCGGATATTCCAACCAAATCATCATCGAAAGCATAGACGGAATTACGATTGAGTGTCCCGCCGCGAACAGGATAACTGTCAGCGGTATCGACAAGCAGGTTGTCGGACAGATAGCCGCGGATATCAGGAAAAAAAGACCTCCCGAACCGTACATGGGTAAGGGAATCAGGTACAAGAATGAAGTTATCCGCCGCAAGGAAGGTAAAACCGGAGCGAAATAGTCAGGCGCGAGCGATGTCCTCGTCGCAGCGACCGCCGCCCTACAGGGCAGGAACTGTAAATAAGGAGCAAATACACAATGATTAAAGCAACCGATTCAAATAAACAACGCAAGAAACGCCACTTGAGGGTTCGCTCGAAGGTAAGCGGCACAGCCCTGCGCCCTCGTCTTAACGTGTTTCGCAGCGCAAGACATATCTACGCGCAAATCATTGACGACACAACGGGAAAAACTCTGTGTGCGGCATCGTCGCTCGAAAAGAACTTCAAGGGAAGCTCGGGCGGAAACAAAGAAGGAGCCTCAGCCGTCGGCAAGCTGATAGCCGAGCGCGCCAAGAAAAAAGGCATAGAAGAAGTTGTGTTCGACAGAGGCGGATATATCTACCACGGTCGTGTCAAGGAGCTTGCGGAAGCTGCCCGTGAGGGCGGACTGAAATTCTAACGGAGGGAAAACAGTATGGCTTTCAGTGGTCAAGGACAAAACAGAGATAACAGGAGAGATAACCGACGCGACAACAGGCGAGATGAAGCTCCGCCCGAATTTGTTGAGAAAGTAGTTTCCCTAAACCGCGTTGCAAAAACAGTCAAAGGCGGACGTATATTCAAGTTCTCTGCGCTTTGCGTGGTAGGGGACGAGAAAGGCAGAGTCGGCTACGGGCTTGGCAAAGCCGGTGAAATATCGGAAGCAATCCGCAAGGGTATTGAGGATGCGAAAAAGAACATCACAACTATAACCCTTTCCGGCTCAACAATACCGCATGAGGTTCTCGGCGCGTTCGGAGCAGGCAGAGTGTTACTCAAGCCCGCACCTCCCGGAACGGGCGTTATCGCAGGAGCGGCGGTTCGCGCAGTAGTTGAAGCGGCAGGCATACACGACATCAGGACAAAACGCTTGCGCTCCAACAACCCGCAAAACATTGTCGCCGCCACCATGGTTGGCTTGAAGTCTTTGCGAGATGCGGAACAGGTAGCGAAGGTTAGAGGCAAGACGGTTGAAGAAATTGTAGGGTAGGTGAAAGATAATGGCAGAGAACGTAAAAGAAAAAGATACGGTGAAAAAACCGACAGAAGCAAAAAAAGCTCCTGCGGCGAAGAAAACTGCGGCTGACGGTGCGGTTGCGCCAAAAGCGGCGGCGACTACGACGGAATCTCCAAAGACGGCATCGCCAAAGGCGGCGGCGAAAAAAGCTCCTGCGGCAAAGAAGCCTGCGGCTGACGGTGCGGAATCGCCAAAGGCGACGGCCGGCACATCGGCGGCAAAGAAAGCACCGACGGTCGAAGCCCCCGCAAAAAAAGAACCTGCAAAGAAAGCTCCTGCGGCGAAATCAACTGCCGCCGAAGCTCCTGCAAAGAAAACCCCTGCGGCAGAGAGCGTTGCCACAGCACCAACCCCTACAGCGACCCCGTCACCCAAGAAACCGACTGCGGCAAAGATTAAGATAACACTCGTGAAAAGTCTTACAGGCAGACACGACAAACACATAGCAACCGCAAAGTCTTTGGGCTTAAAGAAAATCGGAAACGTCACAATGCAACCTGACAATCCGATGACAAGAGGCAAAATAGCACAAATCAACTATTTAATTAGTGTGGAGAATACATAACCTTCTTTGAACGGGTTACAAAACGCAACAACTCCTCAAAGAAACGACAAAGAAAGTAAGGAGGGCGTGAACAGTGCAAATTCACGAACTTTCACCGGCAGAGGGCGGAACCCACGCAAGCAAGCGTAAAGGACGCGGGCGCGGTAGCGGTATCGGAAAGACCGCCGGGCGCGGACATAAAGGACAGAAAGCCAGAAGCGGCGGCGGTGTCAGAATAGGTTTTGAAGGCGGGCAAATGCCCCTCTCTCGTCGCATACCCAAAAGAGGTTTTAATAACATTTTTGCGAAACCGCTATCAGCCGTCAACGTGTCAGCTCTTAACAGATTTGACAACGGCATGACTATCGGTAAAGAAGAACTGTTGAAATCAGGGATTCTCAGCAAGTGCGAGTATGGCGTAAAAATACTCGGCAGCGGAGTTCTTAATAAGAAACTTACGGTTAAAGCGTCGGCATTTTCGGAGCTTGCCGCAAAGAAGATTGAAGAAGCAGGCGGAAAGGCAGAGGTGGTGTAGCGTGTTACAGACACTACGCAATGCGTGGAGAACTGAAGATATTCGCAAAAAGCTAATCTTCATGTTATTCATAGTCCTTATATATCGCTTGGGAAATGCGGTTACAGTTCCCTATGTCGATACAGGACTGCTTGAGACCTATTTCCAACAGCTTAACAACACCGTACTTGGGCTTATCAATACGATGTCGGGAAGCGCGTTGGAGCGAGCGTCTATATTTGCGTTGTCAATTCAACCATACATCAACGCTTCTATCATAATGCAACTGCTTACTATAGCAATCCCCGCTCTCGAACGTCTTCAAAAGGAAGGCGGCGAGGAAGGCAAGAAGAAAATCGAGAAAATCACACGCTACGCAACAATCGGTATTGCCGCTCTGCAAGGCTACGCATACTATGTACTCATCAGCAGAGGTGACGAATATACCCCCTCAATGTTACTGCCCGGCGCAGAGGGCTTACTCCCCGCTATAGTCATTGTCGCAACATTTATGACAGGCAGTGCTTTGCTCATGTGGATGGGCGAGCAGATTACAGAGTTCGGAATAGGCAACGGCATATCAATTATCCTTTTCGTAAGTATAGTCGCGAGATTCCCGACGGAAATCGGAAGAATGATTACAAACACTATCGCAACGCCGTCAAACTGGTGGATTTACGCGCTCATGTTGCTCGGTGCTCTGGCAATAATAGTCTTGATTGTTATAGTGCAAAACTCTGAACGCCGAATACCCGTGCAATACTCAAAGCGTGTCGTTGGCAGGAAAATGTACGGCGGTCAATCAACACACCTGCCGCTGAAGGTTAATATGTCAGGTGTTCTCCCTGTCATCTTCGCGCAGTCAATCGCATCTGTTCCCGCCACAATCGCGGTCTTTGTTCCCTCATGGAGAGATGGTTGGTTAATAAAGGCTTTCGACACAACGACAATCCCATACATGATTTTATACTTCCTGCTCATAGTGTTCTTCTCATACTTCTACTCAACTGTACAGTTTAACCCTGTGGAAGTCGCAAACAACCTCAAGAAGAACGGCGGGTTCATACCCGGCTTCCGCGCAGGAAAACCGACCAGCGAATTTATTCAAAAGGTTCTGACAAAGATAACGCTCTTTGGCGCAATCTACTTGGCAATAGTCGCCATATCGCCGATAATTGTCAGCTACTTCTCGGAAACAGCCCGCAGTTCAGGCATTTCAATGGGCGGCACATCCATAATCATTGTAATAAGCGTTGCGCTTGAAACCATGAAACAGCTTGAATCACAAATGCTCATGCGGCACTACAAGGGATTTCTTGAATAAAGCTGGACCGCGCAGGGGCGCAGTGCAGGTGGTACAGCGCAGGAGCGCGTTGCAAAACAACCACGTTGACAGTTAAACGCAAAAAGCGTAAAGCTCTAAGTGAGGAAAATAACATGAAACTTATATTACTCGGACCGCCCGGAGCGGGCAAAGGCACACAGGCGGAGGTTCTCGTAGAAAAGCTCGGTGTCCCTCAAATATCCACAGGTGACATTTTGCGTGCGGCAGTAAAAAACGGAACTCCTGTCGGACTTGAAGCCAAAGCATATATGGATGCGGGCGACCTTGTGCCCGACGAGGTAATAATCGGAGTGGTAAAGGAACGTCTTACGGCGGACGACTGTAAAAAGGGTTACATCTTTGACGGAATGCCGAGAACAATAGCACAGGCACAGGCTTTGGACGCGCAAAACGTGGTCATTGACGCGGTACTCTCAATTGAAGTTCCCGACGATATAATAGTAAAACGTCTGGGCGGCAGGCGCACATGCCCGAATTGCGGCGCGATATACCACGTCGAAACCAAAAAGCCCGCCAAGGACAACATATGCGATACCTGCGGAACAGCTCTCATCATCAGAAAAGATGACGAAACCGACACAATACTTAACAGGCTTGAAACATATCACAAGGAAACCGAACCGCTCATAGATTATTACAGGGCGCAGGGCAAGCTAAGGGAAGTAGGCGGAGAGTTTAACATAGCAAGCCAAACCGCCGCAGTGTTTGAAGTATTAGGTCTGTAGCTCTATGATAAAGCGAAAGTCACCAAAGGAAATCGAGCTAATGCGCCGAGCCGGAAGGATTGCCGCACAAGCACGTAACGTCGCAGAGAAAATGGTACAGGTCGGAGCGACAACCCGAAGTATAAACAAAGCAATACACGATTTCATCATATCGCAAGGCGCACAACCCGCATTTCTCGGCTACAAGAAATTTCCCGCAAGTGTGTGCATTTCGATAAACGAAGAAGTAATCCATGGTATACCGTCACAGCGAAAACTCGAAAAAGGTGACATAGTAAGCATAGACATAGGCGTGATAAAAGACGGGTTTGTAGGAGATTGCGCCGCAACATTTATCGCAGGGCAGGGCAGCACGGAGTCAGAGCGTTTAATAAAAGTAACACGCGAATGTTTCTTTGAAGCCTTAAAGCAAGCCCGACCGGGTAACAGAGTTTCCGACATCTCAAGGGCTGTACAGAACCACGCAGAATCAAACGGTTATTCGGTAGTACGTGAATATGTCGGACACGGGGTAGGCAAGAAGCTACACGAATCTCCCGAAGTCCCGAACTTTATAGAAACCCCGCGAAGCAAGGCAGACCCAAGACTTATAGACGGAATGACGATAGCAATAGAGCCAATGATAAACGCGGGAGCAGTTGAAATAGAAGTGTTGGACGACGGTTGGACGGTCGTTACGGCAGACAGGAAGAACTCAGCACACTTTGAAAACACCGTATTGATTACAACGAGTGAACCGGAGATACTCACCGTCTGCGAGGAAATTCCATGAATATAGCGGACATAGTTATATCGATAAACGGCAGGGATGTCGGAAAACGATTCATAGTTATAGAAACAGATGACGTATACTCGCTGATTGCCGACGGTAAGGGGCGAAGGTTAGAAAAGCCCAAGAAAAAAAAGAACAAGCATTTGAAATTTGACTGTAAGGCAAGCGGCGCGATAGCGGAGAAGCTCGCAAAGGGCGAGAAAACAGCAAACATTGAGCTTAGGCGATTGTTAGCCGAACACGCAAAGGAACAACCCGAACAGCAAGACTCATCCGAAGTAAAAGGGGGTGCGCCAAAATGCCAAAAGACGATATGATTGAGTTAGAGGGAACAGTTGTGGACTCGCTTCCCAATACAATGTTTCATGTTGACATAGGCAACGGACACGTAATACTGGCGCACATTTCGGGAAAGCTGAGGATGAACTTCATACGAATACTTCCGGGCGACAAGGTAACAGTACAAATGTCCCCATACGACCTGACAAGAGGGAGAATCACATGGCGAAGCAAGTAGGGATGTCCGTTCTCTATCTCCCGCAACCCGCCGCAACAACCACAGCAAGTAGGAGGAAACCAAAATGAAAGTAAGAACGTCGGTTAAGCCCATGTGCGAGAAGTGCAAGGTAATCAAGCGCAAGGGAAAAGTAAGAGTTATGTGCGAAAACCCTAAGCATAAGCAAAGACAAGGTTAAAAAGGAAGGACTGATAAATAATATGGCACGTATTGCCGGTGTAGACCTACCTAAGGATAAACGAATTGAAATCGCGCTCACTTATGTTTTTGGCATAGGTCGTTCGAGTGCAACGAAAATTCTCAAGGCGACAGGGGTAAACCCTGACACGAGAGTTAAGGACTTAACAGAGGCTGAGGAGTCCAAGCTCCGCGACGAGATTAACAAGAGCTATACAGTTGAGGGCGACCTTCGCCGAACTGTCGCGCTCGACATTAAACGTCTGACGGAAATCGGCACATATCGCGGTCTGCGGCACAGACGCGGTCTGCCTGTGCGCGGACAACGCAGTAAGACAAATGCGCGGACACGCAAAGGACCCAAGCGCACAATAGCCAATAAGAAGAAGTAGGGAGGGAGCAGATACATGGCAGCACCCAAAGGTAAAAAAGTCAGAACCAGACGCCGCGAACGGAAAAATATTGAAAAAGGAGCCGTACACATTAAGTCGTCGTTTAATAACACTATGGTAACGGTGACGGACGTACACGGAAACGCTATTTCATGGGCATCCGCAGGCGGTATGGATTTTAGGGGAAGCAGAAAATCAACTCCCTTTGCCGCACAGACAGCGGCGGAAGCAGCAGCAAGAGCAGCTATGGAACACGGATTGAAAACGGTTGAGGTGTTTGTAAAAGGACCCGGTTCCGGTCGTGAAGCCGCAATCAGGGCATTGCAAACAGCAGGGCTTGAGGTTACGATGATTAAAGACGTAACTCCCATTCCGCACAACGGATGCCGTCCGCCCAAGCGGCGCAGAGTCTAAGGGAGGTAAACAAATTATGGCAAGATACACAGGTGCGGTTTGCCGCCTATGCCGCAGAGAAGGGCAAAAGCTGTTCTTAAAAGGCGACAGATGTTACACGGAGAAATGCGCTGCCGACCGCAGACAATACCCGCCCGGTCAGCACGGTCAAGGTCGGACAAAAACATCAGGATATGGATTACAGCTTCGTGAAAAGCAAAAAGCAAAAAGATATTACGGTGTTTTGGAGAGCCAGTTCAAAAGCTATTACAATACAGCTATGAAAGGCAAGGGAATAACAGGCGAAAAACTGCTTGCTCTCTTAGAGTCAAGGTTGGACAACACGGTTTACAGGCTCGGTTTCGCAATGAGTCGTGCCGAAGCAAGACAGCTTGTAACACACGGGCATTTCCTTGTCAACGGAAGAAAGGTTGATATTCCGTCTTTCCTCGTAAAGCCGGGTATGATTATTTCCATAAAGGAAAAAAGCAGACAGTTAGATAAAATAAAATCAGCCATTGAGGCAAATGCCTCAAGACAACCGCCGGCTTGGCTTGAGTACGATGCAAACGCGCTCATAGCCAAAGTGTCAGCCTCTCCGAGGAGAGAGGACATTGACTTCCCGGTTGAAGAACAACTTATTGTTGAGCTATATTCTAAATAACGAACGATGGAGGGTATCATTCATGGTAGAAATAAAGAAGCCACGCATCGAGTGCATAGAGTCCCCGGAGGACGAATCTTACGGCAAATATGTTGTAGAGCCGCTGGAACGCGGATACGGAACCACGCTTGGTAACTCACTTCGTAGAATACTGTTGTCATCCCTGCCCGGTACAGCGGTTACTTCGGTTAAAATAGCGGGAGTTCAGCATGAATTTTCAACTATTCCGGGAGTTAAAGAGGATGTCACGGAGATAATCCTCAACCTCAAGGGATTAGTCGCAAACCTTCACCGTGATTCTGCAAAAACCTTGTATATTGATGCTGTCGGCGAAGGCATTGTGACAGCGGGCGATATTAAGTCCGACGGCGAGGTAGAGGTACTCAACCCCGATATGCACATAGCGACCCTCAGCCATGACGGAGAGCTTCACATGGAGATAACTATTGACCGCGGTCGCGGCTATATGTCCGCCGACCGAAACAAGAAGCATCAGCAGATAATCGGAGTGATACCGATAGACTCCATATATACTCCCGTTCAAAGGGTCAACTATACCGTCGAAAACACACGCGTCGGAAATGTTACCGACTTTGATAAGCTGACGTTAGAGATTTGGACAGACAGCACTATCAGCGCGAGAGATGCTCTTTCGCTCGGAGCACAGATACTTTGCGACCACTTCATTCTGTTTACAGACCTCGCTAATGCATCAGAGGGTAATATAATAATCCCGGAGGAGCCGGAGTCACAAAGAGATAAACTTCTGGAACAAACGATAGAGGAACTCGACTTGTCGGTCAGGAGCTTCAACTGCCTTAAACGTGTCAACATCAACACGGTTGAGGATTTGATTTCCAAAACAGATGACGAGATGATTAAAGTTCGCAATCTCGGCAGAAAATCACTTGAGGAGGTCATCCACAAACTTGACCAGTTGGGGCTGTCCTTGAAAAAAGAAGAAAGATAGGGGGTAGGTATTTATGCCCGGTACACGAAAACTCGGAAAACCAACAGCACAGCGCATGGCTATGCTTCGTCAGCAGGTTACTGACTTTCTTGATTACGGAAAACTTGAAACAACGGTGACACGTTGCAAAGAGATAGCTCCGCTTGCTGAAAAGATGATAACGCTCGGCAAGAAGAACACCCTTGCCTCACGCCGCTCCGCAATGTCGTTTATGACACGCGAAGATGTGGTGAAAAAGCTGTTCGACGAAACCGCTCCGAAGTATGCGGAGCGAAACGGCGGATACACCCGCATAATCCGCATAGGCGGGGTTCGGCGCGGAGATGCCGCAGAGCTGGCAATAATCGAATTGGTGTAGTATTAACTAAGGGGGCGCGGGTTGCGCCCCCTGCTGTTTAAGGAGTACCGTTATGTATGACTTCATCATCGTCGGAGCAGGCCCGTGCGGCATTTATGCGGCATGGGAAGCAAACAGGCTTGCTCCAAACGCTAAAATTCTCTTAATAGACAAAGGCCGTGATATATACAAGCGAAAATGCCCGATTATGAGCAAAAAGGCAAAACTTTGTCCTATGGCTGAAAATGAGGACGGATTTGCGGGCTGTAAGCCTGCGTGTTCGGTAACAAACGGATTTGGCGGAGCGGGAGCTTACTCCGACGGCAAGTTCAACATAACCACCGAATTTGGCGGGTGGCTCGGCGAGTATATGCCGTCGTCGAAGCTGCTTGAGCTTATTTCTACCGTCGATGAAATAAACCTCAAAAACGGTGCTCCCGACATAATCACCGACCCGACAAGCGCACATGTCGATGAAATTGAACGCAAGGTGCATGGCGCGGGATTAAAGCTGTTAAAGGCAAAGGTGCGGCATTTAGGCACAGAAAGCAATTTGCGTATCATGCAGTCCATTTTTGACATACTTGATAAAAAAATAGATATGCTCTTTGAAACAGAGGTTACGGAGGTTTTGACCAAGAGCGAAAGCGGAGTAACAAGAGCGGTCGGCGTGCTGACAAAAACCGACAGGGAAATATACGGCAAAAAGGTACTTCTATGCCCCGGCAGAGATGGTAGTGCTTGGCTTGCCGCGTTGTTGGGAGAGCTCGGCGTTCCTGTAACGTGCAATCAGGTGGACATTGGCGTTAGGGCGGAAACCTCAAATGTCATAATGAGGGACATAAATCAGCACCTGTATGAGGCAAAGCTCATATTCAACTCATCTACAGGCTCTGTGGTGCGGACATTCTGTGCCAACCCGTCGGGTTATGTGGTTGTGGAAAACCACAGCGGAGTGATTGCGGCAAACGGACACGCATATCTTGACCGCGCACTTGGTTCTGAGAACACAAACTTTGCCCTACTCGTTTCTCATGTGTTCACAAAACCGTTTAACAAGCCAAACGAGTACGCCCGCGAAATATGCAAAAGAGCAAACGACCTCTCAGGCGGCGGTCTGATAATTCAAAAGTTCGGCGATATAATGCGCGGCAGGCGTTCAACGGAAAAACGAATAGCGGAGGGTTTTGTCGAACCAACGCTCAAAGAAGCGATACCGGGTGATTTGGGCTTGGTTCTGCCTTATAACACAATGGTCAGCCTTATAGAAATGACAAAGGCTTTAGACAAGGTAGTGCCCGGATTTGCTTCCGAACACACGCTTTTCTATGGTGTAGAGGCAAAATTCTATTCCGCCCGTCCGCAGTTATCCTTAAACTTAGAGTCTGCGGTAAAAGACCTTTATTGCGCAGGCGACGGAGCGGGAATAACAAGAGGGCTGGCACAAGCGGGCGCGGCGGGGATTCACGTCGCAAGAGCCGTTTTTTCCTGACAAGACCTGAATATCTTAACAAGGCAAGACCTTTGACCACTTAACAAAACAGGCTGACAATGCGTGAGTTTCATTGTCAGCCTGTTCTTAGTGACCGCTCACCCAACCCCGCGTATGGTTTCGATAATATTTCCGTTTTGCAGCCTTGATACGGCATGTCGCATTGTAACCCATGTTAACGCGAAAATTCCTATTATACAATACAAAACCGCAAGCCAGGGGAAGCTGTAAGCAAAAATAGTGGTCTGCATTAAAATCTGATAAATGACCCATGTAGATGCCACGCCGAGCGGCAGCCCGATTAAGAGCGATTTCAGCGAACATAAAATACTCTCAAGGTTAATCATTTTGTAAAGTCCGCTCTGTGTCATTCCGACACTTTGTAAAACTGCAAATTCTTTTGCGCGCGAACGCACATTCGTAGACATAGTGCTGATAACATTAGTCAGTCCGATTAGAATAAGAAACCCCACAAATCCGAAAACAAAGACCGAAACTAAATACGCTAAATCGCGTATGGCTTTTGTAGCTTCCTCTACGTCAAAAACATCAAATCTTAGCCTTGCCTCGCTTGTTTGCACAACAGATTCACGTAGAAGCGTATCTGCGTACTCCATAAATGCGGCTTTGTCCGTCACGTTTGCAAACCACCTATAAAAAAGCGAATCCGCTTGCGGCGCAACAACAACATTAAAAGATGATTGCGCGCTTAATAAAACTTCACTTGGTATGTCCCCTATGCCAAGCTCACCGTGTAATCTTAGTTCAAAAGACGGTTCATTATACGCGCCTGTTAGCAGCACAGTTTGTTCACTGAAAACAAACGGCGTAAATTCCGCTCTTTTGTTATCAATTTTTAGGTAATCATTAGATTGATTGATGAGTATGTTTGAACCAATCGGTACGCCCGCTGCTTGACATAACTTCGTGTAAGTTTCAGGGTCGGTTGTAATAAGCTCCACGCTCAACTTATATTCCTCTTGGTTGGGTTCAAATCCATATGGAATCAGGGCTTGGCGCATTTGCGGTGTCAGCATTTCGCGCGGCATATTAACAGTGTAAAACAAGCCGCTTTGTCCCACGCCCATCACCGATTCGCCTGAAAACTCGCGCAGTTTTGCCGTAATTTCGTCTGCGGTTTCATTATGAATTACAGAATATTCGATATAGTCAACAGCGTCGGAGTCATCGTAATAATGATAAACAAAACTTGAATAGGCGGATGCCATAACAGTTGCCTCTACGTTCTTAAACATCATATCCGACATTTTGCCCGCTTGTGTGGTTATGTCGCTTGCTATAATGAACAAAATTATACTTATGGTAAGCGACACAACTGTTGCTCGGAAATTGCGCTTACTGCGTTTAAGGGATTTTGAAGCAAGTGCGCCCTCAACGCCGAAGGCTTTTTGTACAAGTCTATTTGTGCGTACTTGTTTTGCCTTTAATTTAACCTCTCCCGTGCTTCTGATTGCTTCAATTGCGGGGATTTTTGCCGCCTTGCGTGCAGGAATCAGCGCGGAAACAAAAACCGTTGCTAACGCGATTAAAGCCGAAACGATAACAGCCTGCCAAGCTACGACAAAGTGAAAGTTTACTTGTGTCCCCGTTGGGTCAAGGGCATTGATACCCGCAATAAAAAAGTTCGTGATATTTACACCAAACAGCTCTATGAGCAAGCCGACAATGATTCCTGCGGGAATACCAATCGCCGACAGGAAAAGGCTTTCATAAACCACGATTTGAGTGATTTGTTTCTTTGTCGCGCCCGCGCTTTTCAGTATTCCGAACTGTCTTGTCTGTTCGCTCGCACTGACACGAAACGCATTAGACACCACAATCACGGAAGTAACTATTATAATTAAACTTAAAAACACGCTAAGACCAATCAATGTATTCCGCCATTCGCTCATAAAAATGTCGCCACGCCCAAAGGCTTGTGCAAGCATTTCAGTTCCGCTTGCGGCAAAGCTGAAAAGCGCGGTTATCACGGTGCAGGAAAAGGCAATGCCGATAAGTGTCCATATTGAACGGGAACGATTTTTCTTGAGCTGCTGTATGGCTAATCTTGCTGTCAGTTTCACAACGCACCGTCCTTTCGGTGCGTTTGCGCACCATCCTTTTGGTACGTTTTTGTACGCTCCTCATCACGCTGAATCAAACCGTCGCTGATAGTTATAACCCTGTCTGCTTGAAGCGCGATTTTTTCATCATGGGTAATGATAATCAATGTTTGGTTGTATCGCTTGTTAGCAAGTTTTAAGAGGTCGATAATCTCGCGGCTTGATTTGCTGTCAAGGTTGCCCGTAGGCTCGTCCGCTAAAATAATCGCGGGGTCATTTATTAACGCCCTGCCGACCGAAACTCTCTGCTGTTGCCCGCCGGATAGCTCACTCGGTAAATGCTTTGCGCGGTCAGTCAGCCCGATAGTTTCAAGAATTGACCGAAGTTTATCCTCATCGGGCTTGCGGTTGTCGAGCAAGCGCGGCAGCATAATGTTTTCCTCAGCGGTAAGTGTCGGGATAAGATTATAAAACTGATAGATAATCCCGATATTGCGGCGGCGAAAAATAGCCATTTCGCTCTCGTTTAATTTGTAAATTTCTTTACCGTCAATGGCTACGCTACCCGAAGTGGGACGGTCAACGCCGCCTATCAGGTGCATAAGCGTAGATTTGCCTGAGCCTGATGCTCCGATAACAGCGACAAACTCACCTTTATTTACGTCAAAGCTCACACCGCCGAGTGCCGTGACGGTCGTGTCGCCTTTCCCGTAAGTTTTAGTTAAGTCTTTTACTTGTAAAATAGCCATATGATATTCCTCCTGCTGAATCGGGTGACCACAGAGGGGCAACCCTTGATGAATATCATTTTAACAGGGCAAAGTGACTTTACGGTGACTATTTTGCGGTCTAAAGTGACGGTTTAGTCACTTTCATCATGCTGTCGCGTGACAAAACCCTCACCTAAAGAGCTTCAAGGTGAATGTAGCACCGCTGCCATTCCCGCCGCCGTCAACCTCTATGTCGCCGTTTTGCCTGCGCATGATTGCAAGAGCAAGCGGCAAACCTATTCCGTACCCCTTATCACTCCTCGAACCCTCAAAACGCTTGAAAAGAGTAGCTACTTTGTTGTTTTTTATACCCGTGCCGCTGTCGGTGACACAAATCCATCCGCAAATGGGGTTCATGCCTGATTCAATGCGGATTGTGCTGTCTGTCGGCGAATATTCGGAAGCGTTTTTTATTACATTCGTCAGTGCTTCGGCTGTCCATTTTTTATCACAGAAAATCTCCGCACCGCCGAAAATTTCCACGTTTTGATTTTTTACTTCAAGCAGTATTTGAAGTGGTTCAAGTGCAAGGCTCACAAGCTCGCTTGTTTGAATGTTTTCTTTAGAAAACTCAATTGCGCCCGCATCGAGCTTTGCCATTTTAAGAAGCGCGGACACAAGCCATTCCATACGAGTAAGACCGACTTTTATGTTTGTGACAAACTCTGTTTGCTTGTCCGCCCCCGTACAGTCTGCTTCAAGTGCGTTTTCGAGTAAATCCGCCATAATCATCATTGAGGTGAGCGGCGTTTTAAGCTGGTGGGAAATGTTTGCAAGATTATCCGCCATAATATCGCGTTCTTGCTGAAACGAATCGACCTGTTCTTTTTTAATATTCGCAAGGGTGTGAATATCGTTTTTCAGCATACTCCAAGCACCCTCGCGGTTATCTCGAATGTCTACATCCTGCCCGTCAATAATCCTGCGGATGTCAGCGGATAAGTTACTCACTTCACTTTTTTTAATCAGCACGATAACCAACTCCCCTTACGGTTTCGATATTAACCGCGCCGCAGAGTTTTTCCCGCAGGCGTTTAATATATACGGTGAGTGTGTTGTCCTCCACAAAATTTCCCGCCGCATCCCAAATGCTTTCGAGTATCTGTGAGCGCGTGAGTGTCTGCCCTTTGTTCGCCGCAAATGTCAGGAGCAGGCGATATTCAAGAGCGGTAAGGTCAAGCAGTTCGCCGCCTATGTACGCTTTGCCTGCTGTTTGGTCAATTGTTACACCTCCGAGCGAAACCGTCGGGTGTCCGTCATCATAGGTGTTTAGACTGCGCTTCACTCTGGCAAGTAGCTCCCGCAGGCGAAACGGTTTGGTAATATAGTCATCCGCTCCGCCCTCGAACGCTCGGACAATGTGTCCCTCATCGTCAATGACAGTCAGGAAAATAACGGCGGTATCCGTCCGACGGAGAAATTCCCGAACCTCAAAGCCTGTGCCGTCCGAAAGCTGCATGTCGAGTATCGCAAGGTTAAATTCGTCGTTTGCCGTTGCGTTTTTCGCTTCTATTACAGTCTTTGTGTGCGTGACCTCGTAGCCCTCTTGTTCGAGCGCGTAGACAAGCCCCGATGCGATAATCGCATCGTCCTCAACAAGTAAAATGTGTTTCTTCCCCATATCTGCACCTCGAAAATCAGAGCTGTTTTCATATTATGTAATAGATTTCCGAACAATTCAAGAGAAAGTTTTCCCGAAAGCGGCTCTAACCGCTTTCCCGAAAGCGTTCCTAACCGCTTTTCCGAAAATTTCCGCTGAAAGTTACCCGAAAATTTCCCGAAAGTTTTCCTGTTTTTCTGTCACAAAAACACTTTACAAGACCATGCTGTTTGTGATACGATTTGCAACGGAAATTACTTAGTTCGCTTGTTAGGAGATTTAGTCGGTGCGAAAAATCAAAGAAGAATGTGGAGTGTTCGGTATATTCAGCGCGGATGGTGCTGATGTCGTTAACTCCACCTATCTC
>Ga0099364_10002875_pt1 | contig 27201 bp, 19 predicted proteins | sample TergutTh196P3_FD_73070 | JGI IMG/M metagenome (GOLD analysis project Ga0099364, IMG submission 73070) | Microcerotermes parvus P3 segment gut microbial communities from Pointe-Noire, Republic of the Congo - Th196 P3 | ecosystem: Host-associated > Arthropoda: Insects > Digestive system > Gut ... | reverse complement strand
AATTAAAGCTCTAGGCGGAAGTCCTACAGATATAGACACTCCCCTAGAAATTGCCTTGCTGTCCAATGCCGCTGGTGTCATTGACATACGTCCCGCAGAAGCCAGTCAAATGCTCGGCACGCCACGGCAAGCCGACCTCAAACTCGGCGCGGCAGTGTTTCAGGAAATGCAGGTGTTTCGCTTCCTCGGCGACACAGCGGCGGCAGGCAGGCATGAGGCAATGCTCCAGTTCATCACCGGGCGCGGCAATGCGACCCGCGCGGAAGTGGAAGCATTTTACCGCAACGGCGTCCGGGCTTTGGTTTCGGACATGGTAGACGAACAAATTGCCAGCTTTAGAAGCAGGGGACAACAAATTTATCTAAATGCTAGCGCTATGTCTGATATTAAAGGCGCTATAACAGAGTTTATGCTTGCGCCAAGCGTAACAACTTATAGAAATCTATTGTCGGCCTACCGCAGAAATGCTGGCGATGGTGCAATGGTTCTTGGTTTCACCATGAGTCAAATTAACGGAGAAGTTTCGCTCGCATTAAGCGAAAACAGGTAACGCAAACGGTGTCAGTCATGCAAATTTCATAGTGTCGGTAGATCGTGACCACCGCTATATGTGGTGTAAGGGAGAAAAGTTAGGGGTGAGGAGTTAGGAATGGGATAATTAGGCTATTCCTAATTCCTACATCCTAATTCCTAATTTCTTATAGACCCCGCCTCTCCGTGGTTAAAAATTCGAATAAAACCTACTTGACATATAGGATTAGTATGCAATATAAAAGAATAAGGAGATAAAATTTTATGAGAAAAAAAGAAAAGAGAAATACAGAGAGAAAGCTCTTGGCAATATTGCTGCTTATGCTTTTCTCTGTTACGGTATCCTGCAAGAGAAATACCGACTCGGATGTGGTGTACTTCGATTATCCCAATTGGGTTTATTATGACCTGATTTATCTGGCGGATGATCTGGGGTATTTTGACAATGCCAAAGTAAGACCAAACTACGCAGGTCTGGTAGATCCCGGGCAAATGATTCCGGCGCTTGCCACAGGTTCGCTTCATGTGGTAAACCGGCACACACCGCTTGTGATTTCAGCCGTGGCGGCTGGGGCTGACATAAAAATTTTCGCGGCGGGCAGTATGTCCACTCAGGCAAACCCCCACATGAAGTACTTTGTCAGGACGGATTCGGCAATCAGCGGTATTGAGGACATGGAGGGCGTAACCCTTGGAATGAACAGCCCGGGCGCGTGCTCAGAACTGGTAACAAAAAAAGCGTTAAGGGATAAGGGGCTTGATCCTTTTACAATTACTATGCTCTTTGCGCCGGACTCCGAGCAGGAGATTCCGCTATTGCGCGGCGATACCGATGTTGGCATTATCCATCCGCTTGCATCAGGGCGCGCCAGTGCTAACACCGAGGATTTTCGAATGCTTTTTTCCGATTGGGATATTGACGGCGGTATTTCGGGTATGTGCCCGTATTCTGTAAATGGGGATTTCCTTGCGAAGCATCCTCAGGCTGTAAGCGAATTAACAGAAATTCTTTCAAGGGCGGCAAAGTGGAACAATGAGAATCCCGAAGAAGCCCGCGCGATGATGGCGAAACGGTTCGGCTTCGCAATAGAAGAAACCGAAATGTTTGAGTTTTATGAAGACCAAATCATTCCAACTGAAAAAATTCAATACTGGTTCGATCTATTTGAAGAAGAAAAATTAATCGCTCCCGGCAGCTTAAAGCACGATGATTTATACACAAACAAATTAAACCCCGCGTACGGCGGCTAGAGGAAAGTAAAGGCAATGGTTAAGGTGCGGGTAAATTCGCTAAAAAGGGAATATTCTCTTACAAGCGGCGATGGAAGAAAAAAAACACATTCTGTACTGAATGGTTTGAATCTGGAAATCCGTGAAGGTGAATTTTTAACGCTGCTTGGACAGTCAGGCTGCGGAAAAACAACTTTTCTTAATTTACTCGCCGGTCTTGAAAAAAATGACGGCGGTCAAATTTTAGTTGACGAAAAGCCCTTGGATGAACAGTGTTTTAACCGTGGTTTTGTGTTTCAAAGTTACGCGCTATTTCCTTGGCGGACGGTCATCAGAAACCTGGAAATAGGGCTTGAGATTCGCAAGGTAAAGAAAAAAGAACGGCGGGAAATCGCCCGCCGCTATTTAGACCTTATAGGACTGCGGGCATTTGAAAACCAGTATCCGCACCAGTTGTCCGGGGGCATGAAACAGCGTGTCGCCATTGCCCGTGTCCTCGCGTACAAACCGGAATTAATTTTGATGGATGAGCCCTTTGCCGCTCTTGATGCGCAAACCCGTGAAAGCCTTCAGATTGAACTCTTGCGGATTTGGGAAGCCAGCAAAAAAACCATTGTCTTTGTAACCCACAGTATTGACGAAGCGATCCTGCTTTCAGACAGAGTCGCTTTTATGAGCGGCGGTACGATTACAGAAATTATTGACATCAATTTTCCAAGACCGCGCTCAAGGAATATTTTTTCCTCTCCCGAATTTATTCAGATTCACAAAAAGATTGTGGATTTACTGCAAAACGATATATTACGGGAACAAAGCTACGGAGCCTATATATGAAAAAATTTTCGATTAAAGACATATTATTCCGCAGTTCAGGGCTTCTTGTGTTTCTTTTGCTTTGGGAAGCAGCGCCCCGCCTTGGTTTGGTAAGGGAAACATTCCTGTCGCCCCCCACAAAAGTTGCCGTAACGCTCGCGCAAATGGCTGTCGGCGGGGAATTGACTCCCCATATTCTTGCCAGCCTTTCACGGATTTTAAAAGGGCTTTTTTGGGCAGGGGCAGTCGGCATTATACTTGGGCTGCTTGTCGGTTATTTTAAGCGTGTTAATCAGGCGCTGGATATGCTTTTCCAGACATTCCGGCAAATATCGGCTTTTGCGCTTTTTCCCGTATTCATTTTATTTTTTGGGTTAGGTGAATTGTCAAAGACTGTTATCATCTTTTGGGCATCCCTGTGGCCGGTATTGCTTAACACAATAGCGGGCGTTAGGGACGTTGATCAAATACTGATTCGCTCTGCCAAGTCTATGGGAGCGTCAAAAAGTTATATTTTTCCGCATATCATTATTCCCGCCGCTTTACCGCAGATTTTTACAGGGATACGCCTTGGAGGTTCCTACTGTGTTATGGCAGTTGTCGCCGCCGAAATGATCGGCGCTTCATCGGGGCTTGGTTACCTTGTGATGTATTCTCAGCAAACTTTTAAAATGCCGCAGATGTACGCAAGCATTATCTGCCTGGCGATTCTTGGCATTACGCTAAATTTTATTTTGCAATCGCTGGAAAAATATTTTTCTTCATGGAAACATGTATGAATGATCTACAGGAATTGAAGCAGGAAATAATTAACGATGCCCGCCGTTTGGGCTTGTACAAACTGGGGTTTGCTCCTGTGAAGCGATGGGAGGAGAACTCGGCTAAGACAGCAATCCTTCCGGGCGCGCCTTTGCCATCGCAGCCGCGTGAAAATTATTTTCCTGGCAATATTTGGCCGTGGAGCAAAACGGTAATTGTCGGCGCTGTGCCTCTGCCTCTTCCCATGATCGCGACCACGCCGTCAAACTTTTATTCGGAGTTGTACAATACGGCTAACAGTATTCTTGACGAAGCGGCTTACCGTCTTTCGGCGGTGCTGATAGGTCTTGGTTACAAAGCGCATTTTTTTCCGCGTGACGGCTACGGCAATATAGATGCTCTGGTAGAAAAACCCGAGGCGGCTTTCTCTCAAGTGTTAGCGGCAAAGATGGCAGGTCTTGGCACTATTGGGCGCAATCACTGTCTGCTAACAAAAGAGTTCGGGCCGAGGGTGCGCATGGTGTCTATCATCACAGACGCGGAGTTTCCGCCCGACCCGATGATGGAAGGCAGCCTCTGTACAAGTTGCGGTATTTGCAGCCGTGAATGTCCCATAGGAGCTTTTACAAGCCGCGCGGATATTGATATAGACGATATGGAACTGTACAAATGCGCTAAGTATCATAAATTCCTGCGTGATGAACAGCGTTATCCCTGCGGAGTCTGCGTTATGACCTGTCCGGTTGGAGAGGACAGAAAACAGTACGGCGGCGGGGCGGTTTCACAGCAAGGTTACTATCACTTGCAAAATTTTGGTTCAAAAGAACGTAATGCAAGTGAATTCTATGAAAGGAGAAGGAGATTTATTATGGAAAACAAAAACTACAGATTTGAGACAATTCAAATCCATGCGGGGCAGGAAAAACCCGACCCCGCTACAGATTCAAGGGCGGTGCCGATTTATCAGACCACATCTTATGTGTTTCCCAACTCGAAGTCGGCAGCCGACCGTTTTGCGCTTACGGAAGTCGGCAACATTTACACGCGCATTATGAACCCCACATGGGATGTTTTTGAAAAACGCATGGCGGCGCTGGAAAATGGAGTAGCGGCTTTGGCGACAGCGTCTGGCGCTTCGGCTGTTACCTACGCTATTTTGAACATAGCGAAAAGTAGCGACCACATTGTGTCGGACAAGCAGCTTTACGGCGGCACTTATAACCTGTTCGCCAATACCCTGCGTGATTTAGGCATAGAAGTTTCTTTTGTAGACGGAAACAATCCCACGAGTTTTGAAAATGCGATTCGCCCAAACACAAAGGCGGTATTTTTTGAAACGATAGGCAATCCCAACGCCAGCATTGTTGACATCGAAGCGATAGCCGCCATAGCGCACCGTCACGGGATTCCTGTTATCGCTGACAGCACTTTTGCCACGCCGTATTTGCTGCGCCCCATCGATTACGGAGTTGACATCGTAGTGCACTCCGCCACAAAATTTATCGGCGGGCATGGGACATCTATTGGCGGCGTCATTATTGACGGCGGCAAGTTTGACTGGGCGCAGAACGACAAGTTCCCCGGTCTTTCCCGCCCAAACCCTAATTACCACGATTTAGTTTTCACTGACGCTGTTGGAAAATTAGCCTACATAATAAAAGCTCGGACAACTCTGTTACGCGACACAGGAGCGGCGCTCTCTCCATTTAACGCCTTCATGTTTTTACAGGGGCTTGAAACTCTGTCCTTCCGTGTTGAGCGCCATGTAGAAAACACAAAAAAAGTTGTAGAGTGGCTTGTAAAACATCCGCAGGTAGAAAAGGTAAATCATCCTTCGCTGTCGGATCACAGGGATCACTCAATGTATAAAAAATATTTCCACAAGGGCGGCGCTTCAATTTTTACCTTTGAGTTAAAAGGGAATGTTGAAAAAGCCAAGCGTTTTACAGAAGAACTGAATCTGTTCTCGCTTTTAGCGAATGTGGCGGATGTAAAATCCCTTGTGATACATCCGGCGAGTACAACTCATTCTCAGATGAGCGAAAGCGAACTGCTTGCTTCGGGCATTAAGCCCAATACAATCCGTCTTTCTATCGGAGCTGAACATATTGACGACATCATCGATGATTTAAAGCAGGGGTTTGAAGCGGTTAAGGGGTAGGAGTTAGGAATGAATTATGATTTTGATACGATTATAGATAGGTATGGAACTAACTCGGTAAAATATGATTTTGCTGTTGAAAGGGGAAAACCGGAAGAACTTTTGCCAATGTGGCTAGCGGACATGGATTTTTCTGTGCCGCCGGAGGTGTTAGCGGACATTCAAAAAGCAGTTAGCCACGGAATATTTGGTTATACAGAGCCCAAGGATGACTATTACAATGCAGTCGCGTACTGGTTCGGTTCGCGCTTTGGGTTTGGCGTAAAACAGCATGAAATAATCAAAACGCCTGGTGTTGTGTTCGCACTAGGACAGATTATCCGTGCATTTACTAAACCGGATGAAGCGGTATTAGTACAAACGCCGGTTTATTATCCGTTTTATGATATTATACGCAACAACGGGCGGAAACTGGTAACCAATCCTTTAGTTTACAACAATGGTATTTATACTGGTATTTATACTGGTATAAATACTTATATTTATACCATTGATTTTGATGATTTTGAGCGAAAAATTACAGATAACAAAGTAAGGCTGTTTATCCTGTGCAGCCCTCATAATCCTGTCGGACGGGTGTGGACGCGGGAAGAACTTGAAAAGATTAACGGCATTTGCGAAAAACACGGCGTACTTGTCGTATCTGATGAGATACATTGTGATTTTGTCTGGTCAGGGTATACCCATACCTGCTTTGGGCTGCTTAATGAAAACAGCTTCATTGCCACATCTCCAAGTAAGACATTTAATCTTGCAGGTTTACAGGTTTCAAATATCTTTGTCAAAAATGAGCAGTTGCGTAACAAGCTGAATGTAGAAATCAAGAAAAGCGGGTACAGCCATTTGAACACGCTTGGGCTTGCCGCCTGCAAAAGCGCTTATACCAAAGGCGGTGCGTGGCTAGAAGCTATGAAAACATACCTCGAAGAAAACATACAGCTTATAAGGGAATTTCTGGCAGAACGTATTCCAAAAATCAGGCTTGTAGAACCAGAAGCCAGTTATCTTATCTGGCTGGATTTTTCACAATATGAACTTACACAGGATGAACTTGACCGCCGTATAACGGAAGGCGCAAAACTGCGGCTGAGCGGAGGTACAAGCTTTGGCGCTGACGGAAAAGATTTTCAGCGTATCAACATAGCTTGTCCAAGAACAACACTACATGACGCACTTTGCAGGCTGGAGAAAGAATTCAAAGAATAAAAATTTACAAACTCCTAGACGCTAAGCTCTTTAAGATCGTAGGGAGATTCCTGATACACATAGTTCAGCCAATTGGTAAAAAACAAATATCCGTGCGCCCTCCACCGTACCACGGGAGGTTTTGAAGGATCGTTGTCCGTGTAATAATTTACCGGCAATTCAATTGGCCTCCCTTTAGATATGTCCCTGCGGTATTCGCGGTCAATGGTAAGAGGATCGTATTCCAGGTGGCCTGTAACATAAATTTCACGGCCATCGCGGGCAGTGACAATAAAAATACCGGCCTTAGGACATTCAGACTGAATTTTCAGCCTGGGTTCTGCCAATATCGCATCACGGTCGCAGGTTGTGTGTCTGGATTGAGGGGCAGGGAATTCATCGTCAAACCCGCGAAACAGGGCATGGAATTTTTCATTTACCACATGGGGATAAATTCCAAAAACCTTTTTTTCCAGAAGTATTTTTGGAATATTGTAACGGCGGTACAGGCCGGCCTGCGCCCCCCAGCAAATATGCAATGTGGAATAAACATTTTTTTCTGAATAATCAATTACGCCGGCAAGCTCATCCCAGTAATCAACTTCTTCAAATGGCAGGGTTTCCACCGGCGCTCCTGTTATTATCAATCCGTCAAAACGGATATCTGTCGAAATTACTTCGCTGGCGTTTAAATAAAATCTTTCAAGATGGCCAGGCGGGGCGTTTTTTGATTCGTGGCTGCCCATACGTAAAAAAGTTATATCAACCTGCAAGGGGCTGTTTCCCAAAAGCCGCAGCAGCTGAATCTCCGTGTCTATTGTCGTGGGCATAAGGTTTACAATACCCACCTTAAGCGGGCGTATATCCTGATGCATCGCCCTGTCGCTTGACATTACAAAAACCTGTTCGCGGCTTAAAGCGTCATAAGCAGGCAGTGATTTAGGAATATTTATAGGCATAGGGTTAGTATATAGAATTTTTACAAGCAGGGCAAGGGCGGGACGGCATAAGCTCTTTCAGTCGTGACCGTGCAAGCACGATCACGACATTATCTACACGCTTTTTAAAACAAACCGCGATTATCATTGGCAGCACCGTCATTACCGTTACTACCATCACTGCCTGTGCTGCCAGTATCTCCGGTACCCACGACGATAGGAATACCAAATAAACCCCTATCTCTCACCCTGCCACCGGTTCCGCCACCGCCGCCAACACCGCCGCCGCCGCCAGCGCCTGAAAAATTGTTATATATTTTTCCGTTGGTCAAGGTAAAGGTTCCCGATAAATGCAACCCTCCGGTACCCCCGGCACCGCCATTTCCCCCTCGACCGCCATTTCCCCCGTGACCATACCAACCCTGTATTAAATTTGTTCTCGCACTACCGCCGCCGCCACCACCGCCGCTGCCACCACCGCCACCGCCACCACCGTGGTTATTTTTTATTTCGCCTCCATGCATTGTAAATGTACCTGTGGTTCCCACTTCTACACCACCGGTTCCGCCTCTACTCCCTGATCCGCCCGCACCTCCGGAGTTACCGCCATTACCTTCAGTACCTCCAGAACCTGCGGTACCTGCACCACCTCTAGTGCCGCGACCACCTCTATTATCAAAGATTTCCCCGTTATGCATGACAAATGTACCAGACACACTAACGCCGCCAACACCACTTGCGCTGCCAGTCCCAGGATGACCACCACCGCCGTTGCCGCCGTTGTTACTTCCAATATGGGGACCGTCTTTCGTCGTTCCTTCACCTCCTTCACCGCCTGGCGTACCCCCTTCGCCACCTGCACGATTATTGTGGGTTGTAATTGTATTCCCAGATATGATTCCGCCGTTCATCGTAAAAATTGCACGGTTGGCTACATATACACCGCCGTATTCAGAATCGTTGGTGTTGTTAGATACCCGGCCACCCTCCATTGTAAAACTTCCATTGCTACTAACACGCACCCCACCTCCAGTATTGCCAGTAATGGACGAACCGTTGTTCATCACCAGTTTTCCGTATCCATTTACTGTAACCAATGGGACATCGTTATTACTGCGACCTTGCAGGGTGATATTTTCATCCAGAGACAATGTAACACCAGATCCTATCGTAAAGATTGAACCGTTAGAAGAAAGGCTTATATTCCGATCTGTATCAATGCCTTTAAAAATTATAGTGATATTGTTATCGTTGTAAAAAAGTGTTTGAGGGTTTAGACTTTCATCTGTGTTTAATTCAATAGCATATGTCTCATTGTCTTGTGCGTTGGTTTTTAACCAGTTAATTTTTTCGATTAGATTAACACCAGGCACATCTTCCCACTTGGCATATAATGTAACATTCTTAATAACCGTATACGAAGAACCAGCAGCAAAATTTACCCCTTTGCCATTTGCTCTTGTATTCCAGCCGCCAAAGGTGTAACCGATTTTAGAAAGCCCGCTCCCGTCAGGCAGCGTTATAATTTCATCATAAAACTCATTGATCTCCACATTATCACCTCCTCCGTTTGCATTGAAGGTTATTGTTGCGTATTCCTTTTCATTGATTGTATTCTCAAGATTAATAATAATTGTCGCGTCCAAATAAGCGCTACCATTGGCATTGCCCGTATAAGAAAAAGCATAAAAATGACCTGCTTCAAAATGATCAACAGGAAGCTCCCTGTAATTACCATTTACAAGCAATCTATAATTGGTGCCAGGCTCAATAGAATATAAAGCCCTTTCTCCAGGATTGATGCGGGTAGTAGGCATATTAACAGGCAAGAGAGCAGTAGAACCCCTCATTAACTCAATAGATGATGAAACGGCATTGTTTTGAATTGAAACGAAGCTAGTGGTAGGAAAAATCAATTGATCCTGCAAAAGAATTTCCTCAAGGCATGGTATGACAATGGTTGTTGTTGTTTTTTCATCTATGCGAAAAATAGCTTGGTCATTTCCTTGATCTGGTATATAGTTCAGTGTAAAATTTTCAAAACCTTTTATTTTAAGAACATAGGTGTAAAAAAAAGGAACAGAATCTTCGGCTTCACACGCTATTTCTTCAGAGCGCTGGTTCGGTGGAATTTCAATGATTTTATGCTCTGGCAACCTATCAGGGTTACTGTGGATTATTACTGAACCAATACCCTTATTGACAAAAACAATAAATGTTCCGGGTTCTGGTTCGGTAATGTCAACAGGAGGCTTGGAAATGATGTCTATTGGGATATTGCTTGGATTTTGGCAAGAGCCCAAAAGAATTCCAAATACTAAAATAAATAATATTGTCGTAAAAAAATGTTTCTTCATGATAAAACTCCTTATAAAAAACTCCTCCTAGCCACTATTGGCTAAGAGGATGTTTCGAAACCTATTAGTCCATATAGAACTCGTTAAGGTTCATATCAGTTACATTGCTTACCCATGCTTTCAGGGTCCCCTGATTGTGGTCTCCGGCTACCACAATCGTATACACTTTATCTCTCTCTACGTTTAGAGATTGCAAGGGCGTAAAATCAAACTCGCTCTGTTGCAACATAACTTCATGCCCAGTCGGTCCAAACCTAAGGTTGTAAATGATTCTCGAATCTGCATAACTGTTGATATTCCCATTAATTACCGTCGGCATTCTGATTTGATGAGTAAGCGGGATAGACGGCATAGCATTTTCTAAGCCAGTCAAAGTGTAATGTACTACTCCTGATTCCATAAATCTAACACCGCCACTTACCGTCTGATTATCAACGATTATCCATGCTGTCCCAGATGACATATTTAACCCCATCAATACATCTCTAAAATTAATCGTATAATCGCGCAGGCTTTGTCCGTTTGAAAAATCACCGAATGAAATGGATGTAAACCAAGGTGAACCATCGGAGGCCGTGGGGTAAATCCGTTCCAACATATCTCGAGTGGAATTATATCGGACGAATACAGGGAATAGGTTAAAATTCCCATCATCAACGCGTATAGTTGTCTCTAGATATTTCGCCTGGGCATAACCTAGCGTTCTCCCCGCGATTCCTCCGATCCTAAGTTCAATATTCAGGGACGTTGATGTATTTATCATCCTGAGTCTGTTAGGACCACCGACTTCTTTTGCGAGATGATAGACGAGATCATTATCGCCGTTATTGTTGTAAAACACGAACAAGCTTGTAAAGAAAGCATTTCTTACTGTTGACGCATTCAAGTTTTTTCTATTAGCCTGAAAATCGGAATACCGCATAAAGAGGAGACGGTATGCGCCTGTTGTTTGAAATAATTCCTTTGAGATACCATGTTCGCGGGCATGCGCAGGTATTCTGCCCAAGATCGTTGTATCGCTAATTTCTCCCAGAAATGCTACTATGGATTCATCAAAATCGGTACTGATAAGAGCTCCATGGTTGGGGAAATACGATTTAGAGTCCGGCTCTTTGTTAGAAACTGTACCGGTTTCATCCATGTTACAGCTAAATGGTAATAATATTAACATTAAAGCTGCAAAAAAAATTGTTCTTTTGTTTTTCATAAAATTCTCCTTATGTGTTTTTGCAATTCCGTAATTTAATTTTGGAATTGCAGTGTTTGGATAAATCCGTATATGTTTCCAGATACGGAGCTTTTGGGACAACTTAACAAGCTTGCTCCAAAAAACCTAGATTCCTCAAAAAACTCCTCATATTACCACTAATAATGTAATGCAAAAACTAACTAAAATATTTACTCTTTGCATTAGGATTATTTATCCTCCTCCCAATATTTGCCATTGAAAAAGAACCATGCATTTGGTTCCCGAACAAAAGAGAGACTATCTCTGTGAAGATCAAAAAATAGCTTTGCTACGCCAATGTCGCTACGGGGATACATTGGATTTTTATCAAGATTATTATCTATCTCCAATTCCTTGAATTCTTTTTGGTAATCCCGATTCATAAAAAAGCCTCCATCCATAAATTTTAGGTAGAGATACTTTATCTCTCCCTAACAAAAGAATGCAAAAAATAGAAACCTTTTTTTGCATAAATAAGGCATAAGGAATAGTTTGTGGATATTTTGCACCCTGCTAAACACATAAAAATGCCCCATTTTTCCGGAAAATTGCTTATTGACGGAGATTTTGAGGATAATTGCATATTGTTCCGCTTTTTGTTTGACTCGAATAAGATTGTTCACCCCCTCCTTATTTGGATAAAGGCACGGCCCATTAGAGTACATAGAAGCCGTTCAAGGCGAGACCGCAGGGATAGGGATAGAATTTTTGTGATTGAATGTAATATACCTGATTATAACAACCCGCTTATGAAGAGCAGCCTTATTTTTCCTAAATTTTTGCTTAATGAACATAAAATCAGAGTGATAAAAATTGAATCTCAAGTTGATATTGACGAAATTTTGAAGAATAATGTAAAATGTGGTTTAAGGAGTGAAAATGCCTGAACTTACACCCAAACAGAAACAATGGCTTAAAGAACTGTTTCTTAAATATTTCCCTCATGTTTGCATTGATAAATTTCTCGTCGAAAAGATCGAAAAATACCTGCGGTTTGCAGAAAATGATCAATCTTTAGATCTTCCTCAACATCTACAGTACGATGAAAATCCTAATCCAGCTAAAAAGATTGGGCTTGATGTACCAGCTATGCTGGGAGAGGAGCCTTTTTCTAGTCTGATTAAGAATATTGAATATCTGGATGTATTAAAGGAAAAGATAGAAAAAGAAGTATTTAGTGTGTTTGGTTATTTAGTACGTAAAGATTATGGCGAAAAGATTGAAGAAGATGAAGCCATTTTCCTAAAAGAATTTAGGCAAGCCTTCAATTCCAGCATCGAATATGATGAAAATATCCCTGAATTGTTTTTTAAGACGATTGGTACTAAAGGTATACTTGCAAAATACAATCTCGATGAAAACCGTTTTGTTTGGGAATACACATGGGATTTTGAATATATACTTGCACATAGCCCCCATGACCTTACACACGGTACAGCTAGACGCTCCAGTGCATATCAGTATTTTGCTCGTAAGGTGTATAACCTTCGCGGGTTCGGAGCCAGTAAAGAAATAAAAGCTACAGATTATAAAACACTTAATGCTCTTTTTTTGAACTATCTTGAGGAAACAAACGACTTTTACCAAAATATCATCTCTGGTTACAAAGATACTGTATCTAACTTAAAAAATTATGATAAACACTCTTATAAGAAACAACGTGATTTCGGCTGGATGAGTGCTGCTTTTATAGGAATGGTAAATTATGAGCTTGAAGGGGTCAAAGACAAAAATTTATATGCTCCTACGAAGCTGGCAACTTTAATAGAAAAAATCAATAATCAAAGCAACCCTAAGGAATTGCGCAAATTTGGCAGAAAAACAGGCTTGCTTGCTGGATACAATGATGAAATTGAAAAGGAAGTATTTACAATAAAAGAAGAAAATTTTGTCAGGCCTATTTTTAAAGATATTTATAAAATATACAAACATTGTGATTCCAGCTATTTAAGTGAAAAATCCAAGGACATGCTGGAAAGTGCAAATATGGGTGGTGTCGCTGAAAGACTAAAGGGATTATATTCTTTATGGGGAGATCGTGATGAATTGGGTAATCGTGTTAATCAGAATTTTTTAAACATTCCTGCCGTTCAAAAAGTTTTTACAAAAAAGAAAAAGCATGATTTGGCATGTTTATATTGGAAACCATATGTATCTTCAATGGACAAAAATATGGAAGACTCTGAAAAAACTTTACATGATTTACGAGGTGACAATAAAAATTATTCTTTTGAAGATTCGGTTATTTATAACAAAGTTATGAATGACATCTCGGTATTCATCAAAGGACAATTTTCCAATGATGAAGATAATTCATTTGTCAAAGAACTCAAAATGTTTATTAATGAAGAAAATTTGACACGTCATAATTTTGGTCCAAACAATAAGAAAAATAATCTTTATGATAAGTATAAGGAGTTGAGGACAGCAAAAGTTAAAAATTTTCTTACAGAAGATGAATTTTATGAAAAGATGGAAAAAGTCTTGCATTATATTAATAATGAAATCACTGAAAAGTATAGGAGATAATTAATGTCAATCACAATAACCAACCAACACATAGATGATAGGATCTACGATTTGTTACTTGAAAATAACATCACCCATTTAGACGTAGATTTATGTGCAATGCGGCATATGGACAAGATCAATGATATGATGAGTATTTTCGATCACAAAACCCCCAGAGACCGCCAGCTTGTTCTGGGGTTGCTAGGTCTTATTGCACAGGAGGAGCATAGAGATGCCACAATCAATTTTTATAAGGAAACTTACGGTTTTACAGAAAATCCTGCAAGCGACAGAGATGGCATAGTGCTGCTCCTTACCGCATGCCTTTATAATCCGGCGTTTTTTTCTTTTGCGATGAGTGTTTGTGAGGATATTGAGGCTGAGCTTGCAGCAATACCTGTCACTGAGAGGAGAGATATTAAAACATCATCCATAAAGGTTATAAGATCGCCTCACATTATTAATACAAATTATAAGATTCCTGCAGAAGCTTTAGCTGCTGATTCAACTGAAGAAAAAGGGTTTGAAGATATTTATAAATATAGTATTAACCATGAGAATATCCGGGGAACATTATTTTATATGAAAGATGATTTAAAAAACTTTCAATTGAGAATTCATTTTACTGAACTACAGGATCCCATACCTTTTGTGCTGGAAGTTCATTTCACTACAATTAACGATGGAGAAAAACATACAATACCTATGTTAATAGATGGAGGTGTAAAAGACACCGAAGAGAGAATAATTCATATTCAATCGGGTGTATATGATAATATAAATTATACAGGTGGAATAGAAGGAACAGAAGTTAAGGTGATCTATTCTTAGGAATAACATTATCTGATGACCGTTTATCTCGGATTAGTATAGGGGTTTTTATGGTAAATATATGCGTGCCTATCTTAAATAAAAATTTAAACAAGTTATATGAGGAAGATATTGACAATAAATATTTGTTATATCTGATCATTGTAAGAGAGGATAGACCGGAAATTCCTTCTTGGGTTTATGTTACAAAAGAAATCTCTGAAACAATAGACGGAAATTCAATTGCTGATAAATTTAAAGAGCTCCAAACAGGTTATGAAGCCTATTGTAAATATTCGTCTCATGCTGAATTTAACTTTAGAACCCTTAATGCTTTTACAAATAAAAAAACTAAAATAAACAAGCAAATACTTCTTGAAAGATTAACTAAAAACACCATGTCAGTTTTTTTGGGTGTATACCTAAGTGCTATACTTAAAAAAAATAAAAGAAATTTTAAAGAAAGTTGGGATCTGATATGTGTTACTGGTAATTTGAAATGGGATAGGTCTAACCTGTTGCTTGTTCCTGTTGATGGCGAAAAAATAAAAAATAAGTATGAAGGAGAATTTGAAACTGAAGCTATTAAGAGAGGAAAAGATAAAAACTGTTTGTTCCTATATGTCAGCGATAAGAAAGAAGAGGGGATACCATACGGAAAAAATCAGGGAATACATGAAAATATAACAGTTAAGCATTTTTATGAAGGTGTTAATGTAATAGAAGTGCTCAGATATCTTTTTAAACAAGGTTCAAGTAAAAATGAAGATGATTATCAGTTAACATCAGAAAGAGATACCGTTTCATTAAATGAAGAAGTTAATAGTGTTGACATAAAAATACAATTAGCAACAGAAAATGCCTATAAAAAATCTATTCATTTATACAACGAATGGAAAAAAAGTAAAAATAACCTGTATGACACCCCATATGATGACGACCAATATATCTCTATGACAATAATTAACGCCAAAGAGGAAAAAGACGAATATGAGATAGAAAATTTGCTTTCCAGATTAAAGTCTAAGGAATACCGGCACGCAGTATTATTTGGTGAAGGCGGAATGGGGAAAACTACTTCATGTATGAGGTTAATGGACATATTCAAGTCTATAGGTGATAAAATTCCTATCAAACCATTTATTTATATGCCGTTGAGTGCCTATAGTTCAGAAGAAACACTACAAAGGTATATTATAAATGTATGTGGCATATTAAAGATTTTCGACATAAAACCCCAAGCGATTGAAGTAATTAATTATTATTATGATTTGCTGATTAATAAAATGGAGATGGTACTATTGCTTGATGGATTCAACGAAATGGACTCTGCTCATCATAAAAAGTTCAAAGAAGAGCTAGATAAATTGGCCTCTGCCACAAACATACAAATTTTGATAACTTCCCGGGAAGATGTGACATTGGGGATAACTAGCAGTTTTAATAAGCTTAAATTTAAGCCCATTGATAAAGATTTGATAGACAGTCTTTTTACAACGAAGATTTCAACTGATTTATATCCGGTTCTGAACAATCCTATGATGCTGAAAATTTATAAGTACGACCAAGATAATGAAATGTCTAAACAAAATAAAGATGAGGATTATATTAAAAATCCTACTTCGGCCGGCGAAATTCTTTGGAATTTTATTGGCCATCAAATCATTAGATCAAAAAGAATATATGAAAATACAGGATTCGGTAATATTCTATTTCGGTATTTGCTACCTTATATAGCGTATAAAGTTGAAATTAAAGAGAAAGAAAACTATATTTTCAAATTGGCAGATTTAGACAGCTATATATACGATTTGGAAGATGATTTCAAACAAAAACAAAAAAATCGCAACAAGCCTAATGAGTTTATTTCAATTCAAAAGACATTAGGTCAATTTTTAGATGACAAAGATAGAACAACAACCTTATCAGATATATGCGAACAAAAATTCAGTATAATAAAAAAAGTAGATAAACATACTTATGAATTTATTCACCAGCATTTCAGAGATGTTTTTGCCGCAACGCATATCAAAAATCAAATGGCTCTGAACGATAAGACTGTCTTTACTGAAAGAATCTTCCCGTTTCATTTGGTGCAGATGCTCTCTGATATTTTACAGGAGCATAAAGATGTGAAAAACGAGGGAAGACCACCATGTTGCGGGATTATTTGAAAATTTTTAAGAATGACATCAGCGAACAGGCGCAAATCGGTGTTTTTAATTGCTTGAGTATAATTAAGTATGCTAGAAAAGGGGATTTAAGCAGCGAGGATTTATCAGAATTGGACTTAACTATGATAAATCTCAGTGGACTTTGTTTTTCAACGAATAAAGTAAAAGCTAATTTTGAAAGTAGTATTATATCAGATTCAACATTTGGTACTTTTGGACACACAGATAAAATTAACTCACTTGTCTATAGTAGAGATGGGAAACATATATTATCAGCTTCAAGTGACGAAACAGTTAAAGAATGGTATAGAGCAACTGGAGCATGTACGAGAACTTTTCTTGATGATAATACAGGGAGTGCAAAAAACGCTATTTATAGCATTGATGAAAACCAAGAGTATGTTCTTGTATCTTATGATTCGTCTGTAATAGAGTATGAAAGAAAAACCGGAAAGTATATTCAAAGATATAACACAGAATACTCTACTTGTCATGCAATATATAGCGATGATATGAAATACATCATAGCTTTAAGCTATGGAGGAACTTTTGAACATGGTTTTAATATAACAAAGTGGGACAGAAGTAATGGAAGCTATGTCTGTTCTCTTGGTATCGAACAAATTTACATCTTTGGTTCGTTTGAAAGTTATATAGATGATGAAGAGACAGGAATAGAAGAATACACATCCTATGACACTTATAATAAAGACGGCACAATGAATCTAACTGCATCATATTCAGGAAAATTTGGCGGTTATAGCTTTTATGAATCAAGCAGGGGAAAAGGCATGACACTTAAAGGACACACTGCGAGTCCTTTTAAAGGGTACACGGGGTATATAACGAGCGCTGTTTACAGCAAAAATGAAGAATATGTATTATCTGCTTCTTCAGATGGCACTATTAGAGAATGGAATCGAGATTCGGGCGAATGTGTGAAAGTGTATTCTGCTGATAAAGCGAGTGTTAACAGAGTTATATATAGTACTGATGGGAAAAATATATTGTGCGGAATCAATAATGGAACGATAAAAGAAATCTCAAGAGAATCCGGTGACTGCTTGTATACTTTTGAAAATTCTGTGGAAAAGAAGTATAACAGTTACAGGAGACATATCAGAAGCTATTATAACGAAAATATAATCCTGCTACCATTTGGCAATAATATTACTGCTTGGGATAATAAAACTGGAATATGTTCCTGCGTTTTCTTCGGACATTCCGATAATATAAATAGCGTAACGCTTAACTCAGATAAGAGTTGCATATTATCTGCTTCTAATGACGGTACAATCAGAGAATGGAATCTTCATACAGGTGAATGTATACGCCTGTTTAACTTGTCGAGTCTTAAAGTAAAATTTAGAACTATAGACCATGCTCGTTATAGTAATACTGGAAAATATATTATTTCTGAATCGGAAGAATTTCGTAGTGACAAGTATATTTCCAATACTCTTGGTGAGAGAGGAACTTTTAAAACTATCGGCAGAATTTGGAGTATTGAAACACAGAAATGTTTGCTTGATTTTGAAATAACAAAAAGCGAGTATTTAGATTTTGGCAACTCTTCTGTGATTTTTAGCAAAGATGATAGCAGAATTTTTTCATTATCATATAGCGAAATAAACGAATGGTGTATATTATCGAAGAAATGTGTACACACCTTTAAAATTAAAACCGAAAATACCACAATAATAGCACTCGATACGATTATTGGATTTAGTAATGATTGGCGTTATGTAATATTGATGAATGAGCGGTTTAGTGACAAAGCCAGATTAGAAAAGTGGGACAGATTAAAAACAAAATTAATATGCACCTTTGATGTTCCAAGGAAATATATTACAGATATTGTATATAGTTTTGATAAAAACTATGTCATTTTCTGCTCTAATAATAACGATATTGTGAAGTGGAATATCGTAACTGATGAATGTATAATAATTTCAAAATTAAATTCTGAGGATGAGTTATTGTTTCTTAATAATGATTTTTTGTTAGTTAACAAAGAGGGCAAAACAAAAATTAATGAATTAAATATTAACAAAAAAAATTGCGGGAAAACATACGAGGTAAAATTGAATAATTTTAATTCTGCCATATATAGTGGCAATATTGTTATCATCTATTCAACGTTGTATAGTGACTTTACAGAATCAAAAGGCATAGAACCTATAAAGGTTTTTGACAAAGAGACTGGAATATGTATAGCAGAATTCGGAACTCATGGTTCTCGTTTTACAGAGCTTCTATGAATAAAGTTTCAAGCAGACGAATATGCGGTTTATTCATTTTATAATGACTATGTTGTAAAAAAATGGGATGCAAAATCTGAAAAATGTTTGTGGACTATTACACCACATGAGGGATTACTTATATCGGGATGTAATTTCTTAAAATGTGAATTTTCAAATAGTGACTTAAAAGAATTAGTTAGAATATATGGAGGTAAGTTATAGTGTTAACTCGCACACTAGATATACACACTAGGGAATTTCTCACCATACAACCATTGGCTATTCATATTCTTGGTGCAGACCTCAGAGGTATAAAATGCGATGACTTGACAGAACATGACCTCTTGGTTTTGAAGCAAAACGGCGCAATTGTAGAGGGGATAAAACCATCATGTTAAGAGACTACTTGAAAAAATTTAAAAATGACCCCAGTGATGAAGCGCAAATTGGAGTTTTTAACTGTTTACAATTAATTGACTATGCTCGAAATGGCGATATGAGCGGCGAAGATTTTTCAGAGTTGGATTTAAGAATGTGTTCGTTATCTGGGAAAAAATGCACCGATATTAATTTCAGCCAGTCATACATTTCTCGAAATTTATTTTTTACTCAAAGTCATGCTTCGAGTGCTAACAGTGCAAATTATAGCCCAGACGGTAAATATATAGTAACTGCTTCAGATGATGAAACCATAAAAATATGGGAGCACAAATCTGGCAAGTTGATTCGTACTCTTAAAGGCCACTTAAGCTCTGTGACTAGTGCAAAGTATAGCCCAGATGGAGAATATATTGCTTCATCATCATATGATCGCACAATTAAAATATGGGAAAGTAAAACTGGCAAGTTGATTTGTACTTTTGAAGGACATACAAAAAAAGTGAATCATTTATGTTACAGTCCTGATAATAGATATATTGTTTCATCTTCAAACGATAAAACCATAAAAATATGGGAAAACAAAACTGGTAAGTTGATTCGTACTCTTGAAGGCCACTTAAGCTCTGTGATCAGCGTAAACTATAGTCCGGATGGAAAACATATTGTTTCTGCGTCATATGATTGCACAATTAAAATATGGGAAAGCAAAAGTGGCAAATTAATTCAAACGCTTAAAGGTCATTCAAATTTTGTAAATTATGCAACTTTTAGTCCTAATAACAAATATATCGTATCAGCTTCTAATGATAATACTTTGAAAATATGGGATAATCCAACAGGCAAGCTCTTGTACACCCTGGAACATGGCTTATTTGTATTATATGCAAGCTATAATCATAATGGAAAAAAAATTATTTCTTCTTCGATGGACGGCAATATTAAAATATGGGATAGTGCAAGTTTTCAATTGATTCAAACGATTTATAATAATAAAGTGATTCATAACACTAGCTTTAGCTCAGATGATGAATATATTGTGGCAGCCTTGGAGAATGGAACTGTTAATATATACGAAAGCAATAGTGGTAGAATGATTCGGGTTCTTGGAAATGATACAAATTTTTCTATTTCTGACGTTGAATATAGTCCAGATAATAAATATTTTTATTCAATTTCCAAAGATCACATTATTAGAATATGGGATAGTGCAACTATCAAATTGATTCGCACTATTAAAGGTCATCATGCATGTTATAGTCCAGATGGCAAATATATTGCTACTTCAAATTCTCAAGGAATTAATATATGGGAAAATGCAACTGGTAATTTAGTAACCACAATTAGAGAAGGAAACTACGGAATTACCTATTCTCCTGATGGTAGGTTTATTGCCTCAGTGCCAGATAAAACAATAATGATATGGGAAAGCTTGACAGGTAAATTAGTTCATACCATAGGAAAGCATACAACTACTCTACTCAGTGTTAAATTTAGCCCAGATGGTAGCTTTTTATTTACTATAGATGGTGAAGTAATATCCATTTACGAGAGTACAAGTGGTAAGCTAGTTCATAATCTTAAGCATAATGACTGGGTACGCAGTGCAAACTATTCTCCAGATGGAGTATTTATTGTATCCTCCTCAGATGATGGAATGATAAATATATGGGAGAGTAAAAGCGGAAAATTGATTCGTACAATTGATGGATACATAGATTGCAACAAAGAAAGAATGGAACATATAAAAAAAGAAATGAAAGGTATTGATGATACTTGTTACTATATATCATCTGTATGTTATTGTCCTAATGGTGAGTTTATTTTATCTGTATTTCATAGCCACGACGATGAGACGAATAATACAAATAATGTAAAAATATGGAACAGCAAGACTGGTAATCTGATTTATTCTCTTGATGGTCATACAAGTAAAGCATATATTGCAAATTATAGCCCAGATGGCCGATTTATAGTTATCGTTTCTGAGGATAATTCATTTGATATATTTGAAAGTAAAACTGGCGGTTTAATTTACTCTTTTTCTTATGATTCTTTAGAACTAATGCCATTTTCAGTAAAAGCAAAATTTAGTCATAATAGTAAATTTATTATTTCCACTTGTAATAACCTTATAAAAATTTGGGATAGTATAAATGGAAATCTAATTCATACAATATACCCCTTGCCTTACACTGAAATATTAAAAGCAGATCTTCGTGGTACAAAGCATAAAGACTTATCTGAACACGACTTATTAGTTTTGAAACAAAATGGCGCAATTGTAGAGGGAGTAGAACCCTCATTCAACAGTTAGCAAGCCATAAGATAACCTTGTTTCCAAAGGAAACTATCGCCTTGATAAGGACGAGTACTCGAATACAAAGGCTTTATTTGTTTCACTTTGTTGGAAAAACACTTTGTGGTTTTATACATGCCGATTGTTTTAATATGCTCACAAACAAAATGTATTTCTTCACTTGTTAAAGACAGGCGCGCTTTAATTATGCTAAAATACAATTCCATTTTTTCTCTCGTACCTTTATCCACAAAAAAACCTGCAATAATGCTGAGCAAGAGAATAGCGGACAATGAAGAGGCCGAGCTATTGCCCGTTAGCATTAAAATGAAAAAAACTGTGTTAATAAAAAAAGCGAGCGCATAGTACATCAAATTATCCAAATATTTAGAAAAATCCTTTCGAAAAACAATGGCGCAAAGACCGCCCCCAATTTGAGTTAAAAAACCGCAGATGAAAATAATAAAAAACATATAGTTGCCCGATTGGCCCTGCATAACTTCAAAAGCTTTGCTTTGCCCGCCTTGGGCAAATTCTATTAAGCCCATAACATCACAGGCAACTAAAGCAAAATATGCGATATTCCGAAATCTAATCCACTTATTAGTTTTTCTAAAATATTCGTGAATCGGTATGTAAACCAGAATTATTATGGAAATAGCAAAAATCTGGTTTATTTGCTCGATGAACCAAGGGATACGGCGTAAAATTAGGGCATCGCGCAATAAGCCGCCGCCAAAACTAAATAATGATATGCCGCAGAGCAAAGACATAAAAATAAGGATTGTCCACTTGACAACTGCCACCCCTTTATCCGTCATAGAAAAAGAACTCTTGAGCCAAGGTAGCAGTGAAGTTAGCCACCTTGGGCCATCTTTAACATCTTTAAAACTAAGGACACCCCTAGCGCCAAAGATCGCGAACGCTACTCCCCCTGGAGAGAGTAGCTTGATACCGTCGCCGAAGTTTACAGCAACTTCGGTAAACCAAGATTGGATAGAATGAATCAGTTCCATAATAGCTTTCTCCTTGCAATAAAATTCCAGCATCATTGCTGTTAAATATTTAATGCAAAAGTTATTTTGTTTTTTTATAGAATTTCACTCTAGAATAAATTAAAATATGGCAATAAAATTATTTCGATATTTTTCTGAATCCAGAAAAAAAATGTTGTTTTGTTTGCATAATATGTATATAGGCAGGAAAAAAGAATTGTGCTAATATATCCTAAATACCTGCCAGGAGGAAAATTTTATGGAAAACAAGGTGTCTTATCTTCAAGATGTGGTTTTTAAGTTGCAGAAATTTTGGGGCAGCAAGGGCTGCCTTCTTGTGTATCCTTACGACATAGAAAAAGGGGCCGGAACAATGAACCCAAACACATTTCTTAGATCATTGGGTCCAGAGCCTTGGAAGGTAGCCCATGTGGAACCTTCCCGCAGGCCTAAAGACGGGCGTTACGGTGACAGTCCTAACCGTTTATACCAGCATCATCAGTTTCAAGTCATAATTAAACCAAGCCCCGATGATATTATCAATTTATACTTAGAAAGCCTGAACGAACTTGGAATTGACCCTAAAAAACATGACATTCGTTTTGTCGAAGACAATTGGGAATCTCCTACTTTAGGAGCAAACGGTCTTGGATGGGAAGTCTGGCTTGATGGTATGGAAATCACTCAATTTACTTATTTTCAAAAGATAGGCATGATAGAATGCCGTCCTGTTCCGGTTGAAATAACTTACGGCTTAGAGCGTATAGCCATGTACTTGCAGGAAGAAGACAATATTTTCGATATAAAATGGAATGCCGATTTGACCTATGGGGATATGTTTAAGATACAGGAATATGAAAATTCAAAATACAGCTTTGAGTCGCCGAACAGCGTATGGTTATTGGAACTCTTTGAAAAATGCGAATCCGAATCAAATCGTTTAATAACTGAAAAACTATTAACACCAGCATACGATTATGTATTAAAATGTTCCCATTGTTTTAATATACTTGATGCAAGCGGGGCGATAAGCGTTACAGAACGTGCTCGTTTTATTGGCCGGATTCGAACTCTTGCTCATAACATAGCAGAAATGTACATTAATCAACGGGAAGAAGCAGGCTATCCATTTTTAAAATTAGGAGGAAACAAATAATGAATGCGTATTTACTTGAAATCGGAGTTGAAGAGCTTCCGGCAAAACAAATAACACGGGCGGTCAATGGGTTTAAAGAATATATTAAGCAAGAAATTGATAAAGAAAACTTAATATACGATTCACTTCATGTATGGTCTACCCCTCGAAGAATCTCCTTATATATTGACGGGATAACGGATAGGCTTGCAGATGAAGAGATAATTATATACGGGCCAAGCCTTAATGTTGCTTATGATAACGGAGAACCCACACCAGCTTTACAAGGGTTTCTCAATAACAACAAATCAACGATAAATGAATTAATTGTTGCGACAAGAGGAAAAAACGAAGTTGTGGCTTTAAATAAAAAAAACTCGGCGGTGGAATCTAAATCTGTTATTTTACGGCTTGCGCCAAACTGGATAACAGCCCCTGCTTTTGACAAATCAATGCGTTGGCGCGATTACAATGTACAGTTCATTCGGCCTATACGCTGGATTGTATCTCTATATAACTCTGAGCATTTACCTGTTTCGATAGAAGGGCTGCAATCCGATGTTTTTACTTATGGTCATCGGACACTGGCTAACCGTAAATTCACAGTCCCAAGCGCGCAATCGTACTTAAATATTATGGATGAAGCGAAAGTTATTGTCGATCCGCAGAAAAGGAAAAAAAGTATAGCAGATCAAATTGCTAAATTAGAGAAATCACTTTCTGTAGTTGCCCAAAACGACGAAACTTTGCTGGATGAAATATTAAATATTGTCGAATACCCTACTGTCTTTTTTGGACGTATCGACAAAGATTTTTTATCGCTCCCTGTGCCTGTTATAACAACACCTATGAAAGGGCATCAAAAATATATACCGACATTTTACCCTTCAGGAGAATTATCGGATATATTTTTCGCAGTGAGGAATGGAGATGGGTTTTGTTTAGATACAGTTGTCAAAGGCAATGAAAATGTGCTTCGTGCCAGATTAAAAGACGCGCAATTCTTTTTTGCGGAAGATAGAAAAAAACGCCTTGAGGATTTTATTGAAAGTTTAAAAACTGTCATATACCAGGCACAGCTCGGAACAATTTTTGAAAAAGTACAGCGCATAGATGCATTAGCTGTTTTTATCGCAGATTTTGTTTCGTTAAATGATAATGAAAAACAACTTCTTAACAGAGCTGTTTATTTATGCAAGGCAGATTTAAATTCTGCTATGGTAAATGAATTTGATGAACTTCAAGGCATTATGGGAAAGATATACGCTGAAAAAGATGGTGAAAATCCCAGTGTCTGCTTAGCAATTGAAAGCCACTATTATCCGCGTTTTTCCGGCGACAAAACACCTGATGATATTTTTGGAAAAATTATTAGTATAGCTGACAAGATGGATTCTTTAGTTGGTTCATATGGGATTGGATCTCCCCCGCCTAAAGGAAATAAAGACCCGTTTGGTTTGCGCAGGTTAATGATTAGTATTCTATCTACTATAATATCAGATTATGACAGATTCAATCCCAAGTTGGAGGCCATTATATCTAAAAGCGCAGAATTGACTGCTAATAAATTTTCTGAAAACAAAGAAAAGGTTATAAAGCAAGTATGCGAAGATATAACACAGCGTTTGCGTGTTATTATGATTGACAAAGGGTATCGTTACGATGTTGTAGATGCAGGAATTGGTTTTGCATTACATAGTATTGCTTCATTTATTACATGCATGGACGCTTTATCTTCCTTTTGCAAAGAGAGACTTGAAGACATGACAACGAATCTTTTAAGGGCTGTTAAACTTTCTTCAGGTGCGCAGGAATATAAAACAGTAAATGAGCAGTTGTTTGAATCAGAAGCTGAAAAAATTTTGTACGATAAAGTTAGCAAAATTACCGTAAAAATCAATTCTTGCGTTGATACGAATAATTTCTCTGAAGCTTTAACAGAACTGGAATCACTGGGCAATGCCATTGCTATATTTATTGACGGTGTAATGGTTATGCATGAGAATAAAGATATAAGAGAAAATCGTATGCAGCTTCTTCGCCTGTGCAAAAATACAATACTGAAGGTGGCAGATTTTGAAAAGCTTAGATTTTAATCATTGATCTGTCACTACGTTAGATTTTCCGGCTTACTAATACCCGTCCGCTATAAGTATTTTTCCGTCTTGAGCCTCCGGCAACCCAGCGGGAGCCGTGTACAGCTAACCCCCTACCCCCTATATCTCCCAAACCGGTATTGAAACAACCTCGCGGGACAAAGGAATGCGTTCTCTTTTCAAACAGAGAAGCGCCCCCAAACCAACTTTCTTTTTAAGTTTTTCCAGTTCTCTAAAGCTTTTATAATCGTTCAGTCCTGGGCTTGCTGTTTTTTTAATTTCAATGGGATAGAGCGTTCCGTTTTCTTCCAGAACAACATCAACCTCATTCTGGTTTGCATCGCGGTAAAAATACATCGCCGGCTCTCTTCCGTTATGCAAATACGATTTTAGGATTTCACCCACTGCATAGGTTTCGAGTATGGAACCTGCCATAGCGCCCATCATTAAGGAATCAGGGGTGAGCCACTTGGTAAGGTATGCGCATAAGCCGGTATCCAAAAAATACATTTTTGGTGTCTTGATAATCCGTTTTGTTATATTAGGCGAATACGGATGCAATAGATATACAAGCCCCGATTTTTCCAAAATCCCCATCCAGGCTTGCGCTGTTTTTACATCTATGCCTATATCACGCGCTATAGTCGAATAATTCAATAGTTGACCGGTAAGGGAAGCAGCAGCCGAAAGAAAATTATAAAACTGAATGGGTTTTTCCAGATTATGGAAATCTCTTACATCGCGCTCAATATATGACTGTACATACGACGAATAATACCTTTCCCGTTCAACTTTTTTGTCAACAATAGGCTCGGGCAGGGATCCTTCCCAAATATGCCTGTAGACATTGTTTACTGCAAGTTTTTTGTTGTCATTTGATGTATCCATTGATGGTAAAAACGGTTTGCCGGAAAAAGGGTTTTTTATTTTTTCCCGGTAAGACAATCCCATTAAGTCCAGAATGGCAATGCGGCCTGCTAATGATTCCTGCACACCCTGCATAAGGCTGTATTTTTGCGAACCAGCTAACCAGAACGCCCCTTTATGATCGCGGTGTTCGTCTGCATATATTTTGATATACGGAAACAACTGCGGTGCATATTGGATTTCGTCAATAATGACCGGCGGGGGATAGCGCTGCAGAAACAGCTCGGGGTCGTTCTGTGCCAGCTTTTGAGCTTCCATATCGTCAAGCGAAACATATCCTCGTTTCGCGCCTTTTACCATGTTTTTTAACAGCGTTGTTTTTCCCACCTGCCTCTGCCCGTTAAGCAGCAGGACACGAAAACCTTTGGCTGTTTTTTCAATTACCGGATGCAGTGTCCTTTCTAAATCCGCCATGTATATGCCTTTTTTGT
>Ga0099364_10002874_pt1 | contig 27208 bp, 21 predicted proteins | sample TergutTh196P3_FD_73070 | JGI IMG/M metagenome (GOLD analysis project Ga0099364, IMG submission 73070) | Microcerotermes parvus P3 segment gut microbial communities from Pointe-Noire, Republic of the Congo - Th196 P3 | ecosystem: Host-associated > Arthropoda: Insects > Digestive system > Gut ... | reverse complement strand
CCTGTTCGGACGATTGCCGCCAACGGCGGCAAAGCTCCCAGCAGGACCCCGCAGGAGCGCCCACGGCACTTTGCCTGCGAAGCGGGAAAGTGTCAGAGTGGGTCATACGCTTTGAAAAAGCGGATGATACGTGGTAAGTCCTCCGTCCCTGCATATTTCCGATGATAACATAACACGAAAACATGAATTTTTCTACCATAAGATTTCCAAGCCCCTCTGCGGTCATATGCAAAAGGGATTTCCTGGGCCGATATCATTGGTGCTATAAAAACGATTTATGAACGAATAATATAAATAACCACTTCCCACTTTTTTTCTTCCATTCGGTAAATGTAAAGTTTATGTTTGAAGGTAAAGATGGGCGGCCGAAATCCCCGGAGTGATGTGATAGTGATTCCTACTCGAAGTAGGAGAGCGGGTCAACGCGGCTGCCGTTCAGGTATACCTCGAAGTGTAGATGATTGCCTGTACTGCGCCCAGTCGAGCCGACATAACCGATGATTTGCCCTTTCGTGACTGTTTCTCCTGAACGGACTGCAACTGCCGAACAATGCGCATAAAGCGTTTCGAAGCCGCTCCCATGCCGTATTTTGACGTAGTACCCCCAACCGCCTCCATAGCTGTCTGTTGCATTTGACATCGTGACTGTGCCATCCGCCGCTGCAAGGATAGGTGTGCCATGCGGTACAGCGATGTCAACACCCTCATGATACTTTGTTTCGCCGGAAATAGGGTCTTCGCGCCATCCGAACCATGAGGTAATCGTTCCCACCTGTTCAAGAGGCCAAGAGAATATACCTGTCGGCCTTCTGTCAGCGGACGGCTGACGTCGCTCGCCATTCGCGTTTCTGTATGCGCCCGCTCCGAGAAGTCCTTCCCAAAGCGCGTCATAATCAGGCGAGAGGATTTCCGCGAGTGTGTCCTTTTGACTTTTCGTAAACCCATAAGCTGCCGCCATCTCGTCAGATGCCTTTTTCGTGACGGTGACTGTAAGCACAGTAACCGAAACTGTATCAGTCGTCTGGTATGTTTCTCCTGTATCTGGGTCTATCGCCGTTACAGTGCGAGTCCTCGTTTCTGTGCGAGTGCTGTAGCTTATAGCATTCATATCGTTAAAGATTGTCCGCAGTCGTTCAAAGTTTTCTTCGCCCAGCGCAAGGACTGCTATGGGATTGTCCGGATCCTCCGTCGTCTTTACCGAATATATGGCAATAACCGATTTCCAGTCAACCCCCACATCACCGCCAACATAGACCATTTCAAGCTCGTCATGCGGATTGTCCGATATTATCTGCTCGACCCTGCCTGAAAACTCGTCCGTCAGCGTTTCTATTGCCGCTCCCATCGCCATGCCTTCGCCTGTTTCGTTCGAGAAGAATATGCCGAACGCAGACACAAGGAGCGCGGCTATTATGATAATGAAAATGCAGACGACAACTGCGACAATGCCACCGGACGAAATCATCAGGATAAGCCTCCGAAGAGCGGCGATTATCCCGCGTACCATCCGTATGAATGCTTTTGCAGTAGCTCTCGCACTCCTTGCGGCAGCCTTTCCCTGCGCTTTCTTGATCACCAGAGCGCGGGCAGCGTCCTTTACGGCTTTCTGTTTCATGCGCCCCGAAGCCGTCTTTGCGCCTGCTGTCTTTGCCGCCTCCTGCCTTTGATAACGGGTAGGGGCGGCCTTGACAGTTTGTTTACTTCCCTTGGCGGCCTTCTGCGTTTTCTGTTTGATAGCCCTATCCTTGCCCAGTTTTGTATTTGCCGGGGATTGCGCTGACCCCTGTCTTTTTCTTCCGCGCGGAGCAGCGTTCATGGCTACATAGACAGTATCTTTTGCTCCGTCCTCCGCACTTTGCACTGCATACGAAGCCTCCGAGTGATCTCCGCCGCCATTCGCTGCGCTCCCTGCTTCCTCCTTCGCCCGTACTACCACTTTTTTCATTCTGTCCGTGACAAGCGCGGCTCGGTCAAGTGTCTTTACGTTTTTGACGACGTTTTTCTGTTTGATTTTGATTGTTTTGGTTTCGTCCGCCATGCTGAATCCTCCGTTGGTTTCGTGGTCATAAGGTCATAGAGTGCGCCTTTCGGCCACCTGTTGATTACAGGAACAAGGCTTGATCCGTAGCGGAGCAGTCCGCACCCCGGCTCTGCATTTGTGATATAGCTCATCTGCTCGGATGAAATGCCCAGCAGCTTTGCAAGGCGCTCTCTGTCTGAGGCGGCTTGATTGAGCATCACGATAAACTCCGAATTTGAAAGCATTGTCGAGGCCATTACAGAATCAAGCAGGTACTCCACGTTCTGCGTTATCGCTGTGGGATATGCATCGCGTTTCCGAAAGCGCCTCCACGCATTGTTGAAGAAAGCCGCCGAGTACTCGTTTTCAAACACAACATGAAACTCATCGATCATGACATGTGTCCGCTTTCCGTTCTTCCAGTTTTCCGTAACACGGTTGAGCATCGCATCCGTGATAACAAGAAGCCCCATTGTTTTAAGCTGCCTGCCGAGGTCCATGATGTCGTAGACAATCATGCGATTGTTCACGTCAACGTTAGTAGGGTGTGCGAAAGCGTCAAGGCTTCCGCTTGTGAACAGTTCAAGCGACAGTGCAAGCTCCCTCGCCTCCGGCTCACCTTGCGCAAGCAGTTTGTCACGAAGCACAGGCAAGGTCGGAAGACTGCCGCCTTCCTGGTAGTCCTCGTACACCGCCGCCGTGCAGCGATCGATGATAGATTTCTCTTTCGGGCCGAGGCCGCCCTTGTCGAGCTGCTCAAACAGAGAGAGTACAAACTCGCTCTTGTCGATCACAGGGTTCATTCCGTCGCCGTAGCCCTCTACCATGTCGAGCGCGTTGATATGGTCGCTGCTCCCCGCCGCTATCCTGATGACCTCGCCGCCCATCGCCTCAATCAGCGCGGCATACTCGCGTTCCGGATCGCATATCAAAATGTCGTCGTCCGTCGCAAGGGCGAGAAAAGTGATAAGCTCCTTCGCCGTGAACGACTTGCCCGCGCCCGGCACACCGAGGATAAACGCATTGGGGTTCATCAGCTTTTCTTTGGAAGCCATTATGAGGTTTCTGCTTATCGCGTTTTCCCCGAAATAAATCCCGCCTTGATCCATGATCTCCTGTACGTGGTACGGCATTAGCACCGCAAGGCTCTCGGTAGTCAGTGTTCTAAGCGCGTCAATTTTCCTTACTCCGACAGGAAGCGCGGTGTTCAGCCCGTCAAGCTGCTGGTATTTCAGGGTGGAAAATTGGCAGAGGTGCTTTCGTCCGATGGTTTTCAGCGCGTCCGTATCCGCGTCCAATTTTTCAAGGCTGTCTGCGGTATGCACAAGTGTAAGCACAGCGAACATCATGCGCTGGTCACGCGTCGTAAGGTCGTCTAAAAACTCCTTGCTTTCCTTGCGCTGCTGCTCCATGTCGTATGGAACGACAGCACTAAAATTGTTGTTCTGGTTCTGCCTCCTTTGCCAATTGGTGATATTTGTTTCAACTCCAAGCAGCCGGTTTTCCACCTCGCGCACCGCTTCGTCAGTCGGCACAGGTATGATGTCCATGCTCACCATAAGGCTCGCGTTCACGTCCGTAAGATCGGCAATCATGCTGTCCTTGATAAAGCTCGCATACTCGCGCAGATACAGGGCGCGCCCATAGCGGTCTCCGATCTTAAAATGGCTTGGTTCATTCTCGTAGCTGTCAGGACAGATAAAGTCCTTGAAACTATGCCCTTTTTTCATCGTTTCAGGAAGGCTGAACCTGAAGTTTTCTTCTTCACCGTAGCGATAGAAATCATGCAGGACGCGCAGTCGGCCTTCAAGGTCAAGTTCCCTGCATTTGCTCCCAATCCGCGACAGGTGCGCGGCAAGGTCTGTGCTTACACGCCTGAAATACGTCTTTGCTTCGGCAGCGTTCTTCTTGTAGCAAGATATGGTGATATATAGCTCCCTTATCATGCTCTCCGTGCCCGCAATCTTGCCGGAAAGGATAGAGTTGTATTCTTCCCTGTACCCGTCGAGCGCATCGCCGCGCAAGGGAATGATCACCTGATTTGCAAAATCCTTTTCGCAAAGCCTACGGTTGACTATCGTCAGTTTCGTCGTCGCGCCGCTGTCGAACGAGTTTAGAAGCTCGCTGTATTCGAGGAACATAGCCTCCTTGTCTTCGCGGCTTGCGACAGCATAGTTAATGTCGGTGAAGCTGTACGACTTTGAATACTTCCCACTTCCTACAAGGAAAAGGCCGTCCTCCCAGACGGTCTTTATAGGTATAATCTGCTGCACAGAGCGAGGCACGGAATATTTTTCCGAATCCAGCTTCAAGATATTTCTAAGCGTCCTTATCATTATCGCCCTTCCTTTCCTTTTTCTCTTTCTTTGTCTTGTACTTCTGTTTAAGCGCTTCCTCATATATGTTCACAGCGGCAAAGCGCATTTTTTTCGGAAGCAGGATTTCCGACTTTATCCAAGCCCAAAAGAACTGCTCCGCGCTCATGCCGTGGTATTTGATGAATCCAACCGCGCCAAACGGAGCCGCCCCAACAATGCAAAGCCACGACAGTGTTTCAAGGCCAAGATACGGCCTTAGCCCGAAGTAAAGAAGCAGCGCCGCTCCGCAAGCGAGGACGGAAAAGCAAAACTGTCTTAACGTTAGCCCGAAAAACATCGATTCTGTGTAATTCCTGATTTCCTTATTGATTCTTACTTCCATACCGATTTAATCCTCCCTGCCAACAGCGCTTCGTGGATTTCGCTTTTACAGACGCAAACGTCTTTCCAGCAGATAATCTCCCTGTGCTTTATCCCTATAAAAAACAGGCAATACTTGCAGGAGCAATCCTCAACCGAGTAGCCCGGCCACCTGTTGTATATTCTTTTGTTGCCCATTGCTTTTCCTTTCCTGTTTACAGCCCCATCATTTCGCGAACAAACCGGTCTGCCAGTTTCACTGCACCGACGAGGATGAGCATATTGAAGATCAGCTCACCGACATAGCTCCAAACTTGGCTGACCACCCCTGCACTCGCGTCTATGACCGGAGGCGATGCGGCAAACAGCCCGAAGATAACGCAGGCAAGCACGATGATTGCCCCCTCCAGACATACGGCTGCAAAACTTTTGAGAAAGCTGATCCCTATGCTCTGCGTCGGCTCGCCCGCAAAAGTAGACAGCGGTATCGGTGCGATCGCCGCATACAGATATAGCTTGAAGAACCGCCCGTAGACGGTCAGTATGATGATGAAGCTGAGTACCATGATAATAAGCCGCGCAAGGAGCGCGACAAGCCAAAGCGGTATGCTCGCAAGGAAACTGAGGCTTTCTATGGCAGTAACCATGCTCCCCGGCACAGTCAGCCCGGCCCCCGTCGCAAAACCTGCCGTATTCATGATCGTTGTGATCACTCCCTGCACCACCCTGAATAAAAGCATCATAAGTTCAAGCCCATGCGTGATTACCGCCTTTGCGATTATGAAGCGGATAAACAGCTTTATCGCGACTTCAGGGCGTTTTAGTTCCGCAAACGAGCCACAGGTCTTGATCACGCCGACGAGGAAAAACAGCACCAGGAGCGCAAGCCCTATTGCCTGTATAGCGCCGTTTATGTTTACGATAGCCGCCCATATGCCGCCGCCCCTGAACGTTTCAAGAGGCTGCGTGAGCAGCCCCCAAATCTCGCCGAGTTTATTTGACCAGTATGTTAAGGCCGCCTGTAAGTTTTCTACAATCCAGTTATCACTCATTGGTTCCCTCCTTCCTTATGGGAAGGTTAATATCGCTTTCCACCTCGTTGCCCCACACATCCCAGCCGGCTGTCTTTTCCCTTGCAAACAGTTCAATGCGCGGGATGTCACCCAAAAGCTGGGTGATGCGCTCCCTCGCTTCGTCCGGTTTCTTGCTATGCCCTTCTACCGGCGAGATAATCAGTTGATGCACTTTTGCGGATACCCGTTTTGGTTTCCCCTTTGTCGCAAGCAAGCAGATTTCCGCATTTGACCTTGACCAATACCCAAGGCCAAAGAACGGCGAAGGCGTTTTCTTGTTCAATTTGATCCAGACCCACGCGACAGTTTTGTACTTGAAACCCCATGCCTCAATCACATAAAAAGCCTCTTTAAGCTGCGGGAAAGTCGCCCAAAGGAACAAAACACAATCTCTGTCCGTTATCCCGTCCACAGAGAGGCTGCAAATATCCGTTACCGACATAACCTGATAATGCGTTTCCGCGATGCCTGTTCCTACTTTCATGTCGTATTTCCATGGCGGATCTGCGTAAATAATCCCGTATTTCTTTTCCATAAACACACACGCCTATCCCGCGATAAGCGTCAGGATTTCTTTCACAAATGTGATCACGATGCCCCCTGCAAAGGTAAGAAAGCCATTCGCCCTTTGCGAAGGATCGTGGCTTTTGAGCGACAGCCCTATCTGGACAACGCCGAAGGCAAGCAGTATAAGGCCGATAGCGCGAATAAGTCCGAATATGAAGGTGGAAAGATTGTTCACCGCCTCGAGCGGGTCGGTCGTTCCTGTCGCAAATACCGTAGCCTTGCACACACAGAAGAAAACAACGACAACCGAATATACGATGAGCAGCGTTCGCATCTTTCTGCTGATCGTCGGCTTACTGCCTCCACTAACGCCGGGCCTGAGTTTATTATCAAGTCTATTCATTTCAATTTCCCTTTCACGAAGCCTCGGCTTCGATTTCCGCTTCCTCTGAGGAAAGCAGTTCATATGATGTATTTATGTCTGCGGCCGGCTCCTCTTTATTCACTTCATCTGCCAATATGAGAACAGCCTTTGCGCCCCATGCTTCGCCGTGCATATACGGAGGAATCTTTCCGCCGCCGTCCGGCGTTCTTCCTATATTTGGGTGTCCCGTAAGGTCGTATTTCAGGTCGAGAAGCGGTTTTTCGCCGCGAATAAAAAGAAGCGCGAAACGGTTGTCAAGCATACGTACCTCGTCGGGGGTCATAAGCTCGCGCCCTGATAGCTGATAATTTGTCGTATAGTTTCCTTGCCGCCCAAGGCTTTTTCCGTAACTGTTCATGTCTATGGTTTCTTTGCCCATAAGCTCGCTGACATACTTGTGTGTTGATTGCTCATTGCCGCCAAGGTAAAGAAACTCGTCGCAGTTGCCGACAATGCTCTCCCATTCCTTTTCAAACAGGGCGCGTATCTGAGCGAGGTTTTGCAGGATGATGGATACGCTCACGTTTCTTGAGCGCATAACGGACAGCGCTTTGCCAAAGTCGTCCGGTAGCGAAACGTTTGCGAACTCGTCCATAACGAAATGGACGTGCTGCGGCAGGCTCCCGCCATACTCGCGGTCGGCGGTATAAAAAAGCTGCTGGAACAATTGCGTATATAGTATCGACACCAAGAAATTGAAACTTGTGTCATTGTCGGGTATGAGCGCGTAGATGGCGGCTTTCTTCCGCCCAAGGTCGGAAAGCTCAAGCTCGTCAGTGCGCGAAAGCGAAGAAAGGCTCTGAAGGTTGAATTTCTCAAGCCTTGACGCAAGCGTAATCTGTATTGATTTAAGAGTTTTTGCGCTCCCCGAATGATAATCGCGATAGTATTTCAGCGCGACGTGTTCAGGGTCTTTCATCTCAAGCCTGAAGAAAAGCTCGTCGAGTATGCTGACGTACCCGTCATTGTCCTCCTTTACATCGCCCGCCCGTAGGAGTTCAAGCACCATCTCAAAGTTCTGCTCGTCCTCCGGCGCTTCATAATGAAGATAGAATATGAGCGCGTTGAGTAGCATTGAGGCTGACGTATCCCAAAACGGATCGGTCGTAGTTGCGCCCTTGGGCGTAGTCGCTTTGAACAGGTTGGTCGTGAGCCGCTGTACGTCGTTGTCCTCATTCAAATAGACAAACGGGTTGTAGCAATGCGACCGCTCCATATTGATTAGGTCAAGGACGCGTACTTCGTAGCCGCTTTCTTCAAGCAATCCGCCTGTGTCGCGCAAAAGCTCCCCCTTCGGGTCAAGCACAACGAAGGACGTATTTGCCTGAAGGACATTCGGTTTTGCATAGAACCTCGTCTTTCCGCTCCCGCTCCCCCCGACGACAAGCACGTTCACGTTTCGTTTGTGCTTTTTACCGTCAAGCCCGATTCGGACTTTCTGCGTAAGCAGCTTGTTGCTGCGGTATTCCCTCTCGCGGTACTTCCTGCTTATAGTTTCCGGAACGCCCCATTTTGCGGAGCCATGTTCCTCGCCCTTGCGGTAGTTGCGCCTTGTCGAGAGATATATCCCAATGCCCCCGGCATAGAGGACCAAACAAACGAATATGGTTTTTGGGCTGTCTTTAGTCCATATGACACGCATGGGGTTTTCGAGCAAATGCCCGGCGTTCATGACGACATCTTTTATCCCGCCACTTGCATACGGCGCTACAAGCAGAGCAAACCAAAATACAAGCGCTGCGCCGAGGATTGCCATGATGATTATTTGCTGCCGATCATCTTGCCTCATCACGGTCACGCCCCTTTCGCTTTTTCGCGTGAGCGATTTTTAGTATTACTTCGTCAACGGTCTGTGTCGGCTTGTTTTCGCGCACAAGCCCGTTGCGCATTTCAGCAAGCGACGTGACGACCACGCCAAAATCCACGTCGTTCATTTTGACGACGGTTTTTTCTTCCCGCATGTCTTCACCTGCTTTCCTTGTTCCAGTCTTTTGCGTTACTCGCCGGATTTCCCTTTTCGGTAGGCGGCTTCCCCCGTGGGCGGCGCTTTTTCCCCGCTTCCGGTTTCTCACTACGCCGTTCCCGCATCTCTATGATTTTCATGCGGACAGATTCCCGCCCGTCATTCTTCGTCGTAGCCTTGCCTTCGTCCTTTTGCTTTCCTGATGTACGCCCTGACTGACGGGAGGGAGAGTCCGGCATCCCAAAAGGGGGCGTTTGCTGCTGCCCCTTGTCTTTCTTCATCGCTTCCTCGTTCACTGCCTTTCCAGTTTCTGCGGCCTCAGTCAGCTCGGGCGCAGCCTGTGAAGCGTCCTTTTGCGATTTTTCAATCTCGGCTTCTATATCCTCTATTGATACTTCCGCGAATTTCAGCCGCTCAAATATCCGCTGCACCTTCGAGCTGTCGTCAGCCTTGACCATGATCTCAACAGGGCTGTCCGGCCCTCCGTCTTTATCCCTGACTACGCAGTAAGTCACGCCGAAGCGTTTTACTTCCTTACTAAAACTTTCAAACTGTTCCTGAGTGAGAATGAATACTTTAAGCTCCTTGCCGCTTTTCAACATATTTCGAAGCTGCATAATGCCGCTTGTCTTGTTTTCCTCATGAATAGCCTTGGATAAAGCGGCTGCAAGCAGCTTCACTCCTTCCCCTGAAAGTTTGATCGTTTCAACCGCACCGTCCATGCTGATACGCACGACACGTTCAGCGGCTTCGCCGGATATGTCCATATTCCGTTTCCTCCTTCTGTTGTTCTGGGTTTCTTGATGAATAGATTGTGTCGAGTTTTCCCCCTATAACACCTGAACGCTTGGCAATTGCCTCTGTCTTTTTCAGTTCACGCCTGAGTGCGCGTAGGCCATTTGAGGCGGCAGAAATCTCTTCCTTGATCTCAGCCTCATGCCCCGCCGCGCCTTTGCGTCTGAGCCGCCTGTACTGTTCCTTTTGGTCTTCGGTCAGTGCGGCGATTTTTTCTTCTACGCTTTCTCGATATGAAGCAAGCTGTTCTGCGGTCTGGATTTTGTTTTCCCGTAGCAAAGACATCTCGCTATATATCCTGTCGAGTTTCGCTATGTCTTCCCGGAGAAGGAAGTGCATCCTTGCGTTTCGTCCGGGCGAGCCTCTATGCCGAACTACAAGCTCGTACTGGAAGCGGAGATACAGCCCATATAAGCCTGTGATCCTCATGCGCGGCCTTTCCGCAATAGATATAGTCTTTTGCGACCTCTTTGGTTTTGGCAGCGGCTTTAGTTCCGCTGCCGGTTCGGTCTGGGCGAGTATCCTTTTGCGTATCGCTTCGATGGTGTAGTTTTCCCCGAAGTTCCTTGCGAGCCTGACGCCGCGCTCCCTTCCGGGCGGGATAAGGGTGATGTCCTTCCCTTGCTTTACCCTGTATCCCATCTTTTTCAGCCTCTCGAAAAACTCGCGGTCTGTCATTGATTCCGAAACTATACGGTCAACGTCCTCTTTGACAAGGCTGCGCATAGTCGGCTTCCCTTCTTTTTCTGCCTGCCATTCATTGTGCGGTATCCTGCTTCCCGGTTTTTCCCCTTTAACAACGGAAAGCCCATGCTCCTTGCAGAGCCTGTCGGACGTGTTTCGTATAGCCCTGTATGTTTCCTTGCAGTCGTTGTACTTCAGCCCGTCAGCAAACGACACCGAGTTGATGATGAAATGGTTGTGAAGGTGTTCTTTGTCGATATGGGTAGCAACTACAACCTGAAAGCGGCTCCCCCATACTTCTTTAGCAAGCGCAACGCCGATCTCGTGCGCGCCCATCTGCGTGGCTTCACCGGGCGCAAAACTCTGGTAGCAATGATAGGCTGTATTGCCGCCGGTTTTCCCGAACTGTTCCTTGACCTTCATCATCTCGTATACCGCGTTTTCCGCGTCGCAGTTCACGCCTGTGACGAGCTTGCCGTCCGTGCCGCTGCCGGAAGTTTTCCCCTCCTGCGTGGCGTATTTGATTGCGCCCCCGATTGTTTCAGCTTCCTCTACCGTGAGGTTTGCTTTTTTTAGCTGCTTAGGGTTGATAGTCTTTTTAGGGTTTTGGACATACAGGAGCGGCAGGTCAATCCTGCCCTTGACTTTCCATATAGCTGTGACGGCCATCAGGTTTTCGCCTTCTCGGGAGCTATCACTGCGTCTGTAATCTTACGCAGTGTTTCACGGTAGAGCGCTGCATTCTCGTCATATTCCTTTTTGTCGAGCCTTCCTGACATGTGGACGGCGCGGGCAATTTGGTTCAGGTTGTTACCTACGCGCCTGAGTTCTTCCATCATTGCGTAGTAGTCCGGCGGCGGCTTCTCCCTCGGCGCATAACCGCCGATAAGATGCCTGAGAAACCCCTGCTGGGTAATGCCCGCCCGCGTTACGGCCTTCATGAATTTTTCGTATTCGGCGTCGTTTAAGCGCACCTCGATTCGGTGGTTTCTGTTCCTCATTAAAAGCCTCCTTATTGTCATTCGCAGGGGTTTCAGGGGGCGGCAGCCACCTGACAAGCAGGATATGAACGGCCCGTGGCCGGTCATATCCAGTGCTTGCTATATCATGTCAGGACGTTTTTGATTGATAATCCGCTGGTGTGGTTAAGGTGTTATTAGAACTACCTGATTTGCCAGAAAAGAGTGATTCATTGATAGTGACGCAACCAGCGGCACTATCAACTTGATTTCCTATTTGCCGGAGAAGAGTGATTTTCTTATTGTTTATGGTTTATGTTGTTGACTTTTTGTGCCTCATCCCCCAAAATAATCTTAGGTAAGTAAATCCTCCAATCGGGCCGTTCCGGAGAGAGCAGCGTTAAGGGATTGGGGGTTTTATCTTTGATTGAGCTTGATTGGAATGATGCAGAATGAAAACCATATTTCAGGATGAAACCGGCGACCTCGGATTTGACTTCACTAAGGAAGGCACTTCTGATTACTTCATCATCGCGTTCCTTATTACAGATAATCCGAAAACTGTTCAGTCCGTGATAAAAAAGGTTTTCCGTTCAATGTCGAAAACGCATAGAAAGCATACTCATGGCGTGCTTCATGCATATTACGAAAAGCAGAAAACGCGAGTACAGGTATTACAGGGCATATCAGAGAAAAATGTCCGCATTTCTTTAATGGTGCTCAATAAGAAAAAAATCCTTGTAACAGAAAATGTAAACGCATTATATAACAGCATGGTTGCTTCCCTTATCAATCGCCTGTATATAGAAGGGTTTATAGAGATAGGGGAAGAAATAAAACTGGTCGCATCACAAAGCAATACAAACAGGCAGCTTAATGAGCAATTCAAGACTGTCATTATGGACAAAAGCAATCCGACTAATCTTACCGTGGATATAAAGAAACCTTATGATGAAAAGGCGTTGCAGGCTGTCGATTTTATAGCTTGGTCTTTTGGAAACAGATATGAAACCGGAGAAACAAGCTACACCGATATTTTGCAAAATGTACCGATTAACATTTATGATTATTACTGACACCAATAAAACCATTTTTTCTTTTGTAGGCCGCCCATATTGCGAGGCGGCCTACTTGTTAGGAGGTGAGATATAAGCGGTTTGAGTATTTTTACGATTCTTCTTCGTATTTGCCCGCTGTGTCTTTTTTCTTTCTGCGGCTGACGAGTGCGGATGCAATTGCTCCGGCTGTGGCAGCGCACACAAGCACAATCCATAGGGCGGCGCTAAAACCGTCGCCGGTTTTAGGAACGCTCCCTTTGACTGGTGCAGGCGTTTGTACTGGCGGAGTGGATGTCTGTGGCTTTGCGTTCTTGCACGTCGCTTTCCATACCAGTATTTCTGTACCGCCTTTGTCATATGCAAGTTCAAACTCCGGGCAGAACGCCGTATTGATTATGTAGCCATTCGGCGCTTTGGTTTCTTTGACATAGTATTTCCCCGGCGGAAGATTTGTGAATACAGCCCTGCCGTCATCGCCTGTCACTGCGGTGGCAATGGCAGCGTCTTTCTCGATTACATTGAATTTTTCGCCGAACAACGCACCCGAAAGCGCGCCTATGACATTTGATAAAAAGCCGCCTTCCCCCGCTGCCAAGCCGAAACTGATTTCTTCCGCTGCATAAAGGGTGAATACCGCTCCGGCAAGAAGCCTGCCCGAACCTTCCTCGGTCTTTACTATTTCAATATCCAGCCTTTGCCGTTTGTCTGTAAGGTCATAGGATAGGAAGGTGAACTGCTTAGTCTGTTCAATAGGTAGAATAGAAAACGCTTCGTCCGGTACAAACAGGTAGCCTTCCGGCGCGTCTATTTCGCGGAGTATATAGTTTCCGATATAAAGATCGCCTGACCATACATGGCCTTCTTTGTCAGTAGTAAGTGTCGCAACGACATCTCCGCTTTTGTGCAGCACCTTGTCGCTTCCGTCCTGGCTTGTAATATCGCCGTCCGCAATCACGCTGAAAACCACTCCTTCAAGCGGCTCGTCAGTGTACCTGAAAACCATATTACCGTTTTTATCAACGCTTACCACATCAGGCTTATCGCCGTGTTTGTAGATATAGATACGGCCTTTTTGCTGTTCGTTGTACTGTATGACTTCAAGTACGTCAACATCGGCATCGGGCAGGTATACAGGGATGCTATCCCCGTACTCGATATATACAGGCTCAGCTGGGTTTGCGGTAGTTTTCCCTTTTGGGTTGTATCCGGCTTCCGGAACCTGCTCATGCCCGGAGAGGACGTAGCCTTCCGGCGCTGTCACTTCTTCAAGCCGGTAATGCCCGTACACCAGTTTCTCCGGGGTGATAAGCATGCCGGTTTCGTCGGTCTTGTATGGATTGTTAGCCGTGCCGTGCCAGACTGTGTTCGGGTATGTAGTTTTCATATGGACATACTCTTTTTTGTCAAGATCGTAAATCCGGTAAGCGGCGGACTTGTTTAGAATAGTATTTCCTGTTTCGGTGTCTTTCTTGATAATGCGGATATAGTACCTTATCTCTTTATCATCAAAAATCCGCCACGGCTGCGCTTCCCGGCTGTCCTCTGTGATCATCACTATAAAGGGGTCGATCGTCATATACCCGGCAGGCGTCGTTGATTCGACCACTACATACTTGCCGTAAGGAAGCTCAGGCGATATGAAATGCCCAAGGCTGTTTGAGAAAAACTCAGGTGTGCTAATGCTGTCTATCTTCGCCGTCTGTTCGCCCGTGAAGTCGTAGCCCTTAAAATCCTTGTATGACCACTCGCCGTCTTTCGGAAGCAGGCTTCCGTCTTTCACACCTTCAAGCTCGCTGATCAAGTATATCTTGAATCCTGCACCGAGCAGCGATACTTCCGTTTCCGCTTCGGATATACCTACCTTTATAAGCTCAAATTTCTGCTTTTTCACTTGTTCGGTAACGGAGATGTTCCTATGGACGGATTTTTCAACGCCATCATGTGTTCCATCGACTTCATAGACAGTATCGTCAAGCAGATAGCCCTCAGATGGCGAAAGCTCTATGATGTAATATTTTGCCGGGAACAAGTCATCGAAGATTACCATACCATTTGTGTCTGTCGCCGCTTCTGCTATCTTTTGGCCTACCTCATACTTCGTGCCGTTCGGATGCTCACGGTCTTCGTTCATGAAAAGGCCGTAGACAGCGCCTTCCAGTGTGGCGTCGCCTTGCGGCAGGCCTTTTCCGGTGTTCCTGTCAAGTTTGAACAGATTGATCTTAAGCTTGACAGGCGTATTGTCAGCATGGAGCTTAAATGCTGCTCCGTACTGGGTATGTACGGATATTTCCTCGCTCCAGCCGGACAGGTAAGAATATGGCACGCCAGTTTCGCGGATGCGGAAGCGGCCTTCGTTGTCAATCGTTTCGATAAGCACGCCCGTCTTGTATCTGCGTATGCTTTCGTTCCATGTGACGGCAACGCCCGACGCACGCCATCCGGCAGACGCATTGCTCCACTGGTCTATCTCGAAAACCGCGCCGCACAGTGCGGCTGAATCGTTCTCGTCATCATGCTTCCAGACCTCCGCTTCCCCAAATCCGCGCAATGTTCCGGATGTTGATATTTCCGCGCTGCCGGGATCGCCTCCGACGTACTGATCCTGATAGCCCCAAAACCCGGAATACTTTGTCACTGTCATCGTGTCATACCATGCCCTGATTGTGATACGGGGGACTATCGTAGAGCCTGCACCAAGAGGTATGTAAAAATAGAACTGCTGCCCGTTTGCAAGGTTGTCTTTGTTCACAGCAGCACCAGAAGCATTGCCGAAGAAGCTCCCTGCCGGGGCGTCGGCCGCGTCTGCGGAAGCACTTTTTGAATTTGAAACCGAAAACGGGCCGTACCTGACATAGTTTCCGTAAACACTTCCTACAAGCCTGCCTCCGTTTGGAAGGCCGCTTATTGTCGCAGGTACTGCTGAGTAGCCGGATAGCGCCGCATTATGAAGCGCGTGGAGTGCGGATAACATAACCGGGTCGGACGATGTGACCGAACTAAGTGACGGGTTATAGCTTTCATACAGGTTTGTTATCGTCCATATCGTCATCTGGATCAGCGCACGCTTATAGTCGCCGCTAATCCCGTAACTTGCCGCTATACTGTCAGCGTTTGCGAAAATCGCGGCAACCATAGACTGTTCCCCCGGTTCCCAGTTATTTATGTAGTACTCGCCTGATGTGCCATCCGGGTTTGAAAGCCCTTTCTGACGACAATATGCAAGAGCGCCGTCTGAGCGATAGTGTAGCCATACAGTATCGACATTATATGGCGATACGCCGCCGGTTACTGATGAAAATGTTTCCGACGCGCCAAATGCGCGAATCGTGCCAAGGCCTGTAGGCATAAAAGCGATGATTAACATGAGCAAGGCCAGTATGATAGAAACCGGCCTTCGTAAAGGAATGTGTTTTGTCATTAGTTGTTCCTCCGTTTATTCTTGGACATAAAAAAAGCGCCCCGGCAATGCGAAGCGCTTAATAGTAGTTGATTAGACTATTTAATTTATTTGGTTATGACTATTTGATTGTTTGTGATTCCGGCTATCTGGTTTTAGCCGGGAAACCCTGTTGTATGCCACCCATTATGGGCGTTGTATTCTTCTGTATGGCTTGCTTCGTTTGTGAGGCTGTGCCCTTCATTTGAGGCTTCTTCCCTCGTCTTGCCCGTATACATAAACGTAGACGGGTCGTATATCCCTGCGTGTGCTTCCCATTCGCCTATGCCTGTGAACGCAGATCCGCATGAACAACGAAACGCACTATGATAATCCCGATGCGCTTGCCACTCCGTGCCTGAGGCAAACTTTTCGCCGCACCGGCATATAATGAACATAGGCTCAAATCCTGTGTATGTCACTCCGTCAGGGCCGACGACTGAATACTTCTTCGGCTGCTCAACAGGCGCTGGAGCGGGAGCAGATACTGGAGATTGGGAAGGGACAGAGGGTGCGGCTGCTGTCTGCTCCGGCTCAGGTTTTTCCGCCGCCTTCACAGTATCCGTTTGCCCGGGCTTGCCCTCATCTGCCGCCTGTAAGGGAAAAGCGGAAGTTTCTGTTTTTACGGCTGCCTCCGCTGTCTGTTCCGACGCGGATGCAGCAGCCCCTGCTTTCATTTCTTCGCTTACAATCTCCGCCTCTGCGGCCTCCTGCCCATCTGGAAGCGGGCCAGCTTCCTCCTTCGCGCAGTCAGCAAACATAAAGCAAATGACCACAAGCAGCATAGCCGCACCCGCCCATTTCGATTTTGTTATCCACATGATATGTCTCCTTTTCAAGTATTTTTTTATCTTCCAAGGTGACAATATATGAATAACGGCATTATGCGCAATTGTGCAAATTTTCGTTTTGCACATTTATGAAGTGGCTACCTCGCTTCGCTGCGTGTTTCGTTTGTGCGGCTGTCTTGCGCCTTCTCAGGGAACTGGAGGAACTGTATCCTGTCAGCGATGATTTTTACCGCGTTGCGCTTGACGCCCTCCTTGTCAGTGTATGAATCGGAGTGGATGCGCCCGCTTGCACCGCAGAGAAGCCCTTTTCTCAGATACTTGTTGCAGTTTTCTGCCTGGTTGCCGAACACCGTGACTTTGATGAAGTCGGTACGGTCGTCTTTGGAAAAAACGTCGTCAACGGCTATGGTGAAATCACAGATGGTATGGCCTTCGTCCGTCTTCCTCATTTCAGGGTCGCGGGTAAGGCGGCCTATAAGATTGGCGTTGTTCATATTTTAGGATCCTTCCTTATATAATTTGGGTGATAACAAAAGACCCGCGAAAACGATGGACGCGGGATTTGGTTTCGGTATTAAGTTGTCGCGTAAAATGTTTTATCTAAGTTTCTTTTTCCCTGATGGGCATAGCCCCTCCTTTCTATCGTTCATGGCCTGCCGGCGGCCTTGTCTGCCCGCTGTAGCTGATCCGAAGATAGTCGTTGTAGTCCTTGCCTTTCGGCGGCGGCGCGTCAATGGCTTCAAAATCTTTTTCAAGCGCCGCCTTGATTGCACCCGCTGCCTCACGCCCAGGAAAGTCGCTGTCAAGGTAAAGCTCGACGCGCCTGATATCTGTGTGTGCTTCAAGTACGCGCTTTAGTGAAGGAGGGAGGCGGGCTTCCTGTCCCGGCGGCTGTACGCCGCCGAGCGAAACCATGTGCATGGTGCTGTAGTCCTTTTGCTCATGCCGCAGGATTGACACAAACGACAAAAGGTCGATTACGCCCTCAAACACTAGGAGCGTTGACGCGGGATTCTTTGGTTTTATCCCAAACGGGTATCGTTTGTCGCTTCCCGCCGCATCGCCTTTGAACCTTCCGTCTATTCCCCTGATATTTGCGTACCGTGCTTCGCCTTTTTCGTCATAGCCAAGGAAAACGATCTGCGCTTGCGTCCTGCCTGAGTTCCTGTACGTATATATCGACTCATAGACCGCACCGGACGCAAGTTGCTCATCAATCACGTCTTCCCTTATGCCACGCTTTATCAGATAGGCTATGGCATTTTCGTTGCTTTCTGCCCTCTTTGGGGGAGTGAATACTCTACGCTCCTGCTTCCCGCCTAAAGGAGTGGGCGCAGGGGTTATGTTTTCATGCCTAAGAAGCTCCCCGACGGCATCCGTAAACGAAAGCCCTCTTACCTTGATAAGAAAGGTCAGTGCGTTCCTGCCGCCAATGCCCCGGCTGAACCAGTACCATTTTCCGTTTGAGATGCTTAGGCTGTCGTGCGCCCTCATTGTGAACCGCCCCGGCCCCTGAGGAACAAGCTCGCTCGGCTCCGTGCGCTTTAGGTATGTAAGAAGATCAATTTCGCCGACTGCGCGGACGGTATCTTTGTCGTAGTATGGCATTGTATTCTCCTATCTTTCGTAATCTTGCCGCTCAGTTTCTGGGTTTTCAGGCGTGTCTTCGTCAAGTTCCGGTTCCGACGTATCTTTCCCGTCTATGTCGAGCATGGCGGTGAGTTCTGCTAGCCGTTCGGTTTTCTGTTTTAGTTCATCTTCATGGGGAAACACTTTTTTAACTTCGGCTTCGGCATTTGCGACTTGCTGTCCTAATGCTTCAATCTTCGTCCTTATATCCGATAGTTTCTTTTCAAACCCGTCAAGCACATTGTTTATACGCGTGATGTTACCGAAAGAATCGCTTCCAAGCGGAACGGAGTGTGAGAGTGCGCCTTTCAGGCTGAGAATGTAATCCTTGGTAGAGGCCTCAAAATATAGGTGTATCTGAAAGCCCCGGTATGAGCCAACCGGCACAGGCGTTATTGAAGACGTGCGCCCGCATATTGCGATAAGCTCACTCCCTGCCTCGCCTTTGTCCGTAAATGTTTTACCGCAAAGCTCCATTACGAAACCGTCTTTGTCTTTTGGGGCGTTTTCCTCGCGGCGGGCAACATCTGCTTCGTAGCCGCGTTCCCGCTGCCTTGCGCTTTCGATCTGTGCGGGGTAAGCCTTAACAAGACGGTCTTCAAGCGAATATTTTTGCTCAAGGAAACTCGACCGAAGTACCTTCAGCCTTGCCACTTCAAGATCGAGGTCCATCTTCTCCTTGATATAAGGGTTGCCTGTCGCAAGCGCCTTGATCTCGGCATATGAAAGGCTTTGTTCGTCAATATCGTCGGCTGATCGCACAGGCGACTTGCTCGTCATGACTTGACTGATGAATTTCTGTTTGTTCTCGATAATCTGGTAGAGATAAGCGTCGAAGGTCTGTTCGGTGACATAGCGGTAGATGTGGACTGAATCGTTGCCGTTGCCTTGCCTGAGTATGCGCCCGCTCCTTTGTTCAAGGTCGGACGGCCTCCATGGGCAGTCAAGGTCGTGGAGTGCATAAAGCTTGTCTTGCACGTTCGTGCCCGCGCCCATTTTCATCGTGGAGCCAAGCAGGACACGCACCTTGCCGCTTCTGAGCTTTGCGAAAAGGTCCTTCTTCTGTGTTTCGGTGTTTGCCTCGTGAATGAACGCGACTTCCTCCGCCGGTATGCCGCGCCGCTCAAGCCTTCCCCTGATATCGTCATAGACGTTGAAGGCCCCATCGCCTTTTGGGGTCGAAAGGTCGCAGAAGCAAAGCTGTGTGAGCCGTTTGTCCTTGGTTTCCTCCCATATGCGGTAGATATTATCCGCACAAGCAGCAACTTTGCCGTTCTCGTTTGCGGGAAGAAGGCCGTTCATCAGACGCTCGTCAAGCGCGAGTTTGCGCCCGTCGTTTGTGATGAGCAGCATATTGTCGATGTGCGGAAGGACAGCCCTCTTCCTGACGCGGTCGGCGCGGCCAGCTAAGGCCGCCACCATTTCCTTTTGGATTTCGGACGGCGGCAGGGCGATATTGTGGAAGCTTGCCTCCGGTATAGGGAGATTCAGCATATCGGCAGTTTGGATGTCGGCAACCATGCGGAACATCGACATAAGCTCCGGCAGGTTGTAGAACTTCGCAAAGCGCGTTTTCATGCGGTAGCCTGTACCTTCGGGCGAAAGCTCAACGGCTGATACCGTTTCGCCAAAGGTCGAAGCCCATGCGTCGAAATGATGAAGCCCAAGCGAGGCAAGTTTCCCATACTGAAGGTATCGCTGCATGGTGTACATCTCTACCATCGAATTGCTGATAGGCGTGCCCGTCGCAAAGACCGTACCCCGGCTGCCCGTAACCTCATCGAGGTACTGGCATTTCATGAACAGGTCGCTTGACTTCTGCGCTTCTGTTTGCGCTATGCCGCCGACGTTTCGCATTTTCGTGACGAGGTACAGGTTCTTGTAGTAATGCGCCTCGTCGATAAAGAGGCGGTCAACGCCAAGCTGCTCAAAGGTCACGACATCGTCTTTACGGCTCTGGTCGTTCAACTTCTTTAGCTTTACAGCGAGCGCCTTCCTTGACTTTTCCATCTGTTTGACGGTGTACTGCTCGCCGTTTTGCCTTTTGACTTCTGCTATGCCTTCTGTAATATCGTTGATCTGACGCTCAAGCATTTGCTTTTGGCGTTCGGTTGACATCGGTATTTTCTCGAACTGCGAATGCCCAATAATGACGGCGTCGTAATCGCCCGTTGATATGCGCGAGCAAAACTCCCTGCGGTTCTTTGTTTCAAAATCTTTTCTCGTAGCAACAAGAATATTGGCGGAAGGGTATAGCTGGAGGAATTCCCCCGCCCACTGCTCTGTCAGATGGTTCGGAACTACAAACAGGCTCTTGTTGCAAAGCCCAAGCCGCTTGCTTTCCATTGCCGCTGCCGTCATTTCAAAAGTCTTGCCTGCGCCGACGACGTGCGCGAGGAGCGTGTTGCCGCCGTAAAGAATCCGCGCGATGGCGTTCTTTTGGTGTGGGTATAGCTCGATCTCCGGGTTGATACCGGAAAAGCGGATATGCTCGCCGCTATACTCCCTGTCACGTATGGCGTTGAAGTTGTCGTTGTAGATGCGGACAAGCTGCTGTCTACGGCCTGCGTCTTTCCAGACCCATTCCGCGAACGCGGCCTTGATTGCCTCCTGCTTGCCTCTTGCAATAGTCGTTTCTTTTTTGTTGAGGATGCGCTTTTCCTGCCCACCCTCATAGATTCTGTCAAATATGCGAACGTCACGAAGGTTTAGTGTTTCTTCGATAATCTTGTACGCGTTCATGCGTTCCGTACCGTAAATCGAAAACGACTTTACATTGCTGCGGTCGTAGCCTTTGCCTTCGATATTCCACGCTGCTGTATGCGGCGAGTAATGGGCTACTATATTGCGCCTTGAGTAGTAAGGGGGTTCAAGCAGCTCATAGATGAAGTCGTTTACCACGCTCTCAGGCAGCCATGTAGCGCCAAGCCGCACGGCAATCTCACTTGCGCCCAGATCCTCTGGTATGACTTTCTTCAGCGACTCGATATTGAATCTCAGGTTTTCTATGCTGCTTTCCAGTTCCTTGTGCTGCTCGTCAGTCACTGCTGTTATTAAGCCTTTTTCTTCGGATTCCAGCCGTTCTTCGCAGTCCTTCAGTTTCTTCCGTACATCCCCTGACAGAAACTCGTCCGCGGTTTGATATGATTGCACGCCATCGCCCATGTCGCTAAAGAAGATAACCCCGCGTAGTTCTTCAAGAAGCTCTTCCTTCGTCTTGCTACAAAGATTTGACATAAAGCCCACGTCCACGCCTGCGCGTTCTGCGATTGAAACGGCGAGGGCTTCACTTGCCGTATCGACGGAGGTTACGCTGACCGATGGGCGGATTGTCCTTTTGCTAAACATATCCGCTTTTCGTAGCAGGCCTCCTTCCTCGTCCAGCACTTCAAGCGAACAAAGCAGTGGGTAGGAGCTGTCATCAGAGAATGCCATGCTGTTGCCGCGTGAGGTCAAAAGGCCGTAATTCGCCGTATATCTGTCGTAGGCCGTGTTCAGCTCCTGCTGTGCCTTTTCGATGATTTCGTCAGAATAGCCATCGGTCTGGTAGGTAATGAGCGCCCGGGCGCAGTCGCGAATGCCGATCATGCCTTTGATTCGGTTCTCGGCAGTAGCAGACAGTTCTTGCGGGTACATACGGCTGTCCTTGCGGTAGTACACCTTCCCTTGGGTGAGCGTGTATGAAAAGTTGCGCATGCCTGGGCCTGCGGGTACGGATTCGATTTCCTCTAAAGGTTCGTCTTCTATTTCGTAGTCAGTAATCTGCGCGTGTATGTTTGTGATTGCTTCGGCAAGCTGTACTGCGAGGTCAGCGCCGATGAACGGCTTTAGTGTCGTGTCTTTCTCGTTTCCATACATGGAATCCTCGAAGACCATTTCGCCGAGCATCATTTCAGTGTTGTCAGCAAAATAGCGGTTAACGGGAACGCCTTCTTCGGTCTGCCCGAGGTTGATCCAGTCCGGCTCTGCCTCTACAACACGGTCGCGCTTTTGCAGGAATATGATGTCAGCCGTTACCGCTGTTCCCGCGTTTGCTGAAAATGCGTTGTTTGGGAGCCGGATTGCGCCGATCAGCTCTGCCCGCTCCGCAAGGTATTTGCGCACAGCAGGGTTCTGCTTGTCGAGCGTTCCCTTGCTTGTGACAAAGGCGACAATTCCGCCCGGACGTACCTTGTCCAAAGTCTTTGCAAAGAAGTAGTCGTGGATGAAAAAACTGTGTTTGTCGTACTTTCTGTCTGCCACCTGGTAATTGCCGAATGGTACGTTTCCGACTGCAAGGTCGAAAAAGTTGTCGGGGAAATCAGTGTCCTCAAAGCCTTTTATCTGGATTTCGTTGTTCTGGTAGAGCCGCTTTGCGATCCTGCCTGTCAGGCTGTCGAGTTCCACGCCATAGACTTTGCTTCCGTTCATCTTGTCAGGCAAAAGCCCCATGAAGTTGCCGGTTCCGCAGGACGGCTCGAGGATGTTGCCTTCCGAAAAGCCCATGTTTTCTATGGCCTTGTATATCGCTTTGATGACAACGGGTGAAGTATAGTGGGCGTTCAGCGTCGTAGCCCGAGCGCTTGCGTAGTCCTCCTGAGAAAGCAGCCCGGAAAGCTCCTCATATTCGTTTTTCCACGTTTCGTTAGCTTCATCGAATACTTGCGGGAGCGATCCCCAGCCGACATAGCGCGAAAGCGTTTCCTGTTCCTCCGGCGTGGCATTGCGGCCTTCTTCTTCAATGGAGTTAAGTGTCCTGATAGCGGCAATGTTCATGCCATACTTTGACTTTGCGCCGCCTATTCCAAGATTGTCATCATTGATACGGAAGTTCACGCCGCCACTAGGCTTATCACTGCCCCCTTCGTTGCCAGAGCCTTCCTCTCTCTTTTCTGGCAAATATGGTTCTTTATCCTTCTCTGGTCCTGGCAGCTTTTGCTGGGGATCTTCTATTTCAGCTCGATCTGTCTGAAAGCCTGTGCCTGATTCTTCTTCCTCAAATGAAAAACCGGAGGCTTCTTCCTCCGGCTCCTCGAACAAGGATATTTGAGTGGCGTCCGCCCTTGGCGGCTTTAGCTGTATATCAGCTCTTTCAGTACGCTTTCCTCCGCCATGTGCTTCGCTGTGTTCATCAGCCCCACCCACTTCATCTGGTCTATCTCTTTCAGGCTCTCTGTCACGCCGCTCATTTCCGCGATCTGTTTCGTTAGTTTCTCGACCCGCTCTTTCGCCGCTTTCTCTGTTTCCGTTAGATGTTCCTGTAGTTTCCCCTGCGTCATCAGGCTGAAGTAAGTTACCTTGCTGTGCTTCCGAAGGTACTCTGCTCGCATCAGGCCGTACTTCCCGAGCGGGATCGCTTCCTGCTCTTCCAGCAAATCGGGATAAAGACGGCCTTCCTTCTGTGTGTATGTCAGTTCCATCGCTCGCGCTCCTTTCTTCCTTGGCTCCGGTTTCTACTTCTGATGTGGTTTCTTCTTCGGCTTCATTATCCTTATGCACCTCTGCTTTTGCAATTGTGCGAATTTCCTTTTCACAGGCAAGGACTGTGGTGCTGATTTCACGCAGGACCATCTCGCCTATGTCGCTTGTCGCAGCTCCTATATATCCGGCCATTTCCTCCGTCGCGAAATACCCAAGCCCTTCAAAGGCGCCGCCCGGCAGAAAACTGGTCGCCCTTTTTACGCCAAGGCGGGCGAGCGTCATGTAGGCGACGCTGTTTGTGACAAGGGTTGTGAGCGCCATCTCTCGGTCGTCCTCACCAAGCATGAAAACTGGGCTGCCGTCGCTATGGCGCTCCATGTCAAGGAAGTAGTCATAAATATTGTCGGATACGGCGTTGCCTGCGGCAGAAACTACGGCTTCGCCAAGTGTATCTTTGTCCATCAATTCCCCAAAGGAGTTTTCAAGGGTTTCGATTACCGCTTTTTCATAGTCCTCTTTCATTTCCCATATGTTCACGGGGCGCGACCACTTGCTTTCGTGAGTGTCGGAAATGTCGAAGTAATGTTTGAGGCGAGGCTGTTTCACGCCCGTTTGGTCAAAGACCGCTATGCCGCGCGCCCCCCTATTGACCCATCTGCCGTATGCGCTGTTCCATCTTTCAAGCTCAAGGACGGCGGTTGCGTCCGGCCTCTGTGCATGTATAAGAACTTGCTCGTCAAAACGGCATTTGTAGTTCCGGCAAGCGGAGCGCAGGAAACGCGTCCATTCGCCCACATCCGATACGATGCTGAACAGCCCCCTTTGGTACAGCGCGTAGACCATGCTTTGCTTGCTTGCCATAAATATTTCACCTTTACCTTTCCATGCTTTGGCGCTCACGCTGTTTTTTCTGCCATGTTTCAAGAAGCCCCAGAATCGTTTCTTCCATCTGTTGCTTCGTGTAAGTCTTCGGGAAATACTTTGCAACACGGTCATGGGGTATTTTGAATTGTTCTGCCTGATTGGGTTTTTCCTCGCCCATAATGGATAAAATGACTTCGTCTGTCAGCTTCCCGTCCTCTTCAAAGCGTTTCATCTTCTGCGCTTGTGCAAGCGACGGTGTACAGGCTTCTGCCTTTATAGTGTCAAAAAGCGCCCTCTGTTTCTTTTCCGGCAAATAACTGATCTCCACTGCTGGTCTGAACGCTATTCGGCTATCGTCAACCATTGCCATGAGTTCGGGTATAAGTTCCGTAAGGCGGATATATCGGTATATTTGGTTTCTGCTATCGCCTATTTGCTCGCCTAATATTTCAGCGGATACGCGACCCGTTAAATTATTCCCCACTGGGGAATAATTTTCTTTGCTTGGCCTGCCCGCCGTCCGTTTCATCGCTTCAAGTTTCATCTTGTACGAAAATGCCTTTTCGGACGGCAGGATTTTCTCTCTTTGTAGGTTCGCGTCCACCATGCAGATGATGGCCTCATCGCGGGTCATTTCGCGGATAATCGCGGGCATTGTTTCAAGCCCCGCAAGTTCACAGGCAAATTTCCGGCGATGTCCTGATACAAGTTCAAACCGCCCGTCATCTTTTCTGCGGACTATTGCGGGCGTGCGAACGCCGTTCATTTTTATGCTGTCTACCAGCCTCATCATTTCCTCGTCTGCTTCGACGCGGAAAGGGTGGTTTGGAAAACCGTCAATCTCTGTTACTTTAATTTCATAAACCTTTTCACGACTTATGTCGTCACGTTGCTCCTGTGTCGAAAACAGGCTATCGGCTGACGGCAGGTCTAATGGAATTGCTCTTCCCATCGTCCAGCACCTCCTTTACAAGTCCTGCATATGCACCCGCGACTTTGCCGTTCTTGTCATGCTCAAAAATGCTCTTACCGACTGCGCTTGTTTCCGCCGCCGATACCGCAACGGGTATTACGCTTTCGTAGATTTTCATGCGCTGCCCGTAGCTATCTCTTATCTGCTTTGCTGTATCACGCGCAAGATTTGTTCTATTGTCGGAAAGCGTCAGTAGTGCGCCGTCGATTTTAAGCGCGGGGTTAAGCTGTGCCTGTACTTTCGCTACTGTTTTAATAAGCTGGGTCATGCCCTTTGCGGGCAGGTACTGCGCTTGAACGGGGATTATCACGCTGTCCGACGCGGCGAGCGCGTTGATTGTTATCATGCCAAGGCTTGGCATACAGTCAATAATCACATAGTCGTACTTACCTTTTACACCGGACAAAATCCGTTTAAGCGTGTACTCGCGGCTCATTGCCGTGACAAGCTGCATTTCCATTGAGGAAAGTTCGATATTTGCGGGGATAAGGTCTACGCCTTCTTCGTGATGAAGTATCGCTCCCTTAAAGTCCATCGGCTTATCATCAATGACGCTCTCGAATAACGTGGCGAGCGTCACATCAAGTTCCTCGTGATTGCGCCAACCAAGCGAGGTCGTGAGATCGCCTTGCGGATCAGCATCCACAAGCAGGACTTTCTTGCCTTCGCGGGCAAGGCCAATACCGAGGCTGGCACATGTCGCCGTCTTGCCCGTTCCGCCCTTTTGATTACAGCAGGAAATTACTTTTCCCATTTTGTATACCTCCTTTATTGTTTTTGATTTGCGGGAAATAAAAAAAGCGCCCAGGTTGGAGCGCAAAGTTATGCAGTGGTTATTAAATATCAAGCTTTACAAATGTTAGCCTCAATTTTGTTAAAGGCTTGTCATTTGTTTTTTAGCTTGTCTTTTATTTTAGCCTGGTTTTTTTCTGAAATCATACCCCTCATTGCTGTATTTTTTGAATTCCCCAATAATAATGATATTCCCTCTTCATTAGCAGATACATTACATGGCCAGTATCTATCTCGTGGTTTTTGCGTTACTGAATAATATGCTGTTTGTGTGTCAATTGATATTTTGATTACATCTCCAATACTGGCTGTGGTATGGCTAAATAAATCAGTTAGTCCTATGTTTCTGTTTTCTTCTGTTGTCAATATGATTGAAACAGGAAAGAATGAAATAACACTCAATACACCATTTGGGCATTCTCCCGTATATGATTTTACTGTGAAATCCCTGACTACTAATACTGATGAATAAGGATATACCCAAAAATACAAGTATAAATCATTGGGTTTCTTCTTGTTCTCATCAAGAAAATATTCACGCAAAGACTTGTCTATTTTAGAAGCATTATCATAAAAATCTTTAGCAGCCAATATATGTCCACAAATGGCTCGGCTAACTTTATTAATTTCTAATGAAACATATAGCTTATTAGGCAATGCGATATTTGATAATAGCACCCTACTTGTTTTTGCTATAAAATCGTTATAAGCAGGATCGTAGATAGTACCCAACACTTTATTATTACAATCATCACAAAGAGACCTGAACTTTAATCCACTCTGAAATAGTTCATCGTAACTATTATCCTGAAGAATCCCGTTGAATAGTGAGCTTACTTTAATGGAAAAGTAATTATTGCACGATTTTGGCGGAACATGATCCCATGTTAAGCGTTTTACTTGTCCACAAATATTACATTTATCTATTGGGGCTCTTTTTGCCTTTTTATAATTCATATGATTTTTTTAGTGCTTTATAAATATTTAGTTTCAAATTCGCTAATCGTCATTATCTCCGGGCGCTCTAAGTCAAGACCACCAAAATCCTTGTCGCCAGTGATAAATACATCTACATCGGCAATAACCGCTGAGGCTAATATCGGATAATCCTTTTTATCACGAACTTTCGGGTAAATATCCTCATCTATTTCAGCCGGAGCCT
>Ga0099364_10002873_pt1 | contig 27214 bp, 23 predicted proteins | sample TergutTh196P3_FD_73070 | JGI IMG/M metagenome (GOLD analysis project Ga0099364, IMG submission 73070) | Microcerotermes parvus P3 segment gut microbial communities from Pointe-Noire, Republic of the Congo - Th196 P3 | ecosystem: Host-associated > Arthropoda: Insects > Digestive system > Gut ... | reverse complement strand
CGGAATTGCCCCCCCTACCTTTTCCGAGTGCTCCCTTTTTTTAAAAAATCCCTTTTTTTCCCCCCCCCCCCCGTACAATAAGCAAAAAAAGTCGCATACCCTATACACAACCGGCGGTTTTCAAGCAGCAGCTATTGCTTTTTTCTTTCTTTATTTTTCTTTTTATACATTATTTTTATCACGAAGGAACGCCGGAAACCCCTGTTTTGAGGGGTTTCCGGCGTTTTTTTTATAGATCAACAAAGAAAAGGAGTTTTCAATGAAAAACACATTGAAGCATTTTGGGATTATCGCTATTACGGTTATAATCGTACTTGTAATTACAGGATGTCCGAATGGTACGACAGGATTTACTGTTGTCTTCGATTCGCAGGAAGGCAATCTTGTAGCTCCGGTAACAGGAGTTAATTACGGTGAGATAATCAGCAAGCCGACCAGCGACCCAACCCTTGATGGTTTTATATTCGGCGGCTGGTTTAAAGAAGCAGCCTGTACAAACGAATGGATTTTTGCAACCGACAGAGTTTTTGGCAATATTACCCTTTATGCCAAGTGGATAGCCGCCTACCCCTCCGGTATACCCGGTGTTAACTTGACAACTAACCCGGACGGCACTTACAGTGTCAGCAACTCACAGGGCGCATCGGGAAATATTGTCATACCAGAATGGATAAACGGCATACAGGTAACAGCGATTAATAGCTATGCATTCCAAGGAAGCAGCATTACCGGTGTAACAATCCCTGCAAGCGTAACCGTTATTGGTGAGTGTGCGTTCAGGCACAATGAAAACTTGGGAACCGTAACATTCGCAGCCAACAGCAGTCTTGAAACTATCGGCGAATGGGCATTCTCAGACACCGGTCTTTCAAGCATAACAATCCCTGCAAGCGTAACCGGTATTGGTGATAATGCGTTCAAGCACTGTGAAAACCTTGGAACCGTAACATTCGCAGCCAACAGCAGTCTTGAAACTATCGGCGAATGGGCATTCGCAGAGAGCGGTCTTTTAAGCATAACAATCCCTGCAAGCGTTACCGCAATCGGCAATTGCGCGTTCAGGAGTGAAAGTCTAGTGACTGTAACATTTGAACCCAGCAGCAAGCTTGAAATTATCGGCGAATGGGCATTCTTAGACACCGGTCTTACAAGCATAACAATCCCTGCAAGCGTAACCACTATTAATAATTGCGCGTTCAGGAGTGAAAGTCTAGTGACTGTAACATTCGAACCCGACAGCAAGCTTGAGACTATCGGCGAATGGGCATTCTCAGACACCGGTCTTTCAAGCATAGAAATCCCTGCAAGCGTAACCGCTATTGGTGATAATGCGTTCAAGCATTGTGAAAGCCTTGTATCCGTAACATTCGCAGCCAACAGCAGTCTTGTAACTATCGGCGGTCACGCATTCGCAGAGGGTGGTCTTAAAAGCATAGAGATCCCTGCAAGCGTAACCAGCATTGGAGAATCCGCATTCGTTAGGTGCTACGACCTTGAAACCGTAACATTCGCAGCGAACAGCAATCTTAAAACTATAGGCGTTTGGGCATTCGGAGAGAGCGGTCTTAAAAGCATAACAATCCCCGAAGGCGTAACTTCTATAGGCGAAGGGGCATACATAAGGACAAATCTTTCAAGCATAGAGATTCCTGCAAGCGTAACTGTTATTGGCAATGGTGCGTTTCAGCACTGTGAAAACTTCGAAACCGTAACATTCGCAGCTAACAGCAGTCTTAAAACTATCGGCGTTTGGGCATTCGGAGATAGCGGTCTTAAAAGCATAGAGATCCCTGCAAGCGTAACCAGCATTGGAGAAGCCGCATTCATTAAGTGTTACAACCTTGAAACCGTAACATTTGAATCCGGCAGCAATTTTGAAACTATAGAGAATTGGGTATTCTTTGATAGCGGTCTTACAAGCATAGAAATCCCCCCAGGAGTAACTTCTATAGGCGAAGGGGCATTCGCCGAGACTAATCTTTTAAGCATAGAGATCCCTGCAAGCGTAACCGTAATCGGAGACTTTGCGTTCGCCTGGAATTTTGACACCCTTACAACTGTAACATTCGCAAGCGGCAGCCAGCTTCAAACTATAGGTAATTGGGCATTTCAACTTGCCGCTATTGAAGAAATAACAATCCCTGCGACCGTTACCGCTATCGGCGAATATGCGTTCGTTGATTGTGAAAACCTTGAAACCGTAACATTCGCAAGCGTAAGTCAACTGAAGACTATAGGCAATTCGGCATTCAAAGACACCGGTCTTTCAAGCATAACAATCCCTGCAAGTGTTACCGTTATCGGCGAATATGCGTTCGTTAATTGTGAAAAACTTGAAGAAGTAACGTTCGAAAACGGAAGTCAGCTTGAAACCATAGGCGATTTGACATTCCTAAATACCGGTCTTAAAAGCATAATAATCCCTGCAAGCGTAACCGCTATCGGTCAGAATGCGTTCAATGATTGTCTTGATCTTGTAAGCGTAACATTCGAGCCCGGCAACCAACCTAAAACTATAGGCAATTGGGCTTTCGAAAAAACCGGTCTTTCAAGCATAACAATCCCCGCAAATGTAACCACTATTGGCCCGGGTGCGTTCGGTCAGAGCCATAACCTTAAAACCGTAACCTTTGAAGGAAATAATACGAACTTCGCAGCAAGCTCATTCCCAGACAGAAACCTGCGTGCAGAATATGGAACCAAAGGCGCAGGGACTTATGAACTATCCGGGGAGCCGGAGGAGTACATACCTTCAAATTACAACTACCGTATAACAGGAAATTTTGCTGGGTGGACTGATTTTTATGAAAGTGAATACATGATGGAAAAAGTCTTCTCGAGCGATCCCAGAATCAGTGCAATTTCAAGTGTATTAGCAGACGCATTGGATATTTATTTATATGAATATACGCCTGATACTGCAAATCCGGCTGATTGGAATGTTGAGTATTCCGGAATCAGTGTTAACGGTAATTTTGCAGTAAAATTCATAAGACTTGTACGCGCTGAGTATTTAGAAGAAGGCTGGGATTTTGATATGTGGATACCAAGCAACGAAGCCAAAGGAGTTACGAACCTGACCCCCGATACAATGTTTGTACCAATGGACCGAAGCAATGAAGCGCGCGATGCGGCAGGAGACGGGCTTGGAAGCTACAACGACAACCCTGTTCTTTTACAACCGGGCACATACTACATTGTATTTGCTGTAATGAACGACAGAACCAGAGCTGTTGGAGCAATTCTGAAATAACAGCAGTTTAGGTGCGGGGTTCCCCGCACCTAAAAAACGGTGCCTGTCATTGGTCAGTTTGTCTACAATACTGCTGCGATTTCTTTATGAACCCACTCACTGATAATATCAGCGGGGGTTTTTCTAGCGGCTATAGCTTTAGTCAGCAGCCAATCCGCCGAAAGACTGTCAATAGTCAGGGAATGGGCGGTTTTACGCTTTTGAGTAAAGAAGCCTGTCCCATTTGGTCCTGGAACCGGCGGGTTTTTGGTGTAATAATCGTCCCAGTAATTCGCTTCTTCTTCGGTCATTCTTGCCATAATAGTTCCTTATTTAATCAAATGAAAATATATACTCCTGCATTTCATAACATGGAATACATTTATGGTTTTATCGTCAATGAAATTATACAGAATCTCAAGCGGGTTGCCATTGCGATCAAAACCAATAAGCAAATACTTGTCATTATGCGGCGGCTTTCCTTCATTGAACCAACCATCGTATTTGGCTGTATCAAAAGCCCACCGAATATCAGCTTCGGTAAATCCGTGACGGAATGCTGCTTCATTAAACTCAATGACAATATCCATGAGAGAAATATAATATGAAAACAAGGAATTTGCAACTACGGGGAAAATGGTGCCTGACATTGGTCAGTTTGTCTTTACCCGAACTAGGCAAAAGCACCCAAACACGCGCCGGTAGTCCGGCGAATTCATGAAAATAGGTTTCCGTATGCGTTTACTTTGTTTTTACCTGCTATTTGCTATTTGAAAAAAAGGGGGTATAATTAAAAGAGGAGGATGGTATGAACATCATAATTGAATTCAATTCCTCTGCTTTTCAGCATGGTTTTACAGAAGCCAATATACGACACGCTATTTTAAATGCTGTTGTTTACGATGATATTTGGGACGAAGTTTCAGATAAACATCTACTTTTGGGTTTTGACAATAACGGTAGATTACTGGAAATAATGTATAATGTGATTGATGAACAAAGTATTAACGTATTCCATGTTATGAAATGCCGGAGTATTTATTTTCATTTATTGAATAATTAATTAGAGGGAGAAGGAAGTTATGCCAAGAATGACTGAAGAAGAAGCATGGAAACTTGCTGAGGAAGTGGAGAAAAATCCGCCTAAAGTGTCTGGTGATGGGAAAAGCGGGTTCTTTATGAAAAACAGGGGAAATATTTTTATTGTAAGCGATGTTTCTGCCGCATATCTTCGCACCCGTGCCAATGCTGCTCATAAAACCCCATCGGAATTTATTGATGAACTAATACGAAGCGAAATTTTAAGGGAAAGTGAAGCGGTAGCGGTGTGAGGCTAAAGCAAATTGTGAACAAAAAAGGTGTCATTGGTCAGTTTGTCTTGGTGCGGGGCTCCCCGCACCTAAACTCCACAATACGTGTCTTCATTCTTATGCCCTGTTGACATTTATTTTTATATGATCAATTATGATATACAGGAAGTGGGCGCCGTACCCAAGTGGTAAGGGAGCGGTCTGCAAAACCGTTATGCATCAGTTCAAATCTGATCGGCGCCTTTTAAAATGGATGACTCACATTCATATTTTATTGTTCTCGTTGTTTTTCTTTTTGTCTTGTTATGTTTTTCTGCTTTTTTTTCAGCATGCGAAACGGCGTTTTCTTCTCTAAACAGGATTAAGTTAAAAAACCTTGCTGTAAAAAGTAAAAGAGCGCGTCTTGCGCTAAAAATGCTTGATGCCTATGACAAGATTCTTTCTACTGTTTTGATTGGGAATAATATTATCAACATTACTGCATCTGCGCTTGCTACTGCTCTTTTTATTGATTTGTTTGGGGCAAGAGGAGTCAGCATTGCCACACTTGTTATGACAGTATTGCTTCTTGTTTTTTGCGATATTTCTCCAAAGACTTTGGCGAAAGAAACGCCGGAGTTAACCGTTCTAAGGAATGCGCCGCTTTTGCAGTTTTTTGTTTATATTCTTTTGCCGGTTAATTTTTTGATGAGCGCCTGGAAAAAATTTCTTATGAAAATTTTTCCGGTTAAGATCGATCGTTCAACTACAGAGGATGAATTTTTAACATATGTTGAAGAAGTCCGCCAGGAAGGTGTTATCAATAAACGGGAAGAACAGATGATTCGTCAGATGATTGAATTTGACGAATTAAAAGCTTCGGAAATTTTTACCCCGCGTATTGATGTTGACGCAGTTTCTGATGCAAGTACAACAGAAGAAATCGATCGTAAATTTGTCGAAACAGGATTTTCCAGACTTCCTGTTTTTAAAGACACAATCGACAATATAACAGGAATTATTTTACTAAAGGATTTTTATCACGAAGTTATGAAAGGTTTTAAAACACCTGCCGAAATTGTTAAGCCTGTTGTTTATGTTACAAAAACAATCAAGATTGACAAACTCCTTCGTACATTGCAAAAAAAGCAATCGCACCTTGCCGTAGTGGTAGATGAACACGGCGGCACTCTGGGAATTGTTACCATAGAAGACATCATCGAAGAACTTGTTGGAGAAATTTGGGACGAACACGATAAAGTAATTGAGCCTGTGAGAAAAGAAAATGATGGAAGTTTTACTGTGCTTGGCAGTTTAAACTTTAAAGATATGCTTGACGCTTTTTCGCCTGAAAGGCAGTCATTTAATTCTGATGAAATTCCCGGCACAACTGTTGCCAACTGGATCATGGAAACACTTGGAAGATTGCCCCAAATAAACGAAGTTTTAACATGGAATGGTTTGACAATTGCTGTAATTAAAGTTATAAAACAAAGGGTAATGGAAGTAAACATTACTGTTGACGTTGATAAAGGAAAATAAAATTTTCGGAGGAAAAACATGAAAAGAAAAGGCCTGCTATTACTGGTTGTCTTTTTACTGACGGGCGTTCTGTATGCGGCAGGAATTCGCGATGCAGACAGAAACGGCGAACTTATTCTGCTCCACACAAATGATCTGCATGGAAATCTGCTGCCAAACGGCGGAAGGGGCGGAGTTGCTGAAATTGCGGCATTTGTAAATGCGGTAAGGGCGGTCAATCCGAATGTGCTTTTGGTAGATGCAGGAGACTTTAACACAGGAAGCGCGCTCTCCAACATGTACAGTGCAGAACCTGATATCCGCGCAATGAATCTTATGGGGTATGATGCCGCTGTTTTTGGAAACCATGAATTTGACGGAACTATGGAAAAATTGAATACCCAGATTGCCCTTGCGGATTTTCCGTTTGTTTCTTCAAATATCATGACACAAAACGGTTCATATCTTGGGGGTAACAGGTATGTTGTTAAAAATTACGGCGACTTTACCGTAGGCGTATTTGGAATTACAACACTTCGCACACGTTTAATCGCAAGCCCCGATAGATCGCTTGTTTTTATTAACGAAATCGAAGCTGCTCAGGAAGTTGTAGACATTTTGCGTAATATAGAAGGAGTTGACATTGTTATTGCTTTAACACATCTGGGGAATATTCAGGAAACAAATGAGCACATAACGTCTGTCGAACTTGGAAGAAGAGTTGAAGGAATTGATATTATTGTTGACGGACACTCTCACTCTTTTATGGAAGAACCAATCAGAACAGGCGATACATGGATCGTAAGCGCAAATGAATGGGGAAAATATGTGGGTTATGGAAAGCTGACAATTACAGGCGGAAGGCTTGCTGACTTTACATGGGCGTCGGTACCTATAGGCCCCGATCCCGCGGTTAGCGCAATGCTTGCGCCTTATGTTGAAGGAGCAAGCGTTATTTTAAGAGAAGTAATAGGGCAGGCAGCCGACACATTTATATTCGGAAATCGTTTACCCCGTTATGAGGAGACAGCTATTGGTAATATGATCACCGATGCAAATGCCTGGTTCTTCAGGGAAGCCGGTCAGCAAATTGATTTTGCTTTCCATAACGGCGGGAATATACGCGCCGAACTTCCTCAAGGACCGATTACGCGTGAGCAGATTTTGACAATTCTGCCTTTTGATAACTATCTTTACATTGTTTCAATGACGGGTTCTGAAATTATTCAATTGTTTGATTTTATTGCAACAATTCCGCAGGGTAACGGCGGCTTCCCGCAGTTCTCCGGCGATGTACGCTACACCATCGATAAAACTGTAGGAGAAGGGATAATCAGAAACCTTACAATCGGCGGACAGCCTGTTGATCCAAACAGAATTTACAGGTTCTGCACCAATGATTATATTCTTGGAGGCGGCGACGGTTATGCTGTTATGAGCAATGCGGCAGATCCTTTTAATACTTCGCTTTTGCTTTCGTATGTTGTGATAGAATATGTAGCTGCACTCGGCGGAACAATCACCCCGTCTCTTGACGGAAGATTAAATATAATTGGCGGCATTGAACCGTAATTAATTAAGCTGAGTTATCGCTTCCTTGTACATTTCGATGTATTTTTGCGCGGAACTTTCCCATGAGAAATCCTGGGACATTCCGCGCTTTCTCATTTTTTCGATAACATCGCGGCGGTTGTACCATGCCCAGACTGCCCATCCCACTGTGTTGTAGATAGATGACGGATTAAGCTGATCGAACATAAAGCCGGTTCCTTCGCCTGTAGTTTCGTTAAAATTTTCCACAGTATCAACAAGGCCTCCGGTTTTCCGTACAATTGGGAGAGTTCCGTAAACAAGGGAGTACATCTGGTTAAGGCCGCATGGCTCGTAACGGCTTGGCATAAGGAAAAAATCAGAACCCGCTTCGATAAGATGGCTCAGTTCTTCGCTGTAGCCGATTTTTGCCTTAAAATTGGAAAGGCGCGAGGCAAGGCTTAAAATCTCGTTTTCGCACCAGTGTTCGCCGGAACCAAGAAGCACCATCTGTAAATCCATGTCCCTGCAGATTGACCAGGCAGACCCGTAGGTTGGACCAAACAACTCGCCAACTCCCTTTTGATCCGTCAGCCGGGTTACCATCCCGATAACAGGCACATTTGGATCCCGGGGAAGACCAAACTCTTTCTGGAGCATTTCTTTTGCTTTTGCCTTTCCAGACATATCCTTTACAGAATAGGTTTCGGGGATTAGCTTGTCCTTTGCAGGATTCCATACACTGTAATCAATTCCGTTCAGAATGCCGGAGTAATCGTCTGCGCGGTAGCTGAGTACGCTGTCAAGTCTGAAGCCGTGCGCCTGTGTTTTTGTTTCTTCGGCATAGTTAGGTGAAACTGTGTTGAGTTTATCCGCACTGTAAAGACCGGCCTTCAGCATGTTCATCATGCCCCAGTCTTCAAAACCGGAAATGTAAAAAACATCCCACCCAAGACCTGCATAATCAAAATTGTCCTTGTGGTAAATTCCCTGATAGCCAAGATTGTGAATTGTAAGCACAGAAACTGTTTTTTCAAAACCGCCAGCGCTTCCCGGAACTCTTTCTGCAAATTTTAAATAAACCGGCGCAACTGCAGAAGGCCAGTCGTGCGCATGAAGCACATCGGGGAACCATTCAATCTTGCGGCAAAGCTGGAACGCCGCACGGCAGAAAAAAATAAAACGGCGCGGATTATCCATAAAATCGGTTTCTGTTTGGTTTCCGTAAATGCCGTCCCTTCCAAAGAAAATTTCGTGATCAATAAAATAAACTTTAACAGGATTTTTTTTAGTTGTGCCCGGCATATCGGTAGAGTAGATTGCGCTCCATTCTTCAATGCCGCCGCCCATCGGCGTTCCCATTGCTTCCGGCAGCAGTGTCAGCTTATCCCGATCGATATTGTAATAACGCGGAATCACGATTCGTACATCATGACCCAGTTTTGCAAGATTTATGGAAAGTGCGGAAACCATGTCGGCAAGACCGCCGGTCTTCGCCCACGGAACGGCTTCGCTGGAAACCATCAAAATTTTCACTTAACAACCCCTCCGCGAAGCCTTTCCAGAACGGCTTCGCTGGAAACCATTAAAATTTTCATTCCACGGCTCCTTTTTAGAAATTTTCCGCTATTTTAAATTTGTTGTCGCTTAGGATGCTCAGTCCTTTTTCGTGATCTTTCAATTTAAAAATAACTACGGCTTTTCCCACCTGACCTTCAAGTGATGCATAGAGGTATTCAATGTTTACCTGCGACTGCTGGAACACGTCCATCAATTTTGCAAGGCTGCCGGGTACGTCTTCGATTTCCACCGCAACCACATCTGTCTGCCGCGTTGTAAAACCTGCGCCGTTAAGCGCATCGACAGCTTCGGGTGTTTTGTCGGCGATGAGGCGCAGGATTCCAAAATCCGCAGTGTCTGCAATGCTGATTGCGCGTAAGTTTACATTTGCATTTGCAAGTGTTTTTGTAACTTCGCTCAATCTGCCCGTGGTATTTTCAAGAAAAACCGATATTTGTTTTATTCCCATTTTCATCTCCTCTTTTATATTTTTCTGTTGTCGATAACTCTTTTTGCTTTTCCGATGGAACGTTCAATTGTCTTGGGCTCCACCAACTTCACTTTTATGCCGATCTGCAGCTTGCTTTTCATTGCCTGTTCGATGCGGCTTCGCAGATTTTCAAGCCCGCGTGTTTCATCGCTGAAAAGTTCTTTTTTTACTTCAACCTGTAATTCAACTTCGTCAAGATGCCTGTCGCTTCGGTTTACAATGATAAGATACTGAGGCTCTGTTCCTTCGATTTCGATTAACGCTTGTTCGATCTGGCTTGGGAAAACATTCACTCCGCGGATGATCAGCATGTCGTCGGTTCTGCCGAAAAGGCGCCTCATGCGTATTGTCGTGCGTCCGCAGGTGCAGGGTTCAGTAATAAAACTTGTAATGTCCCTTGTCTTGTAGCGTAACAGCGGCGTTCCTTCCCTTGTAATGGTGGTGAAGACCAGCTCTCCTTTTTCTCCCGGAGGTACGGGTTTTCCTGTAGCCGGATCGATAATTTCCGGGTAGAACATATCTTCGTTTATATGCAGTCCGTTCTGGGCTTCACATTCAAATGCGACGCCGGGCCCGATAATTTCCGTTAGGCCGTAGATATCGTAAGCCTTCATGTTGTAGCGTTCTTCGATTTCGGCGCGCATGTTTTCGCTCCAGGGTTCCGCTCCGAAACATCCTTTGCTTATGGGGAGAGCGCGAAGATCGATTCCTGCTTCTGCAGCTTCTTCCGCCATGAACAGGGCATAGGACGGGGTGCATGTGAGCATCGTTGAGCCAAAGTCTCGGAGTACCATTAGCTGGCGTTCTGTAAGGCCGCTGGACATCGGCAGAACTTGTGCGCCGATTGTAACAGAGCCGTAATGCACTCCAAGGCCGCCTGTGAAAAGACCGTAGCCGTAACAGTTTTGAACGATGTCGTCGCGGGTGCAGCCTGCGCCTGCCAATGTTCTTGCCATTGACTGCTGCCAGATTTCCAAATCTTTGTAGGTGTATTCGTTTACTACGGGTTTTCCCGTTGTGCCGGAGCTCATGTGAACTTCTACAATTCTGTCCTGCGGGCAGGCGCGAAGACCAAACGGATAATTTTCCCGAAGATCATCTTTGGTTGTAAATGGAAGTCTTTCGATATCCGTGATGCAGTGAATATCTTTTGGCTTTACGCCAAGTGAGTCCATTTTGTTCCGGTAAAACGGCACTTTTGAATAAAGTGTTTCCACCATATTTTTGAGCGCGGCAAGTTGAAGTTTTACACGCCTTTGTGTGTCCATACATTCATATTCAGGGTTGAAAATCATGTTACCTCCATTTTGTTAAACATCTTGTTAAAGCAGTATTGATCTTTCCGCCGCAGCAAGGTTTTCATCCATTCTGCGTAAACGTCTGCTTAAATCCCGTGCAAGATTCATTATTATTAAAGAAAAAATGTTAATATCCATTTTGTAAATTGCGCGTAATTCCTTATTGGACACCGACATTGCCGTAATTTGCGATAAAGCTTTTATTGAAGCGACAGCCGGCATAACATCGAGTACTTCTATCTCGCCGAAATTTTCGCCAATTCCGAATTTTGCAAGAAGAGTGTCTCCCTTTAGAACTGCTACCTGCCCTTCAAGAAGGAAATATATCCTGTCGTTAAGGTCGCCCTCTTTGATTATTATATCGCCCTCGTTGTATTCATCCAGTCTAAGGTGCGGAACGACGCTTTCTATCTGGTCTTTCGTAAGACCTCCAAAGAGAGCGTACTTCTGCAGTTTTTCCGCTTGTACCATTATTTTATGGTAACGTAATTCCCTGTTTTTGGCAAGGGAAAAAGGAGCATTGGTGCTAGGTAAGGGTTGTTTTGTCGTTTAGAAATGTTTTGCTTCGAAAGATGTCTGCGTGGGCTGCTGCGGAAATCCCTTTCGAGGGCTGATGTCGCCAAATGATTGCTGGTCATGTTATATTCTCCCTTTCATTTTGATGCTTGGTTAAACTCGGTTGGCTCCAAACGCCCTCTACAGGGTTTTCCTCAGCCGCCCAACAAGGCTTTTTCCAGCATACAAATCAATATTCAACATGGTGCCAGGCAAGGGTTGTTTTGTCTAAACACTTTACGTGTTTAGACAAATTGGGGGGTTACAGGCACTTTTTTCTTTGCCTCGATAGTTCTTTCATCTGTTTTCTCATAATCATAATATTTCTCACAATCATAATAATCATCCTCTATTAACAATTGATTAACTTCATCTTGTGAAAGTACTTCTGCCATTGTTTCTTCCTTTGTTTTCACATTTGAGTTTTTGCCATATTTAAAAGTTCACGAGCGTTGGCATCATTAGGGTTCAATTCCAAGATACGCTCACAATCCTCAATAACATGAGCTTTATCGCCTTTCTGATCATACGCAATAGCACGTTTCCAGTAGGCATCAGCAAGTTTTTCTTTTAGCTTGGCATCATCCAGATTTGCTTTTTTAAAATCTTCGATAGCCTGATTGCAGTTTTCTATTTTTCCTATTTCAAGATTTGCCATTCCGCGTCTTTTAAAAGCAAAACGATGATTCGGCTCGTTATTAATAGCCTCACTGTAGGCTTTGACGGCTTCGGCATATTCCCTCTTGGAGTCAAACAGTAAGCCGCTTATGTAATAAGCCGAAGCAAGGATATTTTTCGCCGAATCGTGGCTGCTTTTTGGTGCTTGGGTATATTCCGCGATTATTTTGCCTACATCTGTTATTTCTTCCAGCTTGACCCCAAAGAGCTCTTCCATTACTTTTGCTCTGCTTTTAGCCTCATTTACACATGATTCAGCCATCTTTTTTTGTTTTTGGACAGTTCTCTTCACTATTTCAATCATTTCTTTAAGCTTTGTGTCTTCCGGGTTTAAACGAAGCGCTGTTTCAAGATCGGAAAGTGCTTCTTCATCTTTATCCAAAAAATAATTCGCCATCCCCCGATAGTAAAAGAGGAAGTCATCTTGTTTGTTTAGAGCTATAGCACGAGTATAGTCTGCTGCTGCCTTCTCCCACTCACAAAGAAGAAAATATGAAGATGCGCGGCCAGCATAGGCCGCCCCATTTTTCGAGTCCAGCTCTATTGCACGGTTAAACTCTTTTATAGCTTCTTTATAATTGAAGATATCTTTATATTCATAGCCTCTATCAGAGTGCGAAGAACTTTCTATTTTCATAAGTTCCCCAATTGCTTGTTGAAGTACTTGTTGAAGTTCCGGGTTATCGGGCTGAAGCTTCAGAGCCGCTTCAAAACTCTCAATTGCCGGGCCGGTTTTCCCTTCCTCGCAAAATGTACAACCCTGACGGATATATTCATCAAAATCCATGAAAATCTCCTTTGCAATGTTTGTGCCGTCATTGACATAATAAAAACCTCATACGAGGATTTTAGGAACAAATTTATTACCGTTAGGGCTCATTCCCTTTACTCTGACTTAACGGATTATTGGATCGCCGATAAAAATTGATGAGCCAAAATTTGAGTTCAATTTAATAGGTAATAGCTACCCCAGCAAAGCAGGGGGATTACTATTGCATTTTTATTTCTCTTTTTTTGTTAAAAACAATGACCACCAATTTTCTTCGTTACATAATGCTATTATTGTTTTCCCATCAGAAGTTATTGAATAGTCAAATGACATCATCCTTCTTGTTCCTTTACTAATAGCTAAATGTTTATCTGTAATTCCATATTTGTAACTACCAGACATATCCACTTCATCACCTCTTACATTTAAGGTACCATCAGCATTAAAGTCCCATGTGCCTCTGCAAGCACCATTTTCAGTCCAAGTGCCGATAATTTTTTGCTCATTATTCATAAAAACTTCCTTTGCGCTTAAAGCCCGCATGGCTGTTCGATTGTTTCTGTCCAACGGACAGTATTCAAAACACTGAAAACTTCAGTGTTTTGAATCCATATTACTTACACGCCTTTAGGAATATTACCTAAAGCCTAAACAGCCGGTTTAACATAACAAATACCTCATCACTTATTGCCTTGTATTTTGCGCAACAATTTTTGCTTTTTATTTCTTTCGAATCTTGACAGGTTTATCCTTAAAAAATATACCAACTAGTATTAAAGCAGGAATTAAACAAAGTATATTTACAATAATTGTAAATATAAATGTAAATATAAATGAAAAAAATCCAGAGCTTAACCATATAGACACTGTAATTGTTTGAACTAATACTGTAATTATAAAAAAAACTAATCCTAGACTACCATCTGAAGATGTAGCTATGTCTAAAGGCTTCATTATGATTACCGATGCCAAGGCATATATTACCATGGGGGAACACCCCTTAATAATAAAATCAACAAAACTATCAGAATCAGATGTCCATGGAGTACGAATTATATCTGTCCCAAAAAGTATCCAAAGATAAACAACACTAAAACAAAGATTCAAAATAATATCTATTTTCGATGTTACTCTCTCTTTTTTTTCTTTTTCATTGTATATTAAATAATATTGACTACATAAACTTTCACACTGAATACAAAAACTTGTTGCTTCATTATAGTTAGTCAAATTTTTGAATATTTCAGCAAGCGATTTGTATTTATCAGCTAATTCCTTGTAATTAAATGTGTAAAAGCCAGTAGTGTAAGTGTTATTTAGTTCTTTAAATTCCAAAACAGCTTTATCATATATAGCTTTTCTCTCTGCCTCGGCTTTTGCTACAGCTGCTTTTTCCTCTGCCTCGGCTTTTGCTACAGCTGCTTTTTCCTCTGCCTCGGCTTTTGCTATAGCCGCTTTTTCCTCTGCCTCGGCTTTTGCTATTGTTGCTTTCTTCTCATTTAAGGCTTTTTCAACAATGGGAATAATACGTTTGAAGTCCTCGGCATAATCAAGTATATCAAAATAGGGGAGTTCTTCGCAAAAGTTTGATGGTATGTTCAACTCTAAATATACACCAAACAAAGCAAGTTCAGACAGTATGCTTTGTATGTGTTCATAGTCGTTTTTTGCAGGTATAAATTCTGCTTTTTTTAGCTTGTTAATTATATTATTAAATTGTTCTCCAATACTTGAAAAATCACTGTCTATTGCTAACTTGACGCTATACGCTTTGTCCATTTTGATGAGATCAACCAAGTCCGAGAGAGCGCCCTCTGTATCTCCCAATAATACTTTACAACGGGCAGTATTGTACCGCGCTTCCAGCATTTTGTCAGAATAAGCCCAGGATTTTTCATAATCTTTTTGTGCTTCAAGAAGGAATACCCTTGCCTCGTCTAGTTTTCCGGCAGCTTCAAGCTCATAGGACTTGAAGCGTTTCGCCTGACCTAGATAAAACAGAATCCCGGAGGCAAGTGGTTTGGGATTAGGAATATCGGGAATATTCATATCCATATAAGGTTCCAGGGATGCGCCACAATGTGTCAAAGTACGGCTTATTTCATTGTATGTTTTTTCTGAAACATCAGTCATTATTGTTACATTTTCGAATTCCGTAAGTTCCACAAGATCCTTTGCTTCTTTTAATCCTAATCCAGTAATTGCTCTTACTTCCTTTATAAGAGCATGTTTTTGAGGTTCATCATAGGATTTTATGACAATGCTGCGGTTCTTTGCAGATGCGTACTTTACAGATGCATATTTTCTCAATAAGTTGTTATACTCTATTATTTCCGGTGAGTTATTATACTCTGCTATTTCCGGGCTGATATATTTTGCAGTGTTGGCTAACGCGATTATAGCGTCGTCAAGGTTTATGACATCGCTGTATTCTCCCTTGCCGCGCAGGTACATTATTCCCAGCAGATACCAAGAACGATAGTCGGTCTTGTCCTTTTCAAGCGCCTGCTTCAGGTAGTCCCTCGCTTCTTCGTAAAAACCCTTGAGATAAGCTCTTGCCCCATCGCGGTAGAATTCCCGCGCCTCGGTTCGGCGGGGATTGTTGGCAATATCTGCAAGAACATCCAGTCTGTCGCAGATCGCCTCTGACATTTTGAAGGTTGCATCAATGATCGCTACGGAACCTGCCGTAAACAACACGCCTAATTCGCCAAGCCGGTATTCAATCTCGTCAAAACCTGATTTTAACGTGTTGTTGACATTGCCAAGCATTCCCGTCACCACGCTGGTCTGGTTGTTAACAGCGGCTATTTGAGCCACACCAATCACCGCGTTTGCTTTTATTTGCCGATCGGCGTTGTCCCTTATTGCATTAGCAATAGTGCGGGTGCTGTCCTGTATCAATGCTTTTTGCATATAGATATGGTAGTCCATACCTTTTGCAATTTGGCGACTGTAGTCAAATGGTACTAATTCTTTAGCCATTATAATTTCTCCTTATATAGTTGTACGGGATCCCGGCTTTGGAGTTTTGAACTCCGGCGTTTTAATCGAACGGAACCGCAACGCGGTGACAAGGGCACTTTCTTACACAAGCAATTACCATTCCACAGAAGCTACTATCCAGCGTTGAGTATATAAAGGCCCCCGATTATCATTTTTGAGTTCTAGTTGTATGTGTTCATCAGTAATATACCTTTTAACCATACCGAATAAAGCTTCTGACAATTCATGTCTATTACTGGCTGTAGCCAACGGCCCATAATTACGGGGAGTTATTTCATCTCTTGCATCTGTCCACAAATGGAACCATTCACAAGTCGAAGTTTCTCCTTCCTTTGCTGCTTTAGCAGCTTTAATCTGAATTTCTTTCATTAATTGCTGAGCAATCTCTTGAGGGTTACAATATCGTAAAACCTCTTTTTCCAGATCGTTTTTTCCCTCTTGAGTTAATTTTCTCAATTTGTTTAAGTCCATTGTTTACTCCTTCTAGCAGTTCGATTGTTTCCTGTCCAACGGACAGTATTCCGTACACTGAAAACTTCAGTGTACGGAATCCGTATTACATACAGGCCTTTAGGAATATTACCTAAAGCCTATACAACCAGTTCAGCCCCATACGAAGCCGTCCGGCGGTTTAACATTTGCACAGACACATCCTCTATCGTTGTACCCGCAAGCCTATTAACGCTGCCTTAACACCGAATAGTCGGCAAGGCAGTTACCTCCTATTAACCGTTTTGCTTTTTAACTGCATTTTTAAACAGTTCACATTTCGTACAATCTTGTTTTGACATACAATACTTTTCTTTTCTGGAGGAATCTACGGAATCTAAACCTCCGCGAGCTCTGCAATATTGACCAGAGAAATAAGGACAAACACCCATATTTTTTCCTTTGCGCTTAAAGCCCGCATGGCTGTTTGATTGTTTTCTGTCCAACGGACAGTATTCACAACACTGAAAACTTCAGTGTCTGGTTATTAAGATAATCCGATGTTTCCCGAATTGCAGCATCCAATTCATCCGGCTGGAAAACAGGGGGCGGGCTTCCGCCGCAGGCTGAAATAACAGCGCAAAGCAAAATAAATCCAACCATTACGGTGGAAAACCCTGTTTTTTTCTTTTTCATAAAAACTCCTTATTTATGCCACTTTTATCGTTACCCCGCCGTCTAATAGGCGGCATCCTGTCCGAAGGACAGGGGCAATTGTCTCTTATCAACCGTTTTGCTTTTTGATTGCGGTTTAAAAATCCCCCCATAAGGTTCATTATTGGTTGATTATCACATTTTTATGGTACTTTGTCAATGAAAAATAGACCTATTATGATTACAATATCCGTTTCAACTGGTTATTTCGGCATTTTAGGCTGTTTTTTTCGGCATCAAAGCCTTTTAGATTATAGCTGATTATGGAAGTAAGAAAACTTTTTGGTTTAAATTTGAAACGTTACCGAAAAGCAGGGCGTTTATCTCAGGAAGAACTGTCAGAAAAGGCGGATATATCCGTTAAGCATTTGAGCAAAATCGAAAGGGGATTAACGTTTGTTTCAGCCGATCTTCTTGAAAAATTATCAGATAATCTTGGTATTTCTGTTGCCCGATTATTTTGTAGAGAAAATGAAAATATTTACGACGATAACGTATTAAAAAAGTTTGACAGAATAACAGAAAAACACCTTATAAGAGCAATGGAAGGAATAAAAGGAGATATAAGACAAGAAGATAACGAATAATATATTTTAGACAAACCGGGTGGTGCCTGATATGATGGCCCTCCGAGTCAAGTAGTTGTATAAAGAAATTTTAATATTTGTATTCTTTGTTTTTGTTTTTTTGCCTCATTGCTTTATATTCTGCGATTTTTCTGCTGGTTTCTTTGTGGTCTTCTTCTGTCACATGTCTGCCGTCAATAAAGAAATTACCTTCGTTAATCTCATTAATAAGCCAGTTAAGTTTTTCGTCTGTGTCCATCGCAATCATATTTCCTCCTTCGTTTCTGGAAAATATTTATCAATAAAGAATTTTGCCCTCTCTTCAAAAATAGCCATTTTGTTTCCGCCTAGGTGTATCGCTCCAAGTGTTTTCTCGTAATGAGGAATAAGAGACGTTTTTGAGTCAAATGATAAAACGCCATCAAAACCGTACTCTTTTGATAATTTACAGGCATATGCAACTAAATTAAAAGCAACTCCAAAATATTTTTTGTTTTGTCCGATATTAAACGGAGGCTTTCAATCAAATTCATAAAGACATGGTCTTCCTGTTTTTTAAGCGATATCAAGCCGTGTATAATTTTCGGCTCATTTTCTGTTACCAGTTTATACATTTTATGCTCTGGTTGCAAATACTCAAACTTCCAGTCAAAGATCCAACAGTTTTGTTTATCAACCCCTTCCAAGTCTGTTTTGTCTAAACCCTTGAGTGTTTAGACAAACAGAGTGTTGCCTGGCACCTAATAGGCTTGATTCACTTAAAATGGAATAGTAGGCTATGGTATGAAGAAGTTTATGTCCATAGCTTGTGTTTTAGTTCCTCTTTTTTTTGGATGTGTGGTACTGGAAACTCATATTGCGAATGAGGAAAATTTTTCACGAATTATTCCGATAGAAAACAAAAAAACATTTTTAATTTTTGGAGAAAAGTTTGTTTTAAATCAATACTCTTTGAAATACATAAATTCACCAAGTACTACTACAAGGGCGTTTGTTGGAAGGATTGAGACTACTACAAGAAGATATATTTTTTATGAAAACCAAATTCCTTTTTATACTGTGGATATTATTACATCAGAAAGAATAATACAGTTGAATGACAGGCTTACTTTTACAGTTGACCCAAATATGTTTATACGGATAAGTAATGATTCAGGGTTAAGACAGGAATTTACAATTGATCTTGAAGGAACATCATCTTATGTTATTTTTAATGATGATACGATTGGAGAAGTAAATTTCTTTTCATACAGGTCAAGAAATAAAAACGCTCTCGCATCTGAATTTGAATTCCTTACCGGATTTGAAATTCATATCAATAATCAGGAATACGGAATTTTGGCGTTTTATCCTCCTGCGTCATTATATCTTAGAAATGGTATCGAAATTGACAGTAGAATGGCTATGTATATTCTGGCAACGTATGCCAGTTTTTTGTATAACGAGTATATACGTTTATTATGATTCGGCTCCGCCGCGAAATTTGATGACTCCGCGGCGTAGCCACTACGTGCTTCGTTTAGGAAGAGGCGGCGAAAGAATAATCCTGCAGTATTTCCTCAGGTGTTTTTCCGCTTTTTAGTAAATTGATAATGTATTGTTCTCCATCTTTTCTTCCTTCTGTTATGCCTTCATCTCTGCCCTCATTTCGCGCATAAGCCAATTCGCTTTGGCGGTCGAGACGATATTTTTCTTCACCAAGGATTCGCATGCGTTCTGCTTCATTCCGGCTGATGCTCATCAATTCTTCATTTACCATGGAAATGCCTTCCTCTTTTTTTATTATATCATTTATTATACTGCGTTTGTTTCTGTCAGTCAAATATTCAAAGTATACAGCCCACCGTTCAATAATGCTCATCTCATCTGCAGGTTTCTGTGCAATTTCTGTAAGCTTGGATAGTTCAATGGTGATTATCCGGGTTCTGCCGCTAAGAGATATTTTGTGAACGGGATCGCAGTATTCAAAAATATGCAGGAATTCCTTGTCTGCGAAAAAACTCTGGTTAGATAAGATCGCTATCTGATATGTCTGTTTAAGGTTGTCATAAGTCTTGCCAATTCCGCTGATTTCCTGCGAGGTAAAAAGTCTTGCGGCGTGAAACTCAAGACGGACGGGTTCGTAGGGTTTTGGATAAAAACACATCTCAATGTTGATGCGCTCTCCGTCTTCCGTTCTGCAGTTGATGTCAAAACGAATTTTCCGGTCTCCCTCGTTTTCAACTGGTGGTTCGTTCGCCCAGATAGTGTTGATTGACACAGTCCTTCCAATAAGCGCCGAAATGAATTTTGAGAGGGCTCCTCTTGCATTTTTGGTTTCTTTTGTGAATACGGCTTTAAAGATGTGGTCTTTGCGGATATCCAAAGGGTCGTCGTCATCGAGAATTTGAAAAGTTAATGTTTTTTTCATAATTCTTCCTCCAAGATAAGTTTTTTGTAACTTAACTAACGAAGTTACATACTTATATATGGGTTGACGGTGCATGGCGCTTACAGTTAAAAGGAAAAATCAGGAAAAAAAGTTGAAAAATGATATATGTCCGGTGTTTTTGCAGGGATTGGAGACAACAGCAGAAATGTATGCTGTTGATTAACTTAGGCAGCCCGCGCAAACGCCCTCCTCGTCCGGTCGGCTGCCAAAAATTGCGGGTTATGATTTAAATATACATAAGTTTTATTAGTTTGAGTAAAATCTGTTGGCACCGAATGTCCTCGTCGGTCGTTTTCGCGACTGCCTGTGTTGTTTTATTACAGCATACATTTCTGAGATGCCGTAGTGCCAGACAAGGGTTGTTTTGTCTAAACGCGTAATCTGTTTGGCACCAATTTCCTAGAAATGTTCTGCTTCGAAAGATGTCTGCTTGGGCTGCTGGGAAACCCCCTTTCGAGGGCTGATGTCGCCAAATGATTGTTGGTCATTTTAATTCTCCTTTCCATTTTGACGCTTGGTTAAACTCGGTTGGCTCCAAACGCCCTCTACAGGTGTTTTCCCAGCTGCCCAACTAGCTTTTTCGAACATACCTATCAATAAAAAGCTGCCCGAAAATTGTTTTCCGGGCAGCTTTATTCCTACTTATTTGTTCTCTACTCTTTATTACAAGTCGTTAATGACCCCGCTTCCTGTGATGTTTGCTCTGCCGTTGATTGTTCCGTTGTTGTTGATTGTTCCGTTGTTGGTCAAAATGACAGGGCTGTTAACCGTAAGGCTTCTGTCTTCAGGAATGGTTAGAATTTTGTCTGTGTCAAAAGTAACACTCATGCCTAGAGTAACATTTCCGTATAGAGTTCCGTTATTGCCGATGAAGATGATAGAATCCTCTATATTTTCACCTTCAATAAGCTCAGATTCAATGCGGGTAGAAGCAAATATGATAGAATCATTCCGAATATCCAGTGTGCTACCACTAATATTTCCACCACTGCCAATACTATTATTTATATCCCAATCGCTATTTGCAGTAGTAATCAAAGAGTTTTCTATAGTTATTGAGCCACCTGTACTGTTATAACCACCACCTATACCTGCTGCTTGCCTTCCGACGGATGCAGTAACCGTTGCGTCTTTTATTATAATCGCACCAATGCTACCGCGCAAACCACTACCTATGCTTGCGCCGCTATTAACATAACTATTACTGGAGTTAGTAGCTATTGCGGTAATGGTACCACCCGTAATGTTAATCATGTCAACTGTAGCATTTTGACCGCTGCCAATACCTGCTGCAGTTTCGCCGCCGGTTGCTGTAATGATGCCGCCTGATATGTTTATAGTACTAACTGCAGAATTATAACCACCGCCAATACCTGCTGCGACATTACCTGCTGCTGTAATGATGCCGCCTGATATGTTTATAGTACCAACTGTAGCATTTCGACCGCCGCCAATACCTGCTGCATTTGCGCCACCAGTTGCTGTAACAGTACCGCCCGCTATGCTTATCGTTCCAGTTGTACTTGTACTATTATTGCTACTCCCAATACCTGCCCCTCCTCCGCCAAATACGGTAAGGGAATCACTATTCATCGCTGTTATTACAAGATTTGCTTCTTCACCATTTACTTCAATTCCCGCCCTGTTTGATCCGCTTCTGAGATCATTGTTACCAACAAAGGTAAGGTTAACATTTGCATCGGTCATGTTAAATGCACTGGCATTGTTCACACTGCTAATATTTATATTAACATTACGAAGAGTAATATCAGCGTTCACTCCTGCAGCAACATCTATTGCAAACATGTTAGTACTGTTTATATCGTCCCTCATACCGATACTGTAAGTTCCATTTCCTGTAATATTCAAAATTCCAACAATTGATGAATATTGCCATGTGTAGATGTAAGAGTATCCTGTACCTCCAGAAATAGTAATTGCCGGGTGTATTGGTTGATTTCCTGTGACATTCCCATTAATTGATTCAAAACCAACAACATAGATCGCCCCATTATTTGTCAGAATGACACTGTCAGGAATTACAAGAATTTTCCCGGTAGAAACTCCCAAAATCCTGCCTGCATCAAAGGTAACATCTTGGCTCAAAGTTACAGTGCCGTATAAGGTACCATTATTACCAATAAAGACAATGGAGTCACTTACATTTTCATCTTCAGTGAGTACTGGTCCAATTGAACTGGCAAATACTACAGAATTATTTGATACATTAATTGTACCATTATCAACAGTTCCACCTCCACGACCAATACCCATATTACCACTTATAGCATTAACAAAAGCATTTTCAATTATAACATTACCGCCTGCACCACCTGCACCGCCGCCTATACCTGCACCAATATTGCCAGTTGCTGTAACAGTACCGCCCGTTATGCTTATCGTGCCGCCAGTACCGCCGCTGCCGCCGCCTATACCTGCTCCTTCATAGCCACCAGTTGCTGTAACTGTGCCGCCCGTTATGTTTATCGTGCCACCTGCACCATTATAACCACCGCCTATACCTGTACCATTAGAATTGCTAGTTGCTGTAACAGTACCGCCCGTTATGCTTATCGTGCCGCCTGCACCATATCTACCGCCGCCTATACCTGCACCATAAGCGCTAGTTGCTGTAACAGTACCGCCCATTATAGTTATCGTACCGCCAGTACTGTCGCTGCCACCGCCTATACCTGCACCATAAGCGCTAGTTGCTGTAACAGTACCGCCCGTTATAGTTATCGTACCGCCAGTACTGCCGTTGCCGCCGCCTATACCTGCACCATGATCGCCGCCAGTTACATTAAGTGAACCCAAATCTCCTGCCGTTATAATAAGGTTTGCCCCAGAAGGCGCTTGAATCCCTGCTCTACCATAGCTGCTCTTAAGAATATTTTCGCCAACAAGTAAAAGGTTTACGGTTGCGCCGGTTATGTCAAATGCACTCACATCGTCTCTGCTGCTCATGTCAATGTTCACACTTAACAGAGTAATATCAGCGTTCACTCCTGAAGCAACAGTTATACTTTGAACATTGGTACTGCTTACATTGTCATTCATGCTGATTGTGTAGCTACCATCTCCGGTAATAGTTAAAATCCTGCCCACGTAAGTATACGCTGTACTTCCGGATATTTTAAAAGCCGGATGTATAGGCTGATTGCCGGTTACATTCCCGTTGACAGTACTACCATTAAAAACAATAATTGTCCCGTTGTTAGTCAAAGTAACATTGCCGGGAATGGTAAGAATTTTTTCATTTAAAACGGATAGAAGCCTATCATTGGTAATGGTAAGATCACGGCTCAAAGTTACATTACCATACATTATGCCTTCATTACCAATAAAGATTAACGAATTATGCACATTTTCATTTTCAATGAGCGTTGATTGAATAGATGGCGTAAATACTATTGAATTCTGTATATCAATCGTACCGGCACTTCCAGCTTCTCCGCCGCCAATACCATTACCTCTATAAGAACTATCATTAACACTACTAATAGTAATTGTAGAATTTTCGACACTTACCGTACCACCCGTACCGTAATTGTGACCGCCAATACCTGTACCAGTTAAAGATCTAACTGTAATATCAACTATTGCATTAATAATATTTATCGTATTACCTGTACTGTTATCGCTGCCACCAATGCCCACGGTTTCAGATCCTGATATAACAGAACCTCCTGTGATATTAATTATACTATCACCTCCAGAATGTCCACTGCCAATACCCGCACCCCAACGGCTTCCAGAGTTAACAGAACCACCGGTAATATTTATTATACCACTACCTAAATAACCACCACCAATACCAGCGCCACCACTAGAACCAGAAGCAGAAATATTACCACTTTCTATAGTTATTGAACCTGACGTCTCACTAGAGTTACCGCCAATACCCGCACCATTTTCGCCGCCATTAACGTTAATAGAACCGTCTCCAGTCATAAGTAGAGTTGCATTCGAAGGAACTCGTAAGCCGGCTTTGTTATTGCCGCTTCTTAAATTATTTGTTCCTTCAAGAACCAGGTTTACTGTTACACTTTCGCTGTTGTCTGCATTTGTATCAAAAGCTATGGCATCAGTTGTACCGCTGACATTGATGTTAACATCTTTCAAAACAATGTTCGCGGTTATATTACTGCCCATTACACGTATGCGGCTGCTTGTTGCTGTACCATTTCCGGTTATATAATAAGTGCCGCTCTGATTAATTGTAAGAAACGGCGACTCCCATGAAACACCGGCAGCATTAGTCCCGTCGCTGATACCAATTGTAAAATCCCCCCAATTTTCACCTGAAATAATATCCACAATAGGTATAGCAATACATTCAGGGTATTCTTCGGTCGCACTACTGCGGCTGTATATCAGGAAAAATCTTGCTCCTGGAGGTAAAATTGTATTATTCTCAACAACCTGGCTTTCAGTAAGCGGATTATTAATTGTATACTGCGGAGACATGAGCATTTTGGTTGTTTCATTTGAGCCGTAGTAAATATTATAACCAAAAATAACGCTAATAAAATCTATCGGTACATCCCAACTTATTGTTCCGCCAATTCTTCCCGAAGTTGGATCACCATCTGTAAAAGATGCATTACTTGGCGGAGGCGGAGGAGCTATTACAAACTTGTAATAGCTGGTTGAACTGCCGTCCTCGGAAACTGCTTTTATCCATATCACATTATTGGTTGTAGAAAGATTCAAGTTTTGGGAAGGCTTACCTGCGGTATATACTCCATTTGGCACAGAACCGTTATTGACCGCCCAGCTTACCGATGAAAACAAAGAATTGTCATCGAAAATTAAATCTACTGAAATATCTCCTGGATTCGTTGTCCTGAAAGTATATATTCTGGGATCAGCTTCACTTAAACCGGTTCCTGTCCCGGTTCCTATTGCAATACCATTTATTTTTGTGCCCGTATTTGTTTCAGAAAGCACTGCCTGACTGTTTGCCAATGCCACATTGGAATTACCGTATTCGGAGGGTTCAAAAGCAAAAACACTTGTCGCTCCTGACCAGATTTCTACCACATCCCTGCGGAAAGCGATCAAACCGCCCCGGACAAGCCTTGCTTCCATTATATAACGTCCTGCTGCAAGGTGAAGTTGATTAGTAGTTGATGATGTAAAAGACAATTCTCCGGCTGTTCCAAAGTTATTAACGGGGACTCCGGATATTTGCCACAGTTTTAATGTGCCTTCTGTACCATCAAACGTTATCTCGTAACGCAACGTTCCATCTCCTGTACCGATTGGTGCAAGAATAATCGGCGGCACAACTCCGCCTGTTACAACGCTGTTTTGTATAGTAATGTTTATACTTCCGGCAGCAACCGCATCGCTATCATTGCCGATAACACCGTCTTTTTTATATGCGGTTGCAGTGATATTCCACTCTCCGTTGTCAAGATAAACATCCGCACGATTTGAACCATCGTCTATTATTACCGGACTGTGCGAGCCGCCTGTAAAAGTCAGCTGGTAACCGGCAATATTATCCGTACCCGGTAGTATTGTTCTTGCTTCATGATTACCTATACGAATACTGACAAAAGCAAATCCTTCCAATCCGCCGTTTGGATCTAACGGTTGAAATGGGTTGAAACAACCGAATAAAACCAACAATGGAAAAAATAAAAGTGAAAAAACTAAAATTTTTCTATTTACTTTGTTTTTTCCTTTTCTATATTCTTTTTTATCTTTCATAACTTTCTCCTTATTCAACAATAAAAACATGGCTTCCGGTATTCATTCCATCTGCCGTAACCGCTTCGACTGTTACAAAAAGTATATTTTCTATCCTTTTTGGCAGAACAATCGAAGTATTCGATACACCCTGAGAAACAATATTATCATTTATATACCATTTGACATTTGTATATGATCCAGAAGCAATACTGATTGTAAAAGTTCCTTCTTCTGCTGTATCAATTACAGTACTTCCGCCTTCTGTCAGCAGAGTCCCATCCAAAAAGAGTTTTACAGTTGGATCGCCGAATTCGATATCTATATCAACTTCTGTTCCATCTTGTCCTGCCTTAAATACATCAACATTCTTAGAGTTAGTTTCAATACCACTCTTTGAAATAGAAACATTCGCTGTTCCGGCTTCATTAACTGTAACCGTTGATAATGTCCAGCTTGTTCCCGAACCGGTGAATGTTGCTGCACCTTTTGTTGCCGCCCCGCTCATACTAATATCGACTGCAGTAACATTTAGAGAATCAATTGACGCGCTAAAGGTAAATTGTAAACCGGTGGTGGTTGAACTGCCTGAAACTCCTCCAATCTGCGTAACATTGTATGTAATGACAGGATCGGAACCGCCCTGTGTTCCTGCCTTTTTCGCCGCTGTAAAGACACTCATTGCCGTACTAAGCGCAGAATAAGCAGAGGAAAAATTTTCCCCACCAGTAGCGGCGGCTTCTGCTGTTGATATTGCGTTGGTCAGTGCATCCATCTCCGCCTGTGTTACCCAGTAATTACTTGAGCTTACTTCACTGCCGTTCGTGCTGACCACTGCGGTGTCTTTAAGGGTATTAGCCTGAGTAATAAGCTCTTGAAGAACAGTTGTATCTATGGACATTGTTCCGTTTTGTTTTGCATTGATAAACGTGGTTACAGCAATATTTAGAGCGGTTACAGCATCGTTCAACTGCGCCTGTGTTGTGGCTCCGGTTCTGATTGCTTGAGCTGCTGTAATGGCGCTGTTAAAAGTGTCTAATACAGATTGCGTTACCCATTTACTTTCAGTACTTACATTGCTGCCGTCCGTACTGACTTGAACCCCTGTCTTTTCAGCATTGGCATTACTTAATGCTGTATCAAGCGCCGTATGATTGAGTACGCCGCCACCACCACCGCCTGACGGACAAGCTGTGAACGATAAGACAAAAATCGATATGATAATCGTCCCAATAAGTAAGAAATTATTCTTCATACTTTTCTCCTTTGCATATTTTACCCGCAGCTATGCTGCAGTATTGGTTGAGATTTTGGGAATATGTTGTTGTTAGGTTTACTGTGAAGTAATTCGAGATTACATACGGGGGGGGGGGGGGGGAGACAGGGTTAAAATTTTTTAAATTTTTTCAGTCTTTAACAGTTTTTTTAAAGAAAAAAAAAAAATAA